>FWPU01006078.1_pt1 | contig 24897 bp, 21 predicted proteins | sample 2228361 | NCBI WGS metagenome assembly FWPU01 (sample SAMEA103939777, study PRJEB20133) | metagenome | reverse complement strand
ACAATCAGGTTCAAGGGCGGACAGAAAACATGGGCGCCAGCCTCGTTTTGCCTCATCGGAACGGCACAGGCTTGGGGTTGCGTTCCCCCTCTCCCGCGCGCGGGAGAGGGGATAGGGGGTGAGGGCGTCTAAGGCGTCCCCAAGCCATGGTATGCCGTACCGATCATCCGTTCTGTCCGCCCTTGAAACAATCAGTTAGGGGCGATGCGAGTATCGATTGCCTGGACATAGCTTATTGTAGACCTAAAGTTGGTATAACGTGCTCATGGACGTGTTCCACATGCTGCATCCCGATGCCAACCCTTCCAAGATGAGCATCGCCGAGTTCTCACTCTGAAAACCAGCACCAATGGTTATCTAAAGTTGGTACATGTCATTGCGAGGGCGCGTCAGCGCCCGCAGCAATCCCCCGCGTCAGTGGGAGTCGTGCCTCAGCGCCCGCTGCTGCTCTCCCCGCTCCCAGCGGGAGCGGGAACGGGGGTGAGGATCTCCTCTCTCCCAGCGGGAGCGGGGCGAGAGTGAGGGCGCGCAGGAAATGGCCATGCCGCCGCCATCCCGGTCATACCAGCGTTCGGCGCGCGCTAGGCGCTGCCCCAGCAACCGCTCTTCGGAGCGCTCCCGCCGCATCCTGCTCGCTGAGGCAGCGTTGATGCGGCGGCCCGATACGTGACAATCTATCTAAAGTCGGTATGATGAAGTCGATCGTGTCAGCGTGGCTATTGCAGGGCAAATGAGGCTTTTTCAAGCAGTGAAAGACAGGTCGTATCATCCTGAAACATCGTGTGCGCATAGCCAGTTGCCGGTGTCTGACAACGCACAGACATCATCAGCGTCAGGGCGATCGGCCCGGCGACACAGGGTATGGCGATTCGGTTGGCGGAACAGGATAGGGCGCTGTTGGGGGCAAAACAGGCGCTGCTGACGCCGGCAAAGCAAAAAATGGTTTCAGGCTGTCGGAGTCGAGCTGCTGGGTAAGGTTGAGCGAAGCAATCAGATCACGCAATTCATCAGCGCTGAACCCGATCGCATCGAGGGCCAGACGCGCGCCACTGCGCCGTTGGGGATTGTTCTCTTCGATCGCTACCCGGTAGTGTTGCCCGCGCACCGGTTCGATCCGCGCCCTCCAGCGGCCAATGATCTCGGTTGGCACGGCTGGATCAATGCCCGGCAGACGATCGAATGTGATCAATAGGCGTCGTTCCGGCCCCGTGTAGAGCGCGCCATCGATGGTTTCACCGCGAAACCGGATCAGTGACGCCCGCTCGATGCCCGACGGCAGTGTCGCCGGCAACCAGATCGCGGCGCGATTGGCCAACGCCTGTGTCATATCAACGACATTGCGTCTGGTGATCAGCGGCAGTTCCAGATAGGCGATGGATTGCGCCACCCGCGTATCGGCATCGGCCCGCCCATTCCATGCTCGCTCGAAGGTGAATGCATCCCGGATCTGCTCGCCGGTCACCAGCCAGTTGAACCCAAGCAACCGCCAGACGACCCGGCTGGTCTGGGTGCTGCCCGGTGGCCCGATTAATTCGGTCACGCTCACGACATGGCCATCCGGCTCGGCAATGGCCATCAGCACGGTCACCGGTTCGGCGACATCAGCCGGCAGATCGAGCGGACTGACCGCGCGAAAACTCACGATCGCAGCCATCCGATCGCCAATCCGCTGTCGTCCGAGCAGACGCAGATCGGGCGCCTGAGCGGCCTGTCGCAAATAGGCAGGCACAATCGACCACGGCCCACTGGCGCGCCGCGCGGCAAATGCAGCCTGCTGCTCGATTGGCGATAACTCGCCGATCACCAGATCCGGCGCGTCTTGCGCGGCCCGCACCGGCCAGTCGCCGTAGATCACCGGCGCGTATGCGCCGTCAATCGCATAGTAGAAGCGCCTGCGTCCATCGCCTAACTGAAACTCGTAAGGCGCGCCGCCGTCGATATGGCGCAACTGCAATCGATGCCGCGCCGGATTGTCCCGATCGTGCCAGATCTCGGCCACCAGCGGCGCAACGGTGCGGTTGTTGAAGTACCAGAGCGTTTGATAACGCGCCTGCCAGACCGGCGGCCCCTCCGGCTCAGGGATGCCCCCGTGAGGCAGCGCCAGCGCGACCAGCTCCGCAGCGCTGAGCGACACCGAAGCCGCGCTGGATTCCACGATGGTCACCGGCTGGCGCAACATGCCCGGCAGCGCCAGACTGCCGAGCAGCGCAACCAGCGCCAGCACCGGCGCGAGATTGATGAGGGTTGCCAGCCGTGGCCGAGGCCGAGCCATTGCCTTGAGCAACTGTGGCCCTAACGCCGCCGGCAATGGTTGAGTCTGAGCATAGCGCCGCAGCGCATCGCGCAGATTGCGCGTTGCAGCCTGCCATTCGCGATCGAAATCACGACATTCCGGACAGCGGGCAAGATGGCGCCGCGCAGGGTCGAGCATTTGCGCATACTGAGCCGGATCGATCAACGCCTGCCGGACGAATTGGCACTCCGCCTCTGCTGACGGGTCGGGCAGCCTGTGCCCGGTATGCGGCGCGAGCGCCCGCACCGCTTGTTCGAGGATCTGCGCTGCGGACGCCGCATCAACGCCCAGCACTGTCGCCAGCCGCGCGCGGCCAGCGCCAAACAAAACATGCGCCAGCACTGCCAAGCGTTGATCAAGCGGCAACGCGCGCAAGGGGCCGGCGATCGGCGCTGTGGGCGGCGCTGGCAATCGCCGCAGCGGCAGGCTGCCAAACCGACTGACTGCGATCTGATAGAGGCGAGCCATCAACACGTCGCTCTGCCAGTCAGCGGGAGGATCGGCAGCAAGTGACTGTGCCCAGTGTCGCAACAGACGGCGCGTGGCCCGTTCGTCGGGCGCCAGAGCGCGGGCTACACTGTGGAGCGTGTCGCCAGATTGGGCCAGCCAGCGGGCAAATTGCTCACTCATTGGTTCGTCTGTTCGCCGTGTTTGTCAGCAGCCGGTTCATCAGCGAGCTGCTGTTGCAGTCGCCACATCGTCTTCATGCGCGCCCGATGCCACGCCGCGCTCTTGGGGCCGGTTTCCCGCAAGAGCGCCAGTCGTTGCAGCGCTATCCGCAACTCAGCCCGTCGTTGCGCTGGCGACAATGATGAGCGTGATGTCCTGTCAGCCATACGGTCGCTCCTGATCGGCTCGCATCGCTCAACCGGTTGCCACCCGCTCGAATCGTCGGCCAGCGCGCGCTCCTGGCACTGCTACCCCAGCCAGCACCTCATCGAGCACGGCATTGGCCGTGACATTCCGCACGCGCGCTGCCGGACTCACGATCAGCCGATGACCGAGCACTGGATGAACCAGCTCCTTCACATCGTCGGGAGTCACATAATCGCGCCCGTGCAGCGCTGCCCAGGCCTGCGCAGCGCGATACAGGGCCAGCGCACCGCGCGTGCTTGCGCCAAGATAGACATCGGCATGATTGCGGGTGGCAGTCGTCAGGGCCACGATGTACTCAACGATCAGGTCATCGACGAAGACCTGTTTGATGGTCTCTTGCAGGGCAAGCAACTCGTCAATCTCCACCACTGCCGGCAATGCATCCAGTGGGTGCCCTTCCCGCTGGCGCTTGAGGATCGCGATCTCATCCAGGCGATCAGCATAACCAAGATGTACCCGCAGTAAAAAGCGGTCGAGTTGCGCTTCCGGCAGCGGGAACGTTCCTTCGTACTCAATTGGGTTCTGGGTTGCCAGCACAATGAAAGGACGCGGCAACGGATGTGTGACGCCATCAACCGTAATCTGCCGCTCTTCCATCGCTTCCAGCAACGCCGACTGGGTCTTAGGCGTGGCGCGATTGATCTCATCAGCCAGCACGATCTGGGCCATAATCGGCCCCGGACGAAATTCAAAGTCGCGCGTTTGCTGATTGAAGATCGAGACACCGGTTACATCACTCGGCAACAGGTCAGGTGTACACTGAATCCGCTTGAAGCTCGAACCGATCGAGCGAGCAATACTCTTGGCCAGCACCGTTTTACCGGTGCCGGGAACGTCTTCGATCAATACATGGCCGCGACACAGCAACGCAACCAGCACCAGTTCGACAATGCGTCGCTTGCCAATAATCACCTGCTCAACATTCGCAATGATGCGCGCAGCTACCTGCTGAACTGTATCCACATTGACCTCAAATTCTGAATTAGCCTTGCGCATGCAGTATACCACGATCGGATTGCGCAGGGCGGTTCCAGCACTCGACGAAGCCAGGTATCATCCGCCTTGCGATCCCATTCTTCCGCTGTCGCCCATTAGATGTGATAAACAGGTTTCCACCGGTAGCCGCGTCAAGCACAGAGCGAACCGCGATCCGTAGTGACTGACGAGAGGGCTGTGCCGTGAGAGCGTATGAGCGCGCGGCAATCGTCGCAGGCAACAAGGAGCGCATGCCGGAGCGAAAAATGGTTCGCCCCCGCTGCTGGCTGCGTCACGATACCTGCGCTTCTGTGGTATCCTGAAGCAAAACGCTGGAAGAACCGGAGGTGCGGCCATGCTCGAGCGGGTGGCGGTATTATACAATCCCTTGAGTGACGCTTCGATCGCCTTGGCGCGTGAGCTGACCGACTGGCTCACGCAGCGGGGAGTGAAGGTCACCCTCGGCATCTCGCAAGAGTTCCGCGATCAGCCTCAGCTTGTCGCCGAATGCGACCTGATGATCGCGCTTGGCGGCGATGGCACTGTGCTGCGCGCTGCCCGGCTGTGCTTTCCGCACAACATCCCGGTCTTGCCGGTAGCGCTGGGGCACCTCAGCTTCATGGCCGAGATCGGCCCCGATGAGGTGTACAGCGGCTGCGAACAGATTATGCGCGGCGGCGGCTGGTTTGATGAGCGTACCCTTTTGCGCGCTCAGCTCTGGCGCAACGGGCAGAAAATAGTTCAGCATACTGCGCTCAACGAGGTGGTCATTTCCCGGAGTGAACTCAGCCGAATCGTCAATGTGCATGTAACGATTGATGATAGCCCGCTCACGACCTATCATGCCGACGGGGTCATCGTGGCGACTGCAACCGGCTCCACCGCGTATGCGCTGGCCGCCGGCGGCCCCATCGTCGATCCGCGCTCGCAGGCCCTGGTGCTGGTGCCGATTGCCGCCCACCTGACCAACATTCCATCTATGGTGTTGCAGGAAGATGCGGTTGTCACGATGCAATTACGTTCGCGCCACCACGCCATTCTCGCCGTCGATGGCCGCGAGAATATCAACCTGATCGAAGGCGATGAAGTTGTCGTTCGGCGAAGCCCGCAGGTCTGCACATTCGTCCGGCTCCGTCCAAGCAATCAGTTCTATACCCAACTGGTGGCGCGGCTGCGGCGAGATTAAGCGCGATAGGCCGCCAGGCGGAACGCCTGCGCTCGTTCAGACCGATTAATAACCTTGCGAAACCATCGGCTGTCGTTGCATTGTGATCATCAACAAGAGAGGAATCAGGCGTATGATTCGCTACACAGGAGCCACTGTCAGCGGCTTAATTACTGCGCCGGTTGAGGCAATCTGGGAACTGGTCAGCGATGTGGAACGGCACCCGCAAATTGCCGGCAGCGGTGAAGTTCAGGCAGTTACCGTGCGCGATAGCCGACCGCTTGGCCCCGGCGTCATCTTCGAGTCGCAACAATTGCTCCGCGGGATTCATTATGTCACTGCCAACCGAATCGTCATCTGGGAACCGCCGTACCGCTTTGCCTGGCGGGTGGGCACAACCCGCGCCCCAGGTATTGCCCAGATCTGGATGTTTCACCTCCAGCCAGAAGCCAATGGAACGCGGGTAACCAATGGCGTGGCGCTGATCTATGCGCTGCCTGTCTTCTTCCCGTTTTCGCTGCTGCGCCAGAAAGTCGCTCAGGGATATGCGCGTTCGATGCAGCCGACCCTGGAAAACATTGCCCGCATGGTCAATGCGCCGCCGCCGACCGATCTGCGCATCACGACTGAACCTCCGCCAGAGCTAACGAAGATGTTCCCGCCGCTGTTTGTGCCTGGGGCAACCATGGTTGCCGCCGCCGTAGCCGCCGCCGCCGGTATCCTGGCGCTCTGGCGGCGGCGACAGCAGCAACCATAACCCTACGGTAACGGCATGCCCGGCGCAGTGCTGCCGCCCCGCGCGCCGTTGCCGGGAAAGATCGATCGTTCGGCCACCAGCGGCTGGTTGCTGCGCACAATGGCAGCAACCGCCGTTTCGTTGGGAAACGCTTCGTGCAGCGCCAGCGTATAGCGCGCGCCTGCCGGAATGCGCACGCTCAACGCGGTTTTGGTGCCGTCGCCAAAGATCACCTCGACGTTGGTGAGCGCAGTCAACGGACTGGTATTGCTCAGGCAGAGATAATAAGCAGCATCACTCGTGCGCCCATCAATGAACACCCAGCGATAGGCCGGCTCGCGAACGCCAGCGCTGATCGTGCCGGCAGCTCCGTTCGCAAAGCGCAGCGAACGCTCAACCGCAATCGGACGATCGGCATTGATTTCGGTCGCAAAACCCAGATTCGGCGCCACCTCATTCACATCGATCGCCAGTTGGCTGCGCGGCGGGATAGCGTAGCGCCGGGTTGCCACAATTCCGTCTGGCCCCTTGAAGATGGCCTCCACATTCGCGGCCTGGCTATTGGGGTTGAGCACCAGCATCTGCGCGCGAAAATCGCCCTCGGTTGTTCCCTCGGCGAAGTGCCAGCGGCGCGAGAGGGTGTCAATCCCGCGACCGGTATGGAGACCGCTCCCATTTGGGCCAAAACGCATCGTGCGTTCAACCGCTACCGGATGCGTCGCGATCACCCGCATGCCGAAACTGGCCCCCGCCAGCGGACGAATCCCATCCGGGAGAGTGATGTCATGCACGGCGACCACCAGCCGATTGCGAGCGCCAATCTGCACTTCTTGCTCGAACACCGTGCCATCGCGTTGCATGTAGCTGATCTGCGCGCGGGCTTCATCGGGGTTGGGATTGAAGATGATCAGGTAGGTTTGGGTTTGATCGATCGTATTCCCCTCGGCAAAGTACCAGACCCGCGAGAGTCGATCGATCCCTGGCCCGCTATCGATGTCGCTGACCAGCGCCATCGAGCGCTCGGCCAGAATTGCTTCATTGGCTTCAACCATCGCTGGCAGCGCGTTAGCGCCCGGCGCCACATCGTTGACATTCAGATCGGCGCGACCCCCGCCCGGCACCTGCACCACCCGCGTCACCGGCTGGCCATCAGGCGGGAAGAGGGTCACCCGCGCTGTCGCCGGGCGTGGCGCCGGATTGAAGAGGCTTAGCCGCTGGCTATAGTCAGCGGTATTCCCCTCGGCAAAATACCAGCGCGCGCGCACGGTGGTTGCATCGGCTTGCGCCCGCCACGAAGGCAGCAGCGCTCGCGTCGCCGGGTAGGGATCAACGGCGCGCGGATTAATCTCATTGTGGCCGGCAATCGTCGGACGGGTCGTCGCTGCGCCAGCCGCCGGACGCTCCCCGTTTGGCGCGATGGCATACGTCTGCGTCAGCCAGGCCAGCAAGGCCACCAGCCGCTCTTGCGCCGCCGTCGATGGCGCCTGATCAGCCGGCGTCAGCAGCGCAATTTGCACATCGGCCTCACTGCCTGTCACCTGGCGCACCTGAGCGGTCGGCCCGCCTAGCCGTCCCTCGAAGAGATTGCCCTCATTATCGATCAGGTAATGAAAGATCAGATCATCCCATTTGAGCACTCTGGTCTGATAGACGAGCAACGCGCGCAGATAGGCAAGCGTCGCTGCCGGCGGCACATCAACCGCCAGTTGGTGAATGATGATGCCGCGCGGATCACGCCGAGCAGGCCGGGCGGTTGCCACCTCAGCCCAATCCGCACGCGCGATCTGCAACGGTCGCGCCGTCAAAACCGGCTGACCGAACATAATCGGGCGTTGCGGCAAGCCAGCCGCGAAGACTGGAGGATCAATCTGGGTGGCAATGTAGGTCACTGTCACGTCATTCAACACGGCTGACGCGCGCGGAATCTGGCTGGTCAGGGTCGCTCGCAGTTGCAGATAGCGGGTGGTCGCAGGCAAGGCCAGCGGCGCTGCCGTTGCCTGCGCATCAGGGTCGACAGTTGGCGGTTCATCAGCCGCAACCAGCGGCAGCCATGGCCCCCAATCCTCGTCACCGGTATCGGGCGGCGTTGAGCGGGCGCGCAACTCGAGCTGCACAGTTGTGCCCTCTACCTGCTCGGCGCGCCAGACTGCGCCGGCGGCATTCACTGCAAACGCCGTTTCAAACGGCGCTGACACAAATCGCCCTTCACTGGCCTCTGCCGCCAGCCGCAACTCGCCGCCAGCATTATTCGCGACCAGCAGACCATCCAGCTCGCCCGCTTCCCAATCCCGCACGCTGCTCAATCGCCAGCTCGACACCTGCGCCGGCAACCCGCCTGGTTGGGCCGCTACCGGCATGATCATCAGCCAGATTCCCGCCAGCGCGCAGAGCAAACCTGCTTTCAATGCAACGTGTCGCATCATAGGTTCTGCCTCACTGCCAGAGCGACCCACGCCACCCGGCCCAGATCATGCCCGCGCCTTCGGTTACGGTGCCGGACGCACCGCGCCATTAAACGCTCCTCGATAGATGTTCGCCGAGTCGTACAGCAGCCAGCCCGACGCTGCCTCTGGCTGTTCCTCGGTGGCGTCAATCTGCGCGCGCACCTCAGCCGGCCCATACTCAACGACGACCGGCGCCCACGGATCGGTGTGATCCTGAAGCCACGGACGCTGCCGGGCATAACTGGCCGCCATTTGCCGACCGCCATTGCGCACCGCAATTTTGATCGTTTCATACGGCTGCTTCACCGGCACCGGAATGTCCTCGATACCATACCACCACAACGAGGGGTAGGGCATCGGGCAAACGTAATCGGTAAACTCGCCCATGCGCGTCATATCCTGGGCAATGGTCAGTGAGGGCCCATTCACCACTCGCCCAAACACATCTACCGACATAAACGCGCCAGCGCTATTGATAGCGTAGTGCGCCTGCTGCATGAACTCCAGCAACACCTCATACATGCGTCCCGGATTGTCTACCGGATCGATCGGCTCGCTGAACAACAGCTTATCGCGAAACTCGGCGCGCGTCCCAAACCAGTCAGGAAAGCGGATATAGTCGAAATTGATCTCATCGAAACCGAGTTGAGCCGCTTCCACCGCCAGCGCGATATTGTAATCCCAGACATTGCGGTTGGTCGGATCGAGATAGGCGTAGCGGATCCCCGGCCCTGGATAGTCAGCGTAGACCTCGCCGGTGTCTCGCAGCCGGATCGACCACTCTGGCCGGGCATCTGACAACGCATTGTCGTGCGAGAAGAGCTGCACGCGCGCGATGGTGTAGATGCCGCGCTCTTTCGCTTTGGCCAGCAGCGACCGAATATCGACCTTCTGAACGCTCAGCCCCAGTTCGCGCGCCAGCGGCACCTGCGATTCATAGTAGACCATGCCCAGATCATCGCGCAGATCGCTCTTGATATCGATCACGAGCGTATTCAGCTCGGTGCGGTCAATCAGATCGAGGAAGCGATCGACCAGGCGCGGCACCGATGCCACGGCAGCCGTAATGTACACCCCGCGCACATAGAACGGTTCCAGTTCAATCCGTTCGGGCATCTGGCCTGGCTCGATCGGAATGACGCGCTTCGCATAACCAGGAGCCAGCACCTGCACAAAACCGCGCTCGGGCAGGTTGGGCAGACGAAACCGCCCTTCGCGGCTATCATTAATCCGCACAAAGCTGACCGCCGTTGACGTGAGCGTCTCGGTCGCAATAATCGCCGCGTTCGGCACAGGCGCGCCGGTTGTTGCGTCGATCAACTGACCAAAGAGGGTATCGGGACGGAGCGCAACATCCAGCGCGGTAGTGCGCGTGAAGGGCATTGTCACCCTCGCAAAGCCATCGGCGCTGACCTCCAGCTCACCGCTTTCTGTCCGTACCTCGCGCAATTCGTAGCTGCCATCAGCGGCAGTCGTTGCCTTGCGATCAGCGATTTGCACCGTCGCCCCCGCAATCGGCTGACCGGTATATACATTCGTGATCACACCACGGAGAACATTAGGACGCAACACCACATCGAAGGTCGTGGTGCGGCTCACCGTATCGGTTACCGGCGCATAATCAGGCGCGCGCAAGGCCACAGTATATACCTCGGGCACGCCGGTCAGCAGGTAACGACCATTCGTATCGGTCATCGTCTGCATGGACGGATCATCGACCACCTCAACCGTCACGCCACCGATTGGCTGACCGGTATACGCATCGGTCACCACTCCGCTGAGCGTATTGGGCCGCAGCGCAGTAGTGACTGTCACCGTCAAGACGCCGCTGACGCCCACGCCCGGTTGTTCCGCCAGGGGCAGGCTGAGCGGTTCGTAGTTTGGCGCCTGCAACTCGAGCGTATCATCAGGGCGCCAGCGCTCGGTCTGAAAACGTCCCTGATCATCGGTGATCAGCCGCGTCTCGCCGATCACGACCGTGGCGCCAACCAGCGGGCTGCCGCTGTAGGCATCGGTAACGATACCGGTAAGCACGACTGGCCGCGTAGCGCAACCAGCAAACCCGATCAACATCAGACCAACGTAGACAAATAGGCGAACACTTCGCCGCCACAGCAACGACATGGTTGTAAAACTCCTTCACCTGGAAATGCCGGGAGATAGTTCTCACCGGTTGGGGGTATCTTAAAAGGTTGACAGACAGATGTCAAGAATTCGAGTGTAATCAGTTTTTTGTTAGATCGCTGTCAGAGACGTACATCTGCACTGGTTGATCGGTCAGCACCTCATAGATGGCGTGGTCTTCCTGCTTGCCTTTGAGGTGTGCCATGCCCAGCGGGCGCAACAGGTACGGCGACTGATCCCTCAGCGCATCAACCAGATGCGCCGAGACGATTATCTGGCCCGCTCTGGCAATTCCGCACAGGCGAGAAGCAGTATTGACCACATCACCGATCAGGGTGTAGTCCTGGCGCTGTTCCGAACCGATATTCCCTACAACCGCTGTGCCGTAACTGATGCCAATTCCCATACCGATCTGCAATCCCAGTTCTTTCTGCCAGACGGCGCTCATGCGCGCAAAGGCTTGCTGCATCGCCACTGCTGCCAGCACTGCGCGCTGCGGATCATCAGGGCGCGCAATCGGCGAGCCAAACACCCCGATCAGCCCATCGCCGAGAAACTTATCAATCGTGCCATCATAAGCGTACAGCGCATCGGTCATGGCGGTGAAATAGCGGTTAAGAATCCGCTCAACCAGCACCCGGGCATCGATCTGTTCGGTCAGCGCAGTAAAGCCGCGCATATCGGCAAACAGCACCGCAACTATCCGCTCGGTAGGCGCGCCAAAATTGCCGCCTGTCGTCAGCAACTGCTCGGCGACTTCCGGTGACACATAACGCCGGAAGACGCTGCGCACCCGCTCGCGTTCCTGTCGTTCGAGCTGTTTAATAGCGCTGATGTCACGAAACACCACAACCCGGCCAAGCGCTTTATCATCCACGCTCCGCACCGGCGCAATGCTCACGCTGAAATGCTCTTCTGGACGCAGCTCGATCTCGCGTGTGGTCGGCTGCTGCTGCTGTAATGCCGGCACGATGTCACGAAACGCCGGGCACTGTTCGACCGTTTGTCGATCATTCTTTCCCAGATCGATCTGCAATCGCTCGCGCGCTGCCGGATTGGCCAGCAACAACCGATTGTCCGAATCAACCAGGACGATCGGATCCGTAGCGCCACGCAACACGGCATCAAGCGTGGATCGCTCATCGTTGACGATCCGATAGAGCCGCGCGTTTTCCAGAATCTGCACAATGAGACTGGCTACCGTCGTTGCCATCTCCATTTCCGCCTGATCAAACGACCCGCGCTGTGAAATATCGATACAGAGCAAACCCTGCGTCTGCCCGTTGATTAGCAACGGCGTCAGGGAAACGGCGCTCACGCCATGATTGCGCAGCAGGCGCTCCAGTGACGGCGGGAGGTCGAGCGCGCCGAGGTCGGCAATCTGAACTGGCTTCTGGATAGCTGCCGCTCTGGCGGCCAGAAACGGCTGTTGTTGCGCGTATTGGCGCAATTCAGCCTCGTAGAGCGCAAGCGGCCCTTTAATCGAGATAATCGTTTCAGTCGGAAGCAGGCCAAAGATGATGATCGCGGCTTGTTCGGTTTTGAAGATTCTGGTCACTGACTCAACCGCATGGTGCAGATTCTGCGGCGCGTCAAACTGGGCCGTCAAGGCCAGCGACAGGCGATTGATCTCGTTCAATTGCCCGATCCGGCGCTGCTCAACATCAAACAAGCGGATATTGCCGATGGCAATCGCCAGTTGATTCGCGATCGCCACCAGCAGCGCCTCGTCATTCGCGCTAAATGCGCCGGGCTGCTGACTGCGCACCTCAATGGTTCCCAACAGCTCCCGCCCCCGAATCACGGGCACGCTCAACGCCGAGCGCATCAGGTGTTCATCGGGCAACACCGGGGTAAAGCGCGCATCTTGCGCCAGATCGTCGATCCGCAGCGGCGCTTGATGGCGCATCACCCATCCGCTCAACCCTCGTTCCGGCGCCAGCTCTGCCAGCGCAATCGGCAGACGAGCCACCCCAGCCAGCGCCTGCGCGACCAGTCGTTCCCCCTGCTGCAAGACCAGCGCTACCAACGGATACTGCAACCGCTGATGAATCATCTGCACCAGCAGGCGCGCCAGTTGATCGATGGTCATCAGCTCTGAGAGGAATTGATTGATCTCGTTGATGATGCGCAGCTCTTCAGCTCGTCGCGCCAGCAGTTCTTTCTGCTGCTCGCTCAACCGGTACAGGCGCGCGCTTTCGAGCGCCACCGCGCTTTGGGCCGCCACCGAGACCAGCAGATCGAGATGCTCGCTCGTGAAATGACCAGGGGTATGATGCACCAGCGTGATCACCCCCCACACCCGATTGTCGCGCACAATCGGCGCTGCTGCCACCGAACGCACGCTCTGGTGCAGCTCAGACGTCACCAGCCATCGATCATCGTGCCGGGTATCGCTGATCAAAATCGGGCTGCGCTCGCGCAAGGCCAGCCCGGCAACACCGTAGCGCAGAATATCGTTTAGTTCCGTTACTGCCTGGTAGCGACTGCTCGAATAGAGCATCACCTGACCCTCCCAAAAGCCGGTCAGGATGATACTGGCCCGGATGGCGCCAACCGCATCAGCCAGATGGTTGAGAAAACCCGTCAGCAAGACATCGAGTTCGATGCTCGAACCCAGATCGCGCGATAAATGGAGCAGCAGCTCGGTCTTCCGTTGCTCCTGTTGCAGGCCGCGCTGCGCTCGCTGTAGCCGCAACAATGCGCGCACGCGCGCCAGTAACAGGTTGAAATCAACCGGTTTGACCAGCACATCATCGGCGCCCGCATCGAGATTGTGGACGCTGGTTGTGAGATCGGCATGCGCCGAGACGATAATGATCGGCGTAAAGGGCTTTGTTCGATCAGCCTTGACGCGCCGGGTAACTTCCGAGCCGTCAATCCCCGGCAGAGCGAGATCGAGCAAGATCAGATCAGGGGTGATAAGTTGGAGAAAACTGAGCGCCTCTTCGCCCGTCGCCGTCACTGACACCCGAAATCCTTCGCGGCTGAGCACCGCCTGAAAGATTCGGCGAATGTCAGGATCGTCTTCAACCACGAGGATGTGGGCTGGTTCGGTCATCAGAGACCTCGCTTCCGAACGCTCTGCCCATGTAGTATAGCATAGCGGCTGGCTTCTTTCACGCGATCGCGCGCGAGAATCGTTGCCGAAGCTCTGCCCAGCCCGTTTACCGCAAACCGGCGGCAACGGCGACGGTATGGGCGTGAATATCAACCGTATCGACAAGCTGGCGCGCATACCCGCCGGCCATTGTCACGGCGACCGGCGCTCCGGCAGCCTGACAGTATGCGAATACCAGCCGATCGCGTTCCGCCAGTCCGGCCTTGGTCAAACTCAACCGCCCCAGCCGATCATCGTAATATGGATCAGCCCCCGCAAGATAGATAACCAGATCGGGACGGGCTGCGGCAAGCGTTTGCCGCACACCCTGCTCGAGCGCGTCAAGATACACCATGTCGCCGGCGCCATCCGGCAGGGCAATGTCCAGATCGCTCTGCTGTTTGCGAAAGGGAAAATTGTGCGCGCCGTGGATCGAAAACGCAAAGATCGTCGGATCGTCCCTGACAATGGCAGCCGTGCCATCACCCTGATGAACGTCGCAGTCGATGATCGCTACCCGCCTGACGCGCCCCTCAGCCTGCATCGCGCGCGCCGCCACCACGGCATCATTGAACACGCAATATCCCGATCCTGCATCAGCGAAGGCATGGTGGGTGCCGCCGGCCAGATTCACTCCTACCCCTTCCTGCAGCGCTACCCGACAGGCCGCAATGGTGGCTCCCGCCGAGCGACGCGAGCGTTCGACCATCTGCGGCGACCAGGGGAATCCGATCCGCCGCAGCTCAGCGCTGCTCAGCCGCCCTGTCATCACACGCTCGATATACTCCGGCGTATGCGCCCGCGCCAGCTCGGTCACGCTGGCCGGTTCGGGCACGTGCATGCGTTCTGGCGGCACGATCCCCTCAGCGAGAACCCGCGCCCGCAACAGCGCATACTTTTCCATCGGGAAGCGATGCCCCGGCGGCAACGGCAAGACGAACGTGTCAGAGTAGAAAACGCGCATGCGACAACCACTGCCGACTTAGCTAACCCGAGAATGTTGCCGACGCTCTTCACCCAGCCAGCGCAGGGCGCGCACAACCAGCAAGACGACTGTTAACGGCACCAGTAACAGACCGACCACGGCCCGGTATTCGGGCAATTCATCGCTGCCTGTTGCGCTGAGGATCAGGTAAAGCGTATAACTCAGATAATAGACGAGGAGCAGGCTCCCTTCGCGCTGAGACACAATCCGGCGAGTGATGAAGATCGGCCCGCAGATCAGGGCAGCGCCGACCATCACCGGCAGATCGAGTTGCAGCGTCGCGTCAGGCACTTGAATCGGCTGCGGCGACAATATGATGGCTAGCGCCAGCACAAACAACAGATTGAGAATGTTGCTCCCAAGCACATTGCCAACCGCAATATCACGCGCGCCACGCAGTCCGGCAATCACTGAGGTGGCGATCTCAGGCAACGATGTGCCAACGGCGACGATGGTCAACCCAATGATCAACTCGCTCACCCCGAACCAGGTCGCAAAACTGACCGCGCTCGTCACCAGCCAGCGCGCCCCCAGGATGAGCAACGCCAGGCCGCCGACTACCATTGCTAACTGCAATGTGATTGCCGTCCAATGGCGCGAATGCGCGCGGATTGCGGTTGACGGATCAGACCCCTCCTGCCGCGGCCATACCGTCCACATATAGCCACCCAAACCGATCAGCAGCACAGCGCCGTCAAATCGCGACAGATTCTGGTCAGCGGCCAGCAGCCAGACCAGCAGTGATGCCCCGATCATGCCAGGCAGATCGCGCTGAAAGATCTGGCGATCAACCGGTAACGGCCCAAACATTGCCGCGATGCCAAGGATCAACATCACGTTGGCAATGTTGCTGCCAACCACATTTCCCAGCGCCAGATCGGCCTGATCGTTCAGCGCTGCCTGTAAACTCACCGCTACCTCCGGTGAACTGGTGCCCAGGGCCACAACTGTTAAGCCAATAATCAACGGTGACACCCCCAGTCCCGCAGCCAGACTGGAAGCGCCGCGCACCAGTAGATCGGCGCCAAACACCAGGAGCACAACCCCAACGACGAACAGGACGATGATCATACCCGCATCTCACAAACACGCCCCCTGTCAATGACAGGGGGCAACAAAGGATCCCACTGCTGAGTCAGTTGAGGCGCGACTGACCCGGCGGGAAGCGTTAGTAACGCCGACCACCAAATCCGCCGCGGTCACCGCGGTCACCGCCCGAACGCGGCCCGCGCGAACCCTTATCTTCGGCTTCATTCACGCGGATCTCGCGACCGTTGATCTGCTTGCCGTTGGTTTTGCTGATCACATCGGCGACATCAGCCACTTCCATCTCAACAAAACCGAAGCCGCGCGAACGGCCTGTCTCGCGATCATTGATCACCCGCGCGCTGCGCACACTCCCATACCCCTGGAAGAAGTCTTCGAGGGTTGCATCATCGACACTCCAGGCCAGGTTACCGACAAAGAGCTTCACGTACATTCCGGTCCCACTCCCTCCGCGTTGCCATGCCAACGCAGTCACTCACGGGGCAAGCGCCCCACAACCACGCCTCCGAACCAATCTTACCGCGCGCTTCGCCTCAAAGCGAGCGGCCATCCACAGCGCCGCGTGCTGTTCCTCAGGCGTGGAGGTCATGCGGGCGGGGGAGTCGATCGGGCCTCGGGCAGACGAACGGACTCTCGCGGCAACGTGACGCTGTGTAACGGCTATAGTGTAGCACATTCGATGCCAGATGAAAAGACCTTTGAAGCCTCATCTAATCCCAGTTTTCTGGCCGGGATACAGGCCATTTGAAGTGCGTATAACTACGCGCGTATAGAACGTCCCAAGCGCTCACTCGCCCCGCATCGGCGCTCAATGCTGCCTGCCGATCAGACTCTGGGCCAGCGCGCGCAGATGGTTGTGGACTGCGGTTGCTTCCGTCGATTCCGGCTGAATCTGATCGAGCGCAGCGAAGGCAGCCCGGTGATGTTCATTGGCGATCGCGACGCAGTAGGCGCGCGAACCTGCCGCATCGAGGATGGCCAGCGCCTGGGTCACTGCCGCATCGTCAAGCGTAGACTGACGGTATAGGTTCGCCAGGATGTCCCGGTCAGGGCTATGGGTGAGGGCATGCACGACCGGCAGGCTGACCTTGCGCCGATAAAGATCGGCGGCAAAGGGTTTGCCGGTTTGCTCAGGCGCGCCCCAGATGCCGAGAATGTCGTCTTCGATCTGGAAGGCAAGACCAAGCGCGCGCCCAAACGCGGCCAGCGCATCCACCACAGGTTCAGCCGCGCCCGCCGCCCGCGCGCCCAGTTCGGTCGCCCCGGCAATCAGAGCGGCGGTTTTCCCCTCAATCATGGTGAGATACTCCGCTGGCGTGATGCTCAGATCACCCTCGAAACTGAGATCAAGAAACTGCCCTTCACAGATGCGCAGAATGATCTCATCGAAACGGCGCAGGATCGCCACGATCCGCTCTGGCGGCAACCCGCGGTCAGCCAACCGGTGCAGCGCGAGATGCGCCAGCGTAAACATCGCGTCACCGGCATTGATGCCATGCGCCAGCCCCCAGATTCGCCAGAGCGTGCGCCGACCGCGCCGCAGCGCACTATCGTCTTCGATGTCATCGTGGATCAGCGAGAAGTCGTGCAACAACTGCACCCCTGCGGCCAGCGGCAGGGCTTGCTGCGGATCGCCGCCGGCGGCGGCACAGGCCAGCAACACTAACTGCGGGCGAATCAGCTTGCCTGGATCTGCTGCGGCTGGCGAGAGGTCTTCATTGCGCCAGCCCAGATGGTATTCCTGCATCGCGTAAAAGCGACTCAAGCGCCCTTCAACCTCCGGAAATACCGCTCGCATCTCCGCCTGAATTTGTGCACGAACGTCTGTTGGTAGGATCATACGCATTACGATTCCATTACAAAATGGTTTACATTACTCAGTGGAAAATTACGACAGATTATCGTATCTAAAAGCCATAAGCAATCGTACTACAAGTAATCCTTGTGTAATCATTTTCTCTTGTCACTCGCGTCAGCGCCTCGTACACTCGGCTACAGAACGAGCAACGATCAGTTGTCGCCACACAAACTAAGAGGTGCTGCAATGGCATTCAACCTGCGCTTCCGCTTCAGCCCGACCAAAGATGGCCTTGTCAAAGTGCTGGGACCGCTCGAAACCGAGATTATGCACATTCTCTGGCAAGAGGGCCAGAGCACTGTTAAGCGTGTCCACCGCAAACTCTCCCAGCATCGCGATATTGCCTACACCACCGTGATGACCACGATGAGCCGACTGGCCGAGAAAGGCGTGTTGCATCGTGAACGTGAAGGCCTTGCTTATGTCTACACCCCGGTCATCAATGAAGACGATTTCGTCAATATGGTCGTGCGTCAGGTGCTGGATGGACTGCTCGACGATTATAGCGACACAACCATTTCCTACATGGTCGAATATCTCGCCCGCAACAATCCCGCCGAACTCCGTCGTTTGCAGCGCGAGATCAGTCAGCGGTTGAATAACGCCTGAGCAAGTTGCGTCATAATGACAATAGGCGGCGCGGGAACACCCCGTGCCGCCTGCTTGATTCTACGCTGCCTCTCCCCACAGATCATAGTCGGTGGCCTGCACGATTCGCGCCCGGATCAGCGCGCCCACCGGATGCTGGCCCCACACGAAGACCTGGCCGTCGATCTCCGGCGCATCGCGGAAGGAACGCCCAACGCTGAGCGGCCTGCCATCGCTGGCCGCGCCGTTGCCTTCAATCAACACCATGAGATCGCGGCCAACCCAGCGCTGATTGCGCGCCCGCGAGATCGTCTGCTGGGCGCGCATCAGCTCGTGCCAGCGTCGCTCGATCACCTGAGGACGCACCTGGTCAGGCAATTCTGCCGCTGGCGTGCCCGGTTCCCGCGAGTAGCGGAACGCGCCCACTCGATCGAGCTGCGCCGTCTGGAGAAACTCGAGCAGCGCCTGAAACTCGGCGGTTGTCTCGCCGGGAAACCCAACAATAAAGGTCGAGCGAAGCGCAATGTCGGGCATTGCCGCGCGCAGTTCACCGATCAGGCGCAGTGTGCGCTCGGTATCCGGCGGACGCCGCATGCGTCGCAGGGTGGCTGGGTGGGCATGCTGCAGCGGCATATCAAGATACTTGCAAATCTGAGGATGCGCCGCCATTGTGGCGATCAACCGTTCGCTGATTCCATGCGGGTAAGCGTACATCAGGCGAATCCAGGTGTCCGGTGACGTTACCTGGCATAGTTCTTCCAGCAAGATTGCCAGCCCGTCTTTCAAACCCAGATCGCGCCCGTAGTCGGTCAGGTGTTGAGCCACCAGCACGATCTCGCGCGCGCCTTGCGCCACCAGCTCTTGCGCTTCAGCCAGCACGGCGCCAACCGGTTTCGAGCGCATATCACCCTTAAAGCTGGGAATGGTGCAAAATGCGCAGCGCAGGTTACACCCATCCGAGATCTTCAGATACGCCGAAGGCGTATGACGAGTGCGGCGAATCTGGGTTGTGCGCCAGTCAGCATACGACGCCGGTTGAGCCACCCGATTCACCGGCGTCAACGGGATGACCGGCCCCGCTTGCGCTGGCGTCAGCGGAATAGCCGGCTGCGCCAACTGACCAACCAGCTCGCCGATGTGCGTCCACTGCTGGGTGCCAAGCAGTGCATCAACCCCCGCCACTGCGGAAACTTCACCTGGATGGCTCTGCGCCATACAACCAGCAGCGATCAGTCGCTGGCCCGGACGCTTCCGCTCGGCCAATGCCTGCAATACGCCGAGCGTCTCGGCCCGCGCTGCCGCAATAAAACTACAGGTGTTGACAATCACAACATCGGCCTCATCGGCTGAGGCCACACCCTGATGACCCTGCGCATTCAACAGACCATCCATGCCTTCACTATCTACCGCATTCTTGGGGCATCCTAAGGTAACGATATGGTATTTCATCCTGTTTGATCCACAGCGAGTTACGCGCAGTTGTTTGCCGGCAATGCCAGCGCAGTCATACCTGTTTTTGCCACAATAAGCACAGGGCGGTTATCTAGCTCTCATCCACCGCCCTGCGTGTAGCGAAAGCGAAACAACGCCACCATGGATCGATGGCATCGTTTCCATTATAGATCGTTTTGACTTCCCCATCAGCGGTAATTGGTCATTTGCAGGGGCACCGGTATCTCAGCCTCACGCTCGCGCAGAAACGCGATCACCGCCTGCAATTCATCGCGGCTCTTCCCAGACACGCGCAGCGTATCGCCCTGGATCCGCGGTTGCACCTTTGGGAAGCGGTCACGGATCATCTTGCTGATCTTCTTTGCCAGTTCGGCATCGATTCCGCGTCGCAGCGTAACCACCTGACGCACGCGACCGCCACTGGCGTCGGCTGGTTTGCCGTATTCAAAAATCTTCAGCGACAGTTTGCGCCGCAAGGCTTTTGTCTCAAGCACATCGCGCACGCTGCGCAGCGTCATCTCGCTGTCAGCCTCGATCACCAGTTCCGTTTTGCTCAGGGTCAGTGTCACCCCGGCATCTTTCAGATCATAGCGCGTCTGCACCTCACGCAATGTCTGATCGACGGCATTGACCAGCTCTTGTTGATCAAAATCCGAGACAATATCAAAGCTATTTTCAGCGGCCATTGCGCCCTCCTTGACTGATCCAGCCCTCCACACTTGCTCAATGATACCAGATCAGTTTGGCGGCCACGACCAGTTCACCGGCCGACCCGGCACCGTGCCGAGCGGCCCCTGCCGCAACCCATTCACGGTTACTTCGACATCGGTTGGATTGCCGGCCCGAATGAATACTCGCCGCTGGGCGGTGAAGATTTGCTGCTCGCCGGCGCGCATAATCGCCTCGAAGACTGTGTTGCCGTCAACCTGTACCCGCACCCACGAATTTTCGTTGCCGCGCACATTGGGCACCCGCACTTCCAGGACGATGGGCGCCAGCGGCGTGGGCGAGGGCAATACCGGTGTCGGTTCAGCCGTTACGGTCAATGCCGGCAGCGGCGCGGGCGACGCGACAACCAGCACTTCAGTTGGAGGCGGACTTGGGGTCGGCAATGGCGATGGCGGGACAATGGTTGGTGAGGGGGCAACACCCGCCGAGGGAGTAGCGCGTTCACCGATCCGGCCTAGCGCGCTCAATCCAACATAGGCCAAACCGATCAGCGCCAGCGTGATAAAGAAGATAGCGAAAAATCCGGGCAGCACATACATCCGGGTGCGCGGCGGGTTGGTGGCCGGCACCACCCGAATCTTATCGGTAGCGCCGCGTTCCCGCCGATAGAGTTCGATCATCTCATCGACGGGCAAGCCAAGGTATTGCGCATAATTGCGAATGAATCCCCGCGCAACAACATCACTCGGCAGTCGCTCAAAGGCTCCCTCTTCGAGGGCCTGTAACGATTGGATCAGGATTCGCGTGTCAGCCGCTGCCTGGGCTAGCGAGATACCGTTTGCCTCACGCGCCCGGCGCAGGCGGGCGCCTAACTCACTCATTGTCGTTCCTTGGGTACTCGCGCTGCGCGCGCTTTCACTACCTGAAAGTCATCTACATCTAGATACCTGAGGCCAGTATACCATATCTGCTGGCGCGCTTCATCCCGGCCCCGAATCTCATACCGGTTCGGCGCTGAAACTGTTGCCCGAGTTCGTTCGTATGATCAGATACAGTTTGATGACTCGGTTAGCGCGAAAGGGTGTTCGTTATGTTCAGCACCTTGTTTGTTATCGTCGCCATCATTGGTGGTTTAATCATTCTTGCCCTGGTCGGATCGGGAGTCTTCTGGTTTCTAGTCCAGATCGGCGTAATTGTGCAGAAAGCCGCAGAACCGCCCACCCAGGATTACGGCAGCTACTCGCTCGATCAGGGGCGCGATGTGGCCGAAAGCAGCGACTCGGGAAGCAGCAGCGAATGAACAGGATGCATCTGAAGGCGCGCGAGCGTCATGCGCTGATCATCGGCAGTATCGTCGGGCTGATCGCCGTTCTAATCGCTACTGTCTTCGCCGGCTGGCCACTGTGGATCCACCTGCTGGCAATCGTCATTGGCGGCGGGTTCTGCTGCGGCCTGAGCTACTGGCTCGATCGCAGCTCAGGGTAAACCGCCATGCGCTGATCGACAGGCCGTTGAGTCAGGCGTTCCATCCGCGCCGCCACCTCGCGCAGCACCCGCGGCTTATCGATGGTCAGCAACGTCCGATCGCGCATCAACACCCGCCCATCCACGATCACTGTCGTCACATCAGCCGGTTGAGCGCTGTAGAGCAGTGTTGCCGCCGGGTTGTGGATCGGTTGCAGATGTGCGCCATCACACTTTACCAGCGCCAGATCGGCGCGCGCGCCGACCCGCAATGCGCCAATCTCCTCCCCCCATCCTGTTGCGCGCGCGCCGGCGGCAGTTGCCAGCTCGAGCGCTTCCCCGATTGGCAGGCAGCGGGCATTGCCGGTGCGCATCTTCTCAAGCAGCGCGAGCAACCGCGCCGATTCGAGGATGTCGTAGGTATTGTTGCTGGCCGCGCCATCACTGCCCAGGGCCACTGTCACCCCAGCCTCGCGCAGGGCCGTCACCGGCGCCACGCCGATCCCCAGCTTCATCTCGGTCTTCGGGGTAACGGCCACTGCCACGCCATCACTGGCCAGCGCCGCAATGTCTTCGGCTGAGAGGTGAGCGGCATGGGCCACCAACGCCGGCGTCTGGAACAGACCGGCATCGCGCGCCACCATGACCGGTGAACGACCATACGTTGCCATACTCTGCTCAACCTGGCTTGCCGTTTCGGCCAGATGAATGTGGATGCCCACACCCAGATCGCGCGCCACGCGCGCTATTCGGCCCAGAAATGATGGGGTGCAGGTGTACGGTGAGTGTGGCCCCATCCAGACCCGGATGCGATCGCCGGCAGCGCCGTGCCATTGCTGCGTAAACTGGCGGGCGCGTTCGAGCTGATCGCGCTCATCAGCCCCGGAAAAGAGCGTCCAGGCCAGGAGGGCGCGCACACCCGCCTCTTGCGCAGCCTGGGCAATTGCTTCCATTGCAAAGTAGTGATCGGCAACGCAGGTCACGCCAGACTCAATCATCTCGGCCAGACCGAGCAGCGCCCCCCAGTAGACATCTTCGTCGGTCAGGTTGGTCTCGAGCGGCCAGATGATGCCGTTAAACCATTCTTCGATCGGCACATCTTCGGCGACGCCGCGAAACAGACTCATCGCCACGTGAGCGTGGCTATTGACAAAACCGGGAGTAGCCAGATGCCCATCAGCCGCCAGCGTCTCGCGCGCCAGACCTGGGCTGATGGCGGGCGCAATCGCTGCAATGCGCTGACCACTGATGGCGATGTCGTGCTGCGGCAAAACGACCGGGGCGCCATTCACGATCTGGAGCACATCGACGCGCTGGATGAGAAGATCGTACATCATGCACTTACTACTATCGTTTAACGGAGTTGTGAATATTGTAACCGGAAATCAACGAATTGACAACCATTGCAATCATCCCCCTTGCGAATCTGAACATTCGTGCTACAATGAGGATGCACCGGCATCGGCGCACCACAATGGCAACTGGCAGGCGCACAGGGAAGAGACGGTACGGCGAAAGGAGTCGCAATCATGCCTGCGAAACCTCAGAACGAACGAAGTGTGACCCGCACCTATCGAGCGGCAATCAAGCTCGGTGATGACTTTATTACGATCGAAGAGACGATCACACTGCCGATCGACGCCGATGATCAGATGGTGCAACAGGCCATCGATCTGGGCTGGCGCATCTTTCGTCGCCAACACGAAGTGGCCGAGCAGCAAATTGCCTACCTGCGCGAACAACACGCACCCTCAATAACCATGCGCGACCCCGACGCGCCGGCCAGTGAACGACAGCGTAACTTCATCGCTGCTCTCCAGCAAGAACTCGGCTGGAGCAACGAACAGCTCGCTGCCTTTGCCCATCAGCACGGGATTGATCTGGTCACTCTCAATAAGAGTCAGGCTTCTGCCTTCATCGACGAACTCAAGCGGTTGGGCGATGAGCAGCAACGACAGATCATGGCCGAAGAACGCGCGCGTTACGCCAGTCAACCCGCTACCGAACGCCAGCGCAGCGCACTGACCAAACTGGCGCAGACTCTGGCGCTCGATCTCGACGCTGAAACCCAACGCCGGTTTGCCGTCCCGGCACAGAGTCTGACCGCCGAGCAGGCAGCGACACTGATTAACGAGTGGCAGGCGACCCAGCGCCCTGTCAGAGAGAGCCGCCGCTAGGGCCGGCGCGCGCAGCGCCAGCCACCCGCGCTCAGACTGACGCCAGTGATCGATGATCAGACGGCATCTCGTTTCATATACCTTCCCTGGGGATCGAGCAAGAGGGCGCATGTATCAACGAGCACGCGCAGGTGTTGTTCCCGCGCCGCCCCATGTCATTGCGAGTCGCGCGGCGGGCAATCGCTGCCTCAGACGAAGGGATGCCGCCTTTGCGGGGCGATCCCTGGCGGCTGACAAAAGGCATATTCCGGGAACCTATCTGATCGGCATCAACGACCAATCAAGATAGCGTAACCCGGCGATCCAGGCAAAAAAAATACACAGCCGTTCGGTAACGACTGTGCTTGACAGAATTGCCTGGATTCGTATGCTATAAGCCTGGCGCGGCGTCACGCCTGCTCATTGCTCGCTGCATCGCCGTTTTGCCGAGCATGATGCTGCTCGGCCAGTTCACGCAGCATGGTAAAGAGTTCGACATCGATGATCACCCCAGCCGGATATCCCTTCTGGGTCACAACAATCGGTTGATGGGTCGATTGCGAGCGCTTGATTAGCGCGGCAAGCGACGAAGCCGCCTTTGAGATTGGCACGACACCCTGACGTAGATCGACGTTGAGCAGGTTTTTGGTGAGGTCTGACATTGGAAACTCCGTTTCTTTAGTAATGAACGCGCTTTTTTTCCAGTTGTCGCCGAGGATGAGCACGAATGGCGTGCCCGTGGATATCAAGAGATCCACCACTTTGTGCTGCATACCTGGCAGACAAAACCAACACAAACAGAAATCGGCCATTAATCGTCTAAAATAGTATAGCGCATCGCATCGAAAAATTTCAACTCTTTGCATACAAATCCTACCTTGATTGCTAGTTGACGTCCATCCGTCGTTCCGGCATGATTGCGATGGAAGAACAAACCATCACACCGGAGGAGACGATGGACGCCG
>FWPU01006077.1_pt1 | contig 24906 bp, 21 predicted proteins | sample 2228361 | NCBI WGS metagenome assembly FWPU01 (sample SAMEA103939777, study PRJEB20133) | metagenome | reverse complement strand
AATTTTGCTTTTTCTAGGGAACTTTTCGCTTTTTTCTATCCTTAAATCATGCCATAAACAGAATTGCTGATTTTTTCTTGACGTTCGTAAAACTTCATGATAATATTGGGTCGTTCGTGGGGGCGTGGTGTAGTGGTTAACATGCGGCCCTGTCAAGGCCGAGACCGCGGGTTCGAATCCCGTCGCTCCCGCCACAAATATCTCAAAAAGGCCGCTTTGCGGCTTTTTTTGTTGCCTGTTTTTGAACAACCTTACCTGGAAAAAATCACACTAAACTAAAAAAGGAGATTCATCATCATGGCAACCCCTTTTTCCCAAAAAAATCAGGCATCCCATACGCGGGCCATGCAATTTATTCTTCTGTTTGGTTTGGTAAGCGCGCTGGGAGATATCACCTACGAAACCGGGCGTGGTGTGAGTGGCCCGTATCTGGCATTCCTTGGCGCTAGCGCCGCCTCCATCGGTCTGGTTTCCGGCTTGGGGGAATTTTTAGGCTATGCCCTTCGATTGGTATCCGGTTATGTAGCCTCTCGCACGCGGGCTTATTGGGTGGCAACTTTTGTGGGTTATGGATTATTGCTCAGCATTCCGCTGTTGGCATATACCAATCGCTGGGAAATTGCCGCAATTTTTCTTATTCTGGAACGCATCGGTAAAGCCATTCGTTCACCCGCAAAAGATACTATGCTCTCTCATGCCAGTTACCAGGTTGGACGCGGCTGGGGTTTTGGCATACACGAAGCGCTTGATCAAGTGGGTGGATTCATCGGACCACTGATTTTTGCGGTGGTTTTCGCACAACGCCAAAGTTATCGAGATGGATTCAGCATTCTCTGGATCCCCGCTGTGCTTACCTTGCTGGCACTATTGCTGGCCAGAATTAGAGTACCCAACCCGGAGGAATTGGAAAAACCGGCTTCGAGTGAGCCGGACAACACATCCAATCAAAAATCCACTTTACCCCGCGTTTTCTGGTTTTACTCCGTTTTTACATTTCTAAGTGTAGCCGGTTTTGCCAACTTTCAAATCATTTCGTACCACTGGGTATCCCAAAGCGTCGTTCCTGCTGCTCAAATTGCGGTTTTTTATGCAGTAGCAATGGGCGTGGATGCTCTGGCAGCCCTGATTATCGGAAAAACTTACGATAAGATAGGCTTGGTTGCACTGATCATTGTGCCTTTGATTTCTCTCCCCCTCCCATTTCTGGCCTTTTCCAGCCAATATGTCATGGCCATCGTTGCCGCCATCATCTGGGGCATCATTATGGCGGTTCACGAAACCATCATGCGAGCTGCGGTTGCTGACATTGTCCCTGGTGGAAAACGAGCCTTTGCTTATGGTATTTTCAATACTCTCTATGGTCTTGCCTGGTTTGTCAGCGGGGCTTTACTCGGATTTTTATACGATCAAAGTCGAGTGTGGCTGCTGACCGCGGTTGTGGTTTTCGAAGTTCTTGCCCTGCTCACTTTTGCTTTCATCGTAAAGTCTCGCGGTCAAAGACTACAAACTCCATAAAATTGCATTCCCACATCAAAAAACCCTCAGTTCTCACGATCCGAGGGCATTTTGACGGAATTGAAAATTTCAAAAGAATACTTTGGCTACTTTGAGTGCTTTTTGTTTCCAGGGCACACGATGGGTAACCCCTGCTTCTCCTTCTTTAAAGGTGTCTTTGTTGGCTAAATACCAGCGGTAGTTCCGTAACAAGGCCTCTTTATTGGAATATTTTGGTTGAAATCCAAGGATTCTTTGAGCCTTTTCAATCGAGACAAAAGAATCCTTTGAGGCCGTCTCGTAAATCCAGGGGTACAAAGGAGATAATTTCAATACCTCCAACACCTTCAAAGCCAGAACTACTGGCCCAGCCGGAAAAGGAATAATTCGTTTTCCATATCCGGCTTCATCCAGAACGGCTTGATAGTCTTCCTTCATGGTCGTAAATTCAGCTGCACCAATATTGAAGGTATCGTTGACCAACCCCTCCTCTAGGGTCATGCAGGCATAAATCGCATCACAAAGATCTTCCACATCCAAAAGTTGATAACGATTATTTCCCGATCCTATCATGGGAAAATTTTTACCTTCACTGGCCCATTCGTAAAAGATGGCAAACACCCCCAAACGCTCAGGGCCAATAAAAGACTTAGGACGTAAAATCGGTACACACATCCCTTTTTGGCGGAATTCCAAACATATTTCTTCCGCTTGAATTTTTGCCTTTCCATAAGGTCCCACACCTACAAGCGGATCGGATTCATACAACGGGTGATGATCTGGTACACCGTAAACCGCGGTACTGGAGATGTGGATAAATCGCTTCACTCCATATTCCAATGCTTGTTGCAGAACAATTCGGGTTCCTTCCACATCCGTAGAGTAAATTTCTTCTGGCGTGTAGAGGGGCAATGCTGCCGCAGTGTGGATGACTACATCAGCCCCCTGCATGCTTTTACGGACATCTTCTGGTTTTCGAATATCCCCCTGCAAGAAAGTGATCTGATCTCTTTCAGGATAGGAAAAATCCACCAAGTCAATTCCAGCAATCTCTGAATATCCTTTTTGCAACAGATAACGGACTAGGTTAATGCTCAGAAAACCGCTGATACCGGTGATGTAAATCTTCATCCCTCACTCCTGTTGTGTGAATTATCCAACGACCCTCATTTTACCAGAAATAGTATGGGCTTTTAGTTTTTTTCGTTTGCAGATTTACTGTTCTTATCCTAATTGGTTAAGTTCATTGTCCACCAGATTCAAATCTCAACCCATTTATTAGCTAGTAGGTTGATAGATCTTTTTTCTGCTATTGGTTCGGCCAAAAGCGGATTAATAGACTGGGGAAAAAACCTTTTTGGAACAATAACAACCAGTACACCCCATTTTGTTCATTGAAGGCTCAATTTTTTTAACAAATAAACCACCTAATCCAAACCCTCTTAATTAGAAAAAGGCTTGATTTAGGAATAAGATAACCTCTGCATCGAACTCAAAATTGTTGTCAGGTGCTGGGGTGTTGGCGATTCATGCGATAGGTGACCAGAGCCGAAAGGAATATTGCAAAAACATAAAGGCTAAGTAGAAGAATAGCAATAGCCATTCCTCCTTCATGGCTCTGCATCAGAATCCATGAAACCAACGCTCCCGCGATCGGGACAGCAACACAGGTGACCGTCAACACCTTTTTCTGAACCCGTCTCAGTAACCAGCAGCCCAAACAACCGATTGCCCACAGAGCAACGATAACATAGAACATGGCACCCTCCTGCCAGTACCGATTTCAGGATAATCCTTATGCAATTCGCTTTGTCAAGTATTTTTGAAATACAGTACCATATTTATTATACAGAAATTGTATCCTTATGGATAGTCCCCAATTTCCTTTACTAATAACAAACAGGGCGCTTCTCAAAGAAAAGCGCCCTGTTCTAATAACGATTTATTAGGCTACACTCGTTTCACGGATGTCAATGATTCTTTCAACGATAGGATATACTGCTTTTTTCAGATCTTCCAGCTTAACGCCATTGACTTTGACCGTAACAGTTTGAGTTTCAGCTCGTTCACCAAGCATCGTGCCCAGCCCAACGATATTTCCACCCAGGTTGTAAATAACACCCGAAAGTTCATGAAGCTTGCCGGGTTGATCCAACAATTCTACGGTCAACCGTACACCGGCCTTTCGAGCGCCAAGCATTTCCAGTAATATGTTAAATAAATCCGTTTCGGTGATGATGCCCACCAGGCTCTCGCCGCGCATCACTGGAAGTCCACCGATTTTATTATCGGCCATGATACGTGCTGCTTCTTCGATTGGGCAGTCTTCTTGTGTAACGATCACATTTCTGGTCATTACGCGTTCCACTGTGATTTTGCTCAACAAGTAATTAATTTCCCACACACTCAAGGTAGTTGCCTCAGAGGGTTGAGCATTCATCAGATCGGTGTTGGTGACAATTCCGATCAATTTTCCGCGTTTATCTACAACCGGATACCGTCGGACTTTGTCTTTCCTCATCCGTGCCAGAGCATCCTGAACAGGAACATCCGGCTCGATGGTCAATACAGGCGTTGACATTCTCTCACCGACTAACATAGGGCAATTTTCTCCTTCGTTTTCAAAATTCAACATCTCTATTCTATCAAAAACCGAAAATTATGCCGCCTTCTTCACCAACTCAAATTATGCTTCTTCCGGTTCCAGTCGGAATGGATCCACATCTGGAATGCCCGGTTTGACAAACTTTCTAATCGGAACATACAACAATGCTCCCAATGCAATAAACGCCAACGCCAGCCAGAGTGAACTTAATCCCTCTTCAACCAACTGACTGTAAATTGCCACAAAGATCACCAAAGAAGGTCCCAAGGTGGCTAAGAAGAGCCCAACATAACCGCCCGGTATCTTTTTACGAGGAAATTCCGGAATAGAAAAGCGCAACCTCCATAACGCTAAAAACTGCATAAACAATACCATCATATTTAAAAACACATCTACCACCACCAGAAAAGCGAATGGTTGCAACGAAAAAATCGAATAAATCACTCCACACAGGAGAATAGACACATACGGCGTGCCAAATTTGGGATGCACCTTTGTAAGAAATGTGGGCATCATCCCATCTTCAGCCATTGCAAACGGCACTCTCGTTCCTCCCAACCCATTCCCAATAAATAATCCTATCATGCTCAAGATGGCAGAAATCGTTACTAACAAACCCAACGTACTGGCCAGTGGGCTGTTTTTGACGCCCGTAACTTTATCGGCAATAGCATGAGCAATATCCGGAAACTCCCATCCCACCGAAGCCCGTGGATCAACTCCCCATTCCACCAGCGTTTCCTCACTGATTCCATATTCCGCCATGAGTGCACCAATACCAACGCCAACTTCGGGCTCTTCCTGTCCCCACAAATGGTACTTGCCATCTTCACCTGCCCCCCCAAACAAACCAGCTGTTACAGGCAATGAATATGTTGCGATGGCCGCGATTAGTACCAATACCATTGCAATCGGATAGGTTCTTTTGGGATTCACTATCTCATCCCCTGCTGCTGTGGGAAGTTCCCATCCCATAAAATTCCACATCACCACAAATAACCCGACGCTCAAAGCGCCGGTAACTGTTTCACCTTCAGGCAATAGAGGTATGGCAAGGGTCGTTCCACCCCGAATCCATTGGTATATTCCCAAGCCGGACATTAGGATCAAAGGGATGATCATAATCACTCCGAGTCCGTTTGCGGTCATACCAGCAAGCCTTGCGCCTCGAATGTTCAATCCTGTGATGATCCAGATCAATACCAGCGCAACCAACCATGATAAAATCCACGCCGGTATTTCTATGCCATCAACTACCATGCCGGTACGCAGAACTGGAATGAAATATCCCAAATAATAGGCTGCCAGCACTGGATAAATGGCTACATCCACCCACGAGACAACCCAATTCATCCACCCAGCCATGAAACCAGCAAATGGCCCAAAAGCCTCCTTGACCCAATGGTAATAACCGCCCTCGACCGGCATCATCGAAGTCATTTCACGTACCAACAGCATATTGGGTATACTGAAAATCAGCGGTGTCAGCACAATCAGTATCAGCGCCATTCCCGGCCCTGATAACCCAACTAACGGCTCGATCCCAAAAACGCCCCCACAAACCGTGAAATAGATCAATCCAAACAAGGGCAAAAGAGTTAATTCGCGTTTTAATTTTCGGGCTTCCTGCTGAATGCTTTCACCTTTGTTTTCAACGATTGTCATTCCGACCTCCCAAAGCGCGAGATAATAAGAGAAATTTTATAGGAAAAATTATTTTGTGGTGATTTTTCCCCCTTGGCATTTTTTGCAGGTATTCATGCTGTCAAATTACAACTCGGCACCGCAAAATTTACAATAGTGAGCATCCTGATCATGGCCTTGATGATTGCAATTCGGGCAAATCCGGTTTAACCGACGGCGGCGTTGTTTCTCTTTCCCCAATTCAAGTGTCATAATCCCCGACGGCACCGCAATTAAACCATAACCAAGAATCATCAAAAAAGCAGCCAGCGTTTGCCCCGCCGGGGTCAATGGGGTAATATCGCCATAACCCACGGTTGTAACCGTAACAATTGCCCAATAAACACTACGCGGAATGCTGGTAAATCCAGCCTGAGGTCCCTCGATAAGGTACATCAAGGCCCCAACAATCAAAACAATAGTTAAGACAGTGGTGAGAAACACCAAAATTCTCCGCCAGCTGGATGCAAGAGCGCTCCGCAGAACCTCAAGTTCTTCAACGTACTCCATTAGCTTCAAAATTCTGAAGATTCGCAACACCCGTAAAATCCTTATGACCATCAGAAAACGGCTTTCGGGAAAAACAAGGCTGGCATAGGTGGGTAGTATCGCCATTAGGTCAATTAAGCCATAGAAACTTCGAGCATAGTAAGCAGGATTGGGAGAACTGTAAATTCGGAGGAAGTATTCAATAGTAAATAACACGGTAAACAACCATTCCAAAGCAAACAGGTAACGACCGTATCGCAGGGAAATATCTACCATGCTGTCTGCCATCACAGCGCCAACGCTCCCCAAAATCAGGATGATCAAAACAACATCGAAAGCCCGGCCTTCCCATGTGTCATGTTCAAAAATGATCTGATACAATTTTTCCTGAATTGAATTTCTCTTGCGCATGTTGGTTTCTTGCTTCCTGATCGCTGGAATATTGGCTTATAATACCACTTCGTTTGTGACAAGATAAGCCTCTTGGTGGAAATTAAGACATCATGCCTTACAAATTCATCCACTTTTTCATTCGTTTCGTTTTGGCAATGATCATCATGCTTTTGGCATTTGTCAGCTGCAACCAAGAGCGATCAGATTCCGCTCCCCCAATCGAACTCTCCAACAAATTTGACTGCCTGCCCTCACCCCTAGAATCCCAAAGCGCTAAAGTTATATCGGTAATTGATGGTGACACAGTAAAAATTCAGATCAACAATCAAAAAATCAACGTTCGTTACATTGGAATTAACGCTCCAGAATTGAATTCAGATGAACGAGAACTCGCCAAGGAAGCAATGCGATTTAATGCCGAATTGGTAGAAAACCAGATCATCACACTTTACCGGGACACTTCCGATACGGATCGTTTTGGCCGATTGCTCCGTTATGTGTTCGTTGAGGATATCTTTGTCAATTATGAATTGGTGCGAATGGGATATGCGCGTCAAAGAGACTACCCTCCAGACAGCTCTTGTAAAGAACTATTCATTAAGGCGCAAGAGGAAGCCATCTCCATGCGCCGTGGTATATGGAAAACGCAATAGAGAATACGAATCATGACTGAGATTTTGAAAATTGATCCCCTCCACCCTGATCCAGAAATTATCGAAAAAGCTGCACAAATCATCCAGTCAGGCGGATTGGTGGCATTTCCAACCGAAACGGTATACGGTCTTGGCGCAAACGCCTTTAACAGTGACGCGGTTCAGCGCATCTTCTTAGCCAAAGGCCGGCCAGCCAATGACCCGTTGATCGTTCACATCCAAAACAGAGAGTGGTTGGAGAGAGTGGTTCAAGCCAAACCTCCTCATACAGAATTACTCGTCAATCGCTTTTGGCCTGGACCTCTCACCTTGATCTTCCCACGGAAACCAGATATTCCCTTGAATGTAACCGCTGGAGGTAATAATGTTGCAGTCAGAGCGCCTGCTCATCCGGTAGCGCAGGCATTACTTGCGGCAAGCGGGCTCCCCATCGCTGCTCCCTCTGCAAATCGGTTTGGTCACACCAGCCCCACAAAGGCCAGTCATGTATTAGACGATCTCAAAGATCGCATTGATCTTGTGCTTGACGGGGGCGAATGCCCCATTGGCCTGGAGTCCACCGTGCTTGACTTGACAAGCGACCCTCCGGTAATTTTAAGACCGGGTGGAATCCCCCGAGAGGATATCGAACAGGTCATTGGAAAAGTTCTTCTTGCCGCAAAAAACAAACTCAAGGAAAACCAAAATTCCATGCCTTCTCCGGGTTTGCTGGAACGACATTATTCGCCTCACGCCACACTTATCCTGATTGAAAATACAACCCCTGAACGCGAAAAAGCCATCAGAAAAATTCTTGATGTAATTGCCCAGGCTCAAAATGAAGAAGAAAAATCTATTGGTATTTTAACGGTTGACGAGGAAACTCACCATTACGAATCCTTCCCGCAGCTGGAAATAATATCGCTGGGTTCTTTTAAAAACCTTCAAGAAGTCGGGCGGAATTTATTTGCCGGCATGCGGACACTGGAACAGGCTGGAGTCGAGATTATACTGGCTACCGATTTTGGAGAACACGGATTAGGACTTGCCATCCGCGACCGCTTAAAAAGAGCAGCCAGCCAGATCATTCGAGTCTAGTTATACCAAAGGATCAATTCGGATGACTTTCCGCTCGAGTCTGGCTTCTTCCGCAGCAAAAGCCAATTTGTGGCTGAACAGAGCCTCCCGGGCAGCTTGCTTGACCTCATCCGAATATCCACCCTGGCGTACATGAGCCACAAATTCTTCCATTAACTGGCTATCTCCACCGCCATGTCCCTCCCCTGCCGGCGGACTAGTATCCACGAATTTTTTGTTTCGGCTGCGATGCTCCTCAACGGTAATCCAACCACCCCCATTTCCCAACACACCCGTTAATCTTCCTTTTGTGCCCTCAATTCTGGTCGAACGGTGCTCAACATGAGAATGGCCGTGCATTGTCAAGGTCACCGTTGCGCCTCTCTCAAACTGCATACTGACGACTTGATGATCCACAACATTGTTATCGCAGTGATAAACACACCGTCCATATGGACCACTTCGTAAGGCTTCATAAATTTTTTCCGGGGTTGGGTCTTGAGAGAGCACGGTCAAAGGCCAACCTTTATATTCGGTAATCTGCTTCAGGAAAGGGAACAGGCCTGATAAAAATTTGACCATACGAGGGGTTCTTATCCATTGACCAATAATTAACTTATGAAAGGAATTCGTGCATGTCTGGCCATACGAATACCAGAAGGGGGTCATTTCGATATAAATATGGATTGCGGAATAGGGACATTCTCTCTCAATCGGACAACCCTCTACGCATCGCTCAGGAGTTTCAAGAGGTGCTTTGTCCGCTCTAAAGTGGGTCAGCTCGCCATTGCTGCTTAATAAAATCGGGCGTTGTCCCAAAATCCAAGGCAGAATATCCAGATCATGACAACATTTTGCCAGAATCATCGGGCTGGATTGGCTACCGTTTCTCCAGTTTCCCCTCACATAAGAGTGAGCCATGTGCCAGAAAGAAACATTCTCTCGATGATCAACATCAATAATTTCTCCCAAAACGCCGGACTGAACGATTTCGCGCATTTTTCGCGCATGTTTGGTGTAACGCAACACATGACAAATGTGTAATTGTCGTTGATTTCTCTCGCTTACTTCAACAAGCAGCCTGCAATCCTCTAGACGGGTCGCCATGGGTTTTTCCAGCAGCACATGATAACCTTTGTTCATGGCGGCGATGGCTGGCTGAGTATGTAGCCAATCTTGAGTGGTAATAATTGCCGCTTCTCCCAATTGGGGCTGCTCGAATAAATCTTCCCAACTTTCAAAACGAAATTGGCCGGGAATAGCATGAGTTTTTGCAAACCTTTCTCTGCGTTCCTCGTTCGGTTCAGCTACAGCAACAAACCGAAGTTGATCCGGATGGTTGATAGCATATGGTGCATAGGCTTCTGCCCCGCGTTGACCAGCGCCAATCAAGACTGCTCGGATAGGTTTCATAATCTCATCTCCACGAACAGGCTGGATGAATTCTAGCACATTCCCAAATCCGATAAACTCATTTTGAATAGAGCAATTCCCGGCATTCCGGAATACAATTGGAATATACCTTTACCAAAGGAGAATCAAAGAATGTCTGAAACTATCGAATCCTCTGAAATTCAAATGGATGATCTGTATCACCGCCCTCAACGCATGATCCGAGTGGCAAACTGGGCCAACATCCTTTCCTGGATTGTTCTGATCGTTGTCGGCTTATTTCTGGTCTTTTTTATCAGTGCGATTTTTGTTACCGTTACCGCATCCTCCAGCAACCTGTTCATTGAATTAGTACCAACTCTGGTGCAAGCATTTTTGATCTTGATTCCGGGCCTGTTTTTATTTGTTTGTCTTCAAGCCATCTCCGAAGGAATTTACTTACTCATGGATATTGAAGAAAACACACGAAAAAAATGAAAATCCACTAAACCTCACATCCTATTTCACTTGACCAAGTCCCTTAATCCCAATTCTTCCAATTTCCAAGGCAGAGGATAACCGGTTGTTCTATCCCAGCCACTGCACTGATAATACTCCTCCAGCATTGTTGACAGATCAGGAATATTGCCTTCCTGACCGCCATCCATAAGCGGTTGAAGCAGTAACTTCGGTAATTTCTCATCCTGCGGTTTCCAGCCTAATTTTAAGTTATACAACCGTTTCATATTCCACGCCCGCTCCCCAGCCTTAAGCAGAGTCGCGATATCCCAGTCCCAATCCATCGCAGCATTGACCAACTCGACCACCTCATAGGGAGATATAACCGCAAAAAAGCAGGTCGTCAGACTGTTACACACCGTCCGCCAGTGCTGATGCCGAGCAACCTGCTCCCCCTTCCCCTCAGGACTGAAACGATCAACGAATTTGATTCCAATCTCCTCAAGAGTACCGCCTAAGCCGACATTGAAATAATCGGACTGGTTATGGCAGGCACCTCGTGGAGAGGTCACATAGACTAACGCTTGTCCCGAAAAGGCACGAGGATCGTGCATCGCGACATCAAGGCCGTTGACCTGAACGGCCAAATCTTCTTCACCGTAAGCAGCGGCTAATGCTTTACTCCCCTGCGCAAGCAATTGACCCAGGCCTTCTTTTATAGCAATTTGCCTAAGCAGAGTAAAACAAGGCTCAGGATCACCCCAGCGAAGTTGCAAGCCACCGCTTTCCTTTACCGTTAGTTTTCCCTGATCAAACAATAAGTACGCCAATGCAATTACATTTCCTGCGCTGATGGTATCCATCCCCAATCGGTCGCAAAGATCACCTAGTGCGGTGATCGCGGCCAGATCATCCACCATCAACTGAGACCCGAAGGAACAAATGGTTTCATACTCAGGACCCTTTACAACTCCATTCGTTGGAAAACTTCCCTGCGTTATTTCGACTTCGCGACCACACGAAATCACACAACCTTGGCAGGCCGTAGTCCCTTTCAGAATCGTTTCGGCCATCGTCGCACCACTGATTTTTTCCACGCCTTCAAATTTTGCTGCTGTCCAGTATTTTTGGGGCATATCTCCCAGATATTGTAGATATTCGGCCCCTCCAGAAGTGCCCGTTGACCGAAGGACAGCCGTCATGTTTTGATCGAGCAGCCGTTTGTTTGAAGCGACTCTCAACTTCCGGTACTCTTCATCCCTTCCCATGACCAGCCGCCGTGTTCCCCGCACCGCAACGGCCTTCAGCTTTTTCGAACCCATCAAAGCTCCCATTCCGGTTCTAGCTGCCAGCCTGCCATGATCTGAAAGAATACCCGCAAACGGCACCAGATTTTCACCTGCCAGACCAATACAGGCAATTTTTGCTTGCGGTATTCCAATTTCTTTCCGTATGATCTCCTGAGTTTGATAAGTATCCGCTTTACCCCACAAATGTTCGGCAGATCGTATTTCAATCTGATCATTATAAATCCAGATGTATACTGGCCTGTCCGAGGCGCCTTCAATCCAAAGGAAATCTATCCCGGCATAGCGCAACTCCGGTCCCACAAATCCGCCAATGTTGGATTCCCCCCACCAACCCGTTTGCGGAGAACGCCCACAAATTGTGAAACGACCGGTAGTTGGTCCGCCAGTGCCGGTGAGCGGGCCAGTGGCAAAAATTAACGGGTTTGCCGGGTCAAGCGGTGATCGATTCACATCCAGGTCATTCCACAAGAGCCTTGCAGCCAATCCGGATGCCCCGATAAAACTCTCAACCCATTCAATAGGGATTTGTTCTCGCTCAATTTGCCGATTACTCAAATTGATTTTGACCATTTTCCCAAACATGGCTGTTCGCTCCCTAGAAATCAATGTTTTTTCCTTCGTAGGCATACTGAAACAACATACGGAGTTCGTGGTCATCCGGTATGCGTGTGGACATGATGGTTTGGGTATCATTCAGGGCATTTTCAATCAATTGATCCATCTCCGCTTCCAATGAAGAATGATCAATCCCCAAATCGGCAATACATAGCGGCTGATGGAGAATTTCTTCCAATTCCCGTATTTTCGCAGCCAAAACGGCAGCAGCGTGTTTTTCGTTTTCAGCTGATAAGCCCACAAACCGGCTTAATTCCAGATAACGCGTTCCTCCATCGGGTGTGTTGGCGCAATACTCGATTGTATACGGTAAAAATAAAGCCACAGCCCGACCATGTGGCACATGAAAGACCGCTCCTAAAGCATGGCCTAGCCCATGCGCCAGCGCAGCCATCGAATTACCGAACCCCAGACCAGCTATTGTGGCGGCATAGTGCATCTTCTCTTTGGCAGTAACATCCCCTTGAAAGGCTCTGTCAAGGTTTTCAAGAATCATTTTGGCAGCATAAAGGCACAAACCGTCCGTAAAGTCATTGTGATAGGTAGAGGTGTACCCTTCAATGGCGTGTGTCAGGGCATCCAAGCCTGTATCAGCAGAGATTCGAGGCGGCAGATCCTTAGTGAGCTGAGGATCAATGATAGCAATATCCGGAATGACCTCTCGGCTTCCCAACCCCAGTTTTCGCCGAGATTGGTTGTCCGACAGCACAACTGCCCAGGTAACTTCTGCCCCTGTACCAGAGGTTGTGGGAATTGCCACCAAACGGGCTTTCTGCCGTAATCCATAAGTTTCAATGGGATTGATCGAATCCGGTTCGACATCCGGCCTCGCATATAGAACCCACATCCCTTTGGCCGCATCAATAACCGAGCCTCCCCCAACCGCCACAATCCAATCCGGCTGAAAGTCAAGCATTCGCCGCGCGCCTTTTCTTACAGTTTCTAAATCCGGATCAGGCAAGACCTGATCAAAGATTTCGATTTGCATACCAGAATTTTTTAGATTCTCTTTTACTAAATTTACTATCCCCAAACGGTTCAGAGTTTCATCTGATATGACCATTACTTTTGACCCCACTAATGATCCAAGATGAGATAAAGCATCATCACCAAACACGATCATCGGGGAAGAAAAATACCACATGGTGATTAACCTCCCTTTTTTACAAGAAATTTTGATTAATATTACTTTGAAATGTTAGGTTGTACCAGATTTTTTATAAGAATGTTTTAAATCTTATTAAGTTGACTATTTAGATATATTAATCAATAATTAAGGTCATAAAGACTTGTTCAAACCTAATAAACAAAGGAGATAAAGTGACTAAAACTTGGAAAGTTTTCACTGTTTCTACCCTCGTAGCGCTTCTAGCAATCTTTTTTTTGCACTATTCAAACCATTCTGCAGTTGCAAGTGAAGGCGGAGCGCAATCGGGAATCGTATTGGTCAAAAAGACTGCCGTAACCACATTTGACCGAGAATGGAAATGGGAGATCACCAAAACCGGTGATCAAACCTCTCTGACATTAGCCCCTGGACAGGTATTCCCCGTAAACTATGCGGTTATTGTGCAAGCGATGTCCGTTGACAGCAACTGGAAAGTCACTGGTCAGATTGCATTTCAAAACACCTCATCACAACCGGCTACCATCACGGCCGTGACTGACGTAATCAGTGGTGGCATCGTCGCAACTGTCAATTGTGGAACAACTTTTCCCTTTACACTTCCGGCTGGCTTTACGAAGATCTGCACCTATGAAGCCGCTCTACCAGACGGAAGCAGTCGCACCAACACAGCCACAGTTGAAACCAGCGGTGATGTCCCCGGCAGTTCCGTCACCATTCCATTTTCCTTTGGCAGTCCCAATAGCGAGTTGGATGAATGTATCAGCGTTGAGGATGACCAGTTTGGACCATTGGGCACGGTATGCGCTGGCGAACTACCAAAAACCTTCAATTATTCGATCAACGTCGGGGACGAGGAACAATGCGGCAAATATGAGTTCTCCAATGTTGCTTCTTTCATGACCAATGACAGCGGAACAAAAGGCAGTGCAAAGCATGTGGTCAATTATAAAATTCCCTGCGCTGGGGCGTGCACCCTGACCCCCGGCTACTGGAAGACACATTCCAAATACGGCCCAGCACCCTATGACTCAACCTGGTCATTGTTGGGAGAGGATAATCTATTCTTCCTGAGCGGACAAACCAACTATCAGGTTTTGTGGACTTCTCCTTCTGGCGGCAATGCCTATTACATCTTTGCCCATGCCTATCTCGCTGCCAAATTGAATATCCTCAACGGAGCCTCAACCACTTCCAGTGTTGATGCTGCAATCAGTTACGCCGAGTCATTCTTCAATAGCTACACCCCTGCCTCACCACTCAGCCGAGCGATGCGCAATACGGCCATTGCGCAGGCAGAAGTTCTTGACAACTACAACAACGGTTTGATCGGCCCGGGTCATTGCATTAAATAAAATTGAGTAATTTCAACAAAAAAGAGGTCTCATTGCCCGAGTTGAGACCTCTTTTTTCTATGCTCATACTGGAAACTCTGTTGGTATTCGCGTGCAGGATTCGACCAGTTCTTTGGCTGCCCGCACATTTTTCATTACCATGGACATATTGCCGGTCAGTTTTAGCTGCCCGGTCATCATCGCTTGCATCGGATCCAACTGTTTGGTCATCACCTTCTTCCATGTCATCACCGGCCCTCTTAATTCAAAAGCCGGTTTCATTTTATCCGGATTATCTACCTTGAGCGCATTACGACATTCGCCGTGCCATAAATCCATATAAAGAATAACCGTTTCCGTAAGTGTTCCACCCGGCTCAATGATAAAATAAAAATCCCCCTCCCAGTTTTTTGCTGCCTCTTTGTAGGATTGGCTCTGATTTAAGTCCTGCATCATTGCCTTAATCCACTCATCTGACGGAAAACGATACATCAATTCACCTCCAAATCCTAAAATGATTGAAAAAATTATACTGGTTCATTAAGAAATTCGTAAAGAAATCCGGAGAAAAATATTCGATGAGCGCATACCGCACCATTCCCCTTGAGATGACAGTACAAACACGCTCAATCTATTAGATCAGCGCTTTCTGCTGCACCATATCTGATAATACACCTTTAAAGATAAGCGACAAATCGCCGAAGCGATTCGTAACATGATCATTCGCGTTTCGCCGTCAACGATGCTGCCGCTGGTTTTGGGTTGGCACTGGTTGCCTGCTGTTGTACCAGCCAGAATGTTAAGTATTTTCGTCAGCGAATCGAAAGCCCCACTCTGCCTTTGATTTAACTCCAACAGAGGACATCATGGTCATCATCACCAAAACGGAATCCGAAGTTCACCTAATCACTGAGCGTGCGATTCAACCCAAGTGATTAACACCGTAAATCTCGGTCAACAAGGCTCGCAGGTGCATCTCCAAAACCGAAAAGGAGTAGTGTTTACGCGCAACTCGATAATTAATCCGGCACATCTTCTCCATAAATTCCGCGTCGTGCAGTGCGCGTCGCGCGAGATGAATGGATTGCTCCGTAATAAAACCATCGAATTCAATCACTTGAAAACCTTTCGGTTTAATATCAATTTCATAGATGGAATAGCGGTTGACCACAATTGGACGGCCAAAGTAAATCGCTTCTAGAAAAGCATTGCCAAACCCCTCAATTTCCGAAGGATAGGTAACCAAATCCGCATGAGGGTACACATCATAAAGCGTGTAAATTTTGCGTCCATCGGGAGTTTGCCCGCGTTTCTCTTGAATAATATCCGAAACAAACAAAGTGTTGACCCCCATCCGCCTTGCGTAATCCTTTACCCGATGTTCGTATTCTCTACCCTCATCTCCCGCCGCATGAGAGATGACCAGGCGGGCGGGAATTTCCAATCGAGAAACCAACTCGATGGCATGTTCGATTCCTTTCCGCTGGACAACACGGGTAGGTTGCAAGATCAGTTTTTCATCCTTCGCCAAGCCTAAATCCTCTCTCAAGGATTGGGCATACTCATCCATTGGAGATGGCGGAGTCTCTAAATCCATCACATTCGGCACAATCCGACTGGATACACCTGTTCTCAAACTCAACTGCTGACCGGCAACGGAATTAATGACCACATGCTTCACGCTGGGGAAGGCTGGCGGGAACGCCATCGTCAGATAATCCCAGACACAATTCACCAGGAAGCGTTTGCGTTCCCAGTACATATCATGATGATGAGCAATCACCGGAAATCCGGACTCGGCAATGAATTCTGAGAGAGCCATTCCTAGCGGAATGTTCACCGGAATAGAGAGGGCATTTTCGGCGACCAATAAGTCAATCTCAAATTGTTTGACAAACTTTTGAAGATGCTCCTTGAAGAAAGCCTTGTACTCTTGAATTTGTTGGGTTAATTTCGGCGACCGAATCGTTTGATTGAAGGCTTCCTCATGAAGCGATTCCATCTCTGGATGGTGAAAAAACATGTTTGGTACAACATAACTGACCTCTGGGGGACGATCACACAATCCCGCAAAATAGAAACAGGTATGTCCCATTCGCTCAAACACTTTTGCCCATTTTTCAGTTTCAAGGCTGACGCCGTCCGTGCCGGCAAATCGGGTTGAAACAAAACCAATTCTCAGTTTTGAATGATTCATTTTTCTCAGAATTCCTTTCTACGATGTGCTTCTACTTCTAATCATCCATTTGTGTTGGTAAGGTAAGAGCCAAACAACCTCCTTAAATTCTTCCTCGCTAACGGAGAGCAAATCCCTCCAAGCGCTTGTTGAGTCTGGCAACTTGACCACAACCTTGTCATTGGAGAAATTGTGAACACAAAACACATCCCGCCCAAATTTCGAATCTAAGCGCAATAGGCTAAAAATCCGCTCATCCCCAAAAACGACTTGTTGATCGGCAAGCGGATGAAAAGCCGCTTCTCTCCGTCGTGCACTTAACATCTGTTTCAGGCCGTTCCATACTCTTGCGCGCCGGCTTGTCGAATCTTCAATCTCTCGAATCACTTCATCCGCCAATAGTTTTTGACGATTGATGGTTCGGTTTGCGCCTGTCAAGTTGACCCCTTCTTTCCAACCGCGTGATCCGATTAGCGAATGCACATAAATTGCAGGTAAACCCCGTAATGTGAGCAAAACAGAATGGGCAGTGAGAAAACGCTGGATCATTTCCTCTTCGGTTATTAAACATTCCATACCGCCCATCGCATCGAAATAATTGATATTTAGTTCATAGGGGGATTGGCTTCCATCCGAATTGGTTTTATAACTCACGAATCCACCCAATGATGGGATGATATTAACCAGATTTTCAATTTCCAAGTCAGGCAAAATACCCCGCACGGGATTGACTCCAATTCCGTCATGCGAAGCAAGGAAATTAAAAAAGGTTGTTTCGTCCGACGGCGTTCGAAGTTCACTTGCCCATAGACTCAGATAGCGGGTGTTTTGGGTTTGAATTGCATGGAGAGTTAAGGGAGGCAGAGCAAAATTATAGACAAGATGCGCCTCATTTGTACCATCACCAAAATAAGAAAGGTTTTCAAGATGAGGAACGTTCGTTTCAGTGATAATGCGGACGTATGGCGCAACTTCATCAATCAAAAGGCGCCAAAATTGAACAATAGCATGAGTCTGCGGCAAGTGGATACAGGTTGTTCCGATCTCTTTCCATAGGTAAGCGATTGCATCCAGGCGTATAAATTGAGCTCCGCGTTGAACATACTCCAAAATAATCTCGGTCATTTTTTGAAAGACCAAGGGGTTTCCATAATTCAAATCCGCCTGGTCGGCGCTGAAAGTCGTCCAAACATGAAGTTTCCCCTCTTTCGTTTGAAATTCGGTCAACAAAGGTAAAGCCCTTGGTCGAACAACCCATTTCAGTCGTTCATCGTTTGGATCTGCAATAACATAAAAATTTTTGTATTGAGGATCACCCATCAGGAATCTTTGGAACCATGGGTGACTGATTGAGGTGTGGTTAACCACGGCATCAAACATCAATCGAAAATTAACAGAAAGACTCTGGATATCCTGCCAATCACCAAAATCCGGATGAACGGCCAAATAGTCTGCAACCGAAAAACCATCATCCGACGTAAACGGAAAGAATGGGAGGATGTGAATAGATGAAATACTTGGGTAAAACAAGCGCAGGGCTACTTGCCGTAATGTTTTCAGCGGTTTTTCGCCTCCCCTTCGGAATTGATCCGCATAGGTTATCAAAACCACATCGGATTGATCCAGTGGTAAAGGTTGACTTTGTTCTGCTAATCGTTGACGGATTTCCTCAGCCTTATTGAGAATTTGCTCAAAACAAACCCAATCCACATTTTTCTGATAAATAAACTGATATAGGTTTCTTAACCTTTCCTGTGTATTTTTTGTCAAAGGCATTATCATTGGTCTTTTCCATTCAAATCGGGTGGCCAGAATATAATTTTCGGTTCGGCATTATCTGGAATCAAGTCAAACGCGCTCAAAAGTGGCAATCCCTGAGATGCAGTAATGAGCGTGGCAATGGCTAACCCATGCGAAACAATCAGCACCCGCTCACCCTGGTGGCAGGCAGCAATCTCGTCAATACAAGCCCGCACTCTATCGGCCACTTCCTGCAGGCTTTCGCCACCGGGCGGACGACTTTCAAGGGGATTCATCCTGCGGTTCTCGAAAAATTCGGCATACCGGTGACGAATTACGCTGAACAATTGCCCTTCCCACTCTCCTTGATGAATTTCTCTCAAGCGGCGGTCAACCTTGACTTCCTTCCCACCTGCCAGAATTTCAGCAGTAGATAAGGCTCGCTGTAAATCACTGGAATAAACCGAAGCAAAATCCACTCCCTTAATTTTTTCAGCCAAATCGTAGGCTTGTCTGATACCGATTTCATTCAGAGGCATGTCCGCTTGTCCCTGATAGCGTCCCTCAACATTCCAATCCGTTTGACCGTGTCTTACCAACCATAGTTCTGTTCTAACATTCGGCATAAACGATTACCTTTCATTACACTGACCTGGGTAAAATTTTTCCCGGTATTCCGGCAAAGTGATCATAGGTGGACGGTCCTGCTCAATAATTTCCTTGACTTCCAGATAGTAATTACCGCTTTCGTACTGGACAATTTTCATAGAGCGGTTAATGTCTTCGAACAAGGGTTGCTTGAAACGTTCCTCCAATTTTTTCAAAACGGCTTGCATAATCACAAAGGACATCTTGCTGAGAGCAGTCAGACTTTGATTGTGATGGATTCGTTCCAATAAATCCACTTGGGCAATCGAGGATAACCCATATTTTTCGAAGACATCAATCAGCAGACCGGTTTCTACGCCGTAGCCGGTGAAGAAGATCAGGTTTTCCAAAACTTTGCGCCTGCCCCCATATTCCCCCGAAAGGGGTTGAATGACTCCAGATAGTTCAGGATAGAACAAATTAATTAAGGGACGGGCGGTTAACTCTGTCACCCTTCCACCCCCCGTTGATTGAACCCGTCTGCCAGTTCTGAGCGGTCTTTGATAAAACCCTTTTACAAAATGAATGTTTTGATTGAGTAATAACGGCCCAACCACCCCATAAACAAAACGCGGATGAATATTGACAATGTCAGAATCGATCCAGACAACAATGTCACCGCGGGTAACATACAGGCTCTTCCACAAAGCCTCTCCTTTTCCTTCCCTGGCGCCGTATTCAGGTAATACCTGTTGGTGAATATAAACAGGTATTCCCAAAGATGCAGCAATTTCTCTGGTTCGGTCTGTAGAATTCGAATCCATTAGTACAATCTCATCCAGGAGAGGATACTTCTCCACAAGCGATTTCTGAATCGTTTGGATCACATTTCCCACCGTATCCTCTTCATTCAAGGCAGGCAACCCCAGGCTGATGGTTAAGCCTTGTTCTTCTTTCAAACGAACCAGATTGGCAATATTATCAAACTCGCTGGCATGAAAGGTGTTTTCGGCAAACCATTTGTCCACCAAAATTGAAATGGCTTTGGAACCAATGGTTTCTTTTCTCCAATCCTCCTCCCGGCGTGGAATTTCTTGTTGGGATTTAACCACCACCACATCCCTTCCCCCGTCTGCCAGCAATTGGTCGGCTACTCTCCCCAAACTTTCCTGCTGCTGGGCAATAGCTTCGGCAATCCCCAAAATGGTAATATCCGACCTCTGTGAAAGTTCCAAAATATCTTCATAAGGTTGAGTAGATGCTTTTCGTTGATAATTTACTTCAGGCAAATTCGGCAAGATCCGTGCAATACCCAACAAAGGCGCTTCAACAACTTCTGCACTGGTTTCAGGCAAAAAGAGATGAATCGCATTGATTTCTGACCGTTCCATTGCAAGGGCCAATCGAAGGGATAACTGGGCATGAGGACCGCCGCGTAACGGAATGCCAATTTTGGGGTGATGCTTTGTGAAGTTCCCGCGAATAATGGCAACATTAGCATTGATTCGTTTGATTCCTTCCGCAAAATTGGGCTGATCCTTGGGAAGAGATAACCAATCCAGTATTACTAAATCCGTTCGATGATCTTGCAAATAAGAGTTAATCCCATCCCACGGATCGTAGGCAACACTCACAGCAATTTGAGCATCCAAATGATTGGTACGGATAAAATCATAGAGACATTTTCGCAATTTTCTGGCTCTAGCATTTCCTGACGAAAGAGAAAGCAAGGGTTCAACCTGAACTACGCTCAGAAAAGTAATGGTCGTTTCGCTAAACAGTTTACAAAAGTGGATAATGGATTTTTGAATTGATTCGCTGAATACAGGCACTAGCAAACGTCTAAATGGTCTAAACATTCTTTGAGAAATCATTGCCTCACCTCAATTACTTTTTTGGAGAACGTCCCTGATCAATGGCGCAATCTTATGAGTGTAAATAGCCTCCCACGTAAATTCCCTTTTCACCTTAGCCCTTAACAAGTAATGCGCATCGGCATTTAATTTTTTTATGATCAAATCAGCAACAATCGCCGGAGAATGTTTCAACGAAAAGAGGGTAGCATATCCATTAGCCAGCGTACGCAATGGAGCGATGTCACTGCAAAAAATAAGCAATCGGTTCAAACCGGCTTCAAGTATCGGAATACCAAAACCCTCCTCCTTGCTGGTCAACAGCAGTACATCTGCAATCCGATAGAAAGCTCCAATCCACTCTTCTGAAATTCCATTTGGAAAAAATTCAGCAAGGAAGATCGCCTGATTCTCTAAATCGAGGTGTCTTCTGAGTTCCAAAAGCTCCTTCAAGTACTGCTCGTTGGACGGATTGTGGGCGCCGGTTGGCCCTGTAACAACCAACTTTACATCTTGAAAGGTTTGTTTGAGATGAGCAGTAATCTGAAGAGCCATTTCGAGATTCTTTCTGCGAGTCACTCGAATCGGCATCAGAATCAATGGTTCAGCCGATAAAAAGTGGTGCTGAGTAAGCATTTGGTACAAATCATCTGTCAAGCCGAACAGGTTCTTTTGATTGATACCCGCTGGAATCACGCTCACTTTTCCTTCATCAATGCCGGTCAATTGCACCATTTCCTGTTTTCTAGCCTCAGATACGACTACATGCGTAACATCCTCCCATGCCTTTTTACATAAATCCCAGGGGTAAGAAGGATATAACTCGTCAGCATATTGAGAGGCAGTCCATGCAAAATCATGATGCCACAAAATGACATCCAGGTTTATGGGACGGTTAGTTACCAACCGGTGTAACGCTGCTGTCAAGGCTAAATTTTTATGCTGGGAGGCTACATTATGAGCAATCAACAATCGTTTATCGGCCAGAACCTCTTTTAGCCAGGAATAAATTTGCTCAACACTCTGTTCGAACGACGCGCTGATCTGTCCCCGATCAAAGTATCTTTTTAATTCAAGAATTTGCTGATCACGAGAATCTAATAGCGAAAATGTTTTTACCTTAATTCGCGGATTCCACTGGCTTCCTCTACCACACAGGATTTCTACATCATAACCAAAATTCGATAAACATTCAGCCTGACTTGCCATCACATTTTCTACCCCGCCCACCACAGGTGGAGCAGAATAGTGCAGAAACGCAACTTTCATTCCTTTCTTCTCCTACAAACATCTATGTCCTTCACAATTAGGTATCCAAAAGGATTGTAACACATGCAATTTCCGTTTTTTACCAAATTATTAGACAAATCAAAGGATTTTTATGGCAGGGTGATGTACAATCAAACTTGGATATTTTCGATAAACGAGGCAGAATATGAATTTTGAATGGACGCAGGAACAGAATGATCTTTATCACCAAGCAATAGAATTTGCCCAAAAAAAAATGAGCCAAAACGTGATCGAAGAAGATCGCAATCAGATCTTCTCCAGAGAAAAATGGCAAGCCTGTGCTGACCTAGGCCTGTTGGGCATGATTATTCCAGAAAAATATGGCGGTTTGGGACTGGACGCCCTAACTGTTGCACGGGTACTTGAAGGCTTTGGATATGGAAGTAAAGATACCAGCATCTTTCTCTCAATTGGTGCGCACATTTGGGCTGTTGAAATGCCGTTGCTTCTCTTTGGCAGCGAAGAATTGAAATGCAAATACCTCCCCAAATTAATCTCGGGAGAGTGGGTTGGTGCTCATGCAATTTCTGAACCTGCGGCCGGATCCGATGCAATGTCCATGTCCACCACAGCCCTAAAAGATGGCGAGGATTTCATCCTCAATGGAAGCAAGACTTTTGTCACCAATGCGCCCGTAGCGGATTTCTTTATAACTTTTGCTACCATCAATAAAAAATACGGCTTTGCTGGTGTGACCTGTTTTGCCGTTGAAGGTGGCACGCCCGGCGTTTCTGTCGAATCCCACATGGAAAAATTGGGGTCGAGAACTTCCCCCATGGCCGATGTGGTCTTCCGGGATGCCCGCATTCCCGCCGTCAACGTAATTGGTAGCCCCAGCAGCGGGTCGAGAATTTTTTCTCGCATTATGTTTTGGGAACGTGCTCTCATCCTTGCCCCTTTTGTAGGAGCAATGCAACGCCAGATTGAGGAATGTGTCCGCTATGCTAATGACCGGGTTCAATTTGGAAAACCAATTGCTTCTTATCAGGCAATTTCAGGCAAAATTGTGGATATGCAGGTTCGTTTGGAATCGGCTCGCCTGCTGATTTACAAAGCAGCCTGGGATTTGGAACACGGCGATCCAACCATGGCAGCCTCTATTGCCAAACTGGTAACCAGCGAAGCCGCTGTTCAAACTTTTCTGGATGCTATCCAAATTTTTGGCGGTTATGGCTACACGACGGATTTTGAAATTGAACGTCACCTGCGCGACGCCATAGGTACCAAGATATACTCTGGAACCAGCGAAATGCAAAAAATGATCATTGCCACCACCTTAGGCTTGAAAACACAGGGATGAGGAATATTCTTCAAATCATTCCTTTCTAAATTCCGCACATAAAGCCAAGGAGGTTTTTGTGACAAAAATTGAGCTTCTTTACTTCGAGGATTGTCCCAATTGGCATAAGGGATTGGAACTACTCCAAAAAGTAATGAATGAGTTGGGAATCAGCCAGCAAATTAATCTGGTCAAAATTGAAAGCGAACAAGAAGCCCAACGCAGGCGGTTCGCCGGATCGCCTTCATTTTTTATCAATGGGCAAGACCTGTTCCCAAGCGACCAGCAAAACTTTTTTCTGGGTTGCCGGGTATATCCCACATCCAAGGGTTTTCAGGGCACACCAGAATATGAAGAGCTTCGCTCAGCCGTTCGACGCGCACTCGCATGACGGCTAAGTAACCACCTCTCTAATCACCTCAAGCGCTTTTTCAACTAACTCCAGTTTTGCCTGACTGCCCATGTGTCCTAGGCGAAATATTTTTCCAGCTAACGGACCATACGAGCCGCCAACTACCAGCCCTCTTTCCCGAAAGCGACGATCCAACTCATCCCAACTGAATTTTTCTGGCAGGTAAACGGCCGTGACGGTTGGCGAGGGATTGGCGCTCTCAGCAGGGAATAAGCGCAGCCCCATTGCTTGCAGTTCTTTCCGGCAGTATTTAGCAACCAGATCATGCCGCTTGAACACCGCATCCAATCCTTCATCTACAATCAACTTCGCTGCCTGATAGATAGCCGCAATGCCATGCCAATTGGGAGTATATGGAAAATAAAATTTTTCCTGAGCATCCCAAAACGGCAGCAGAGCATCATAACCAACATAACCGACATTCCGAATGATTTGCCAGGCAGAATCACTGACGGACACAAATGCGGCTAACGGAGGGGCAGAAAGCACCTTCTGAGAACCACCCAAACATAGGTCAATCCCCCATTCATCGGTCTTGACCGTCGTTCCCCCTAAACTGGCCACCGCATCCACATACAGCAATGGGATTTCATACTCACGCTTAAGGATTCCAACCTTCTCTAGAGGGTTCAGAGTCCCTGAAGGTGTTTCGCAATGGACAGTAGTGATCATCTTCGGGCGAAAAGTCTGAATCAGTCGCTCAATCTCATCCCAATCCTGAAAAGTTTGGTCATACTCCACCCCATAAACCTTCACTTCAGCGCCGAGAGAAGCAGCCATATCCGCTATTCCGTATCCGAAAACACCAGTGGCTAGTGCAAGAACGCGATCCCCCGGCAATAAGGCGCTTTTCAAAGCCCCCCACAATGCGATCATTCCCTCTCCGGTATGAATGACCACTCGATTCTTCGTTCCATACAAAATCTGCAATAATTGCTCAGTTTGATTGTATAAATCCAGAAATTCTCTTTCCAAATCGG
>FWPU01006076.1_pt1 | contig 24909 bp, 29 predicted proteins | sample 2228361 | NCBI WGS metagenome assembly FWPU01 (sample SAMEA103939777, study PRJEB20133) | metagenome | reverse complement strand
ATATTTCCTACACCGGTGAGGAAATAAAAAAAAAAACAGTTGTAAAGGTCAGGGAAAGAATGGCTGGTCACTAATAAAAATATAGCTGAGGCTACAGTAACTTGTAGCCTTAGCCCTTTTAATACACACCCGTGCCTGAACGAAAAAACAATTAAAATATGTTAATTTTGCTTGACAAAAAATAAAATTCTGCTAATATTCAGATTAAAAACATCAAATGTGTAAAATTTAATTTCGGGGGAATGTCATGGCAGAAGATGAAAAGGTTGAAAAAGTCGGAATTGTTAAGAGGTTTTTTCGGTGGCTCAAGGCAAATCCCAAGATAGTAATCGTTGCAATAGTAATTTTAATACCAGCACTTTACTTTGGGGGGGGAGCTTTCCTGCATGCCACATCAAAAGCGAGTTTTTGTATTTCCTGTCACGAGATGGGCAATGCCTGCGGAACATGGAACAGGTCAAAACACAGCCAGAAAGGTGTTGAATGCATTGACTGCCATGTGAAGCCAGGAAAGCTCAATTACATACTTGCCAAAATTATGGCTGTCAAACACGGTGCATATCATATTCTGGTGAGAGATCCGGAAAAGATGAAAAAGTTAATCAGGGAATCGGCTAAGGCACCATGGGAGGCTTGCTATAACTGTCATAAAGACATAAGAAACAAAACCCAAGTAGGCGGCTTGAGAATAAAGCATCATAATGATGAACTTACCGAAAAACTGTGTACGGAGTGCCACTGGAAGATTGCCCATGCAGATTTAAATGAAAAGAGTCACCCAGACAGAAACGGTTGTTTTGGCTGTCACAATGATGTCAAGGCTCCGAGAAGCAAATGTGATGTTTGTCATCCAGTGGAGGGAGAGAACTTTTACTCAAGCTTTAAGGGTAAGGCAGGACTTATGTGTGTTGACTGCCATATACCGTTGACAGATTTCAGCGCGAGCGAGAAGTCCTGTGTAAGATGTCACAGAGGACACCAGAGATATGCTGAGGTGTTCAGAAAATGGCAGAAGGAGGTTACCGATCTTTCAAAACGTGCTGAGGCTGATATAAAAAAGCTTAACGAACTCATAGAAAAAGGCAAGATTGAAAAGGACGGTTTTCTCAAAAAGTTTGTAGATGAATTTGATTATCTGAAAAAAGACGGCTCCAAGGGAGTGCATAATTTTGAGAAGATCTCCACAAGATACACGAATCTTGTGAACAACCTGGAAAAAACAATAGCTCAGGTGGACAAAAACTTTAAACCTGTGCTGATCAGTAAAGAGGAAAACACCTGTATCAAAAATTGTCATTCGGGCATGGAGAAGGTTAAGGTGTTGCATAATACGGTACTTTTTGACCATGGCAAACACATTACCAAGGCTAAACTTGTGTGTATAGACTGTCATACAGGCTTTGAAGACCATGGGAAAACCATCAATATGGAGAACTGTGTGGGCTGTCACCACTGGGATGTGAAGGAGGATAAATGCCAGTACTGTCATGTTGAGGTGAGAAAGCTTTATTACGGCACTCTTTTAGACGAAAAGAAACCTTCGCCCAGCTTTAAGGCAATGGCAGATATAAAATGTTTGGATTGTCACAAGATTGTTTCCGGCATGCCTCAGAAAGGACAGGTGGTTGCTACACAGTGTGTGGGTTGTCACGATGAAAAGATGGCAGGCGTGCTTACAGAATGGCTGAAAAAAGAGTCTGAACTAATAAAAAGACTTAACGCCCTGATAAGCAAAAAAACAGGTAAAGAAAAGGAAACGTTGGGACACATGAAAAAGGGTAAGCCATTACACAATCTGGAGTATGTGGAGGATTAACTGAAAAAATTAGAGAAAACTAAATAACACCTCGCTTAATTAGCAAAAAATAATCAAAAAGGGAAGTCAGTTCTATTGACTTCCCTTTTTTTTTAATAATAAAATATATGCGTTTTGTCAATTTGTAAAAATTAAGACAATTTTAATGTTAACTTTTTTGGAGGTTCATCAAAGATGAATAAAAAAATTTTGGTTTCCCTTTTCTTTGTTTTTATTTTTTCCGCAAGAACTTTTGCAGCTAATGAATACCATGTGCCCTATCCGCCCCTCACACCCGGCATCTTCCCCTGTATGGAATGCCATGAAGGTCTGGATAGAAACAAAAAACGCAGGGTGTTAAAAGAGATGCATCAGAACATTAAGATAGAACATCATGGTGATCGCTGGTGCTATGACTGTCATGATGAAAGAAATATGAATAAACTCAAACTTGCAAGTGGCGACTCTATCAACTTTAATGAATCATATAAGCTGTGTGGGCAGTGTCACGGTAACGTTTATAATGACTGGAAAAGAGGTATTCATGGGAAAAGGATGGGTAACTGGGACGGAGAAAAGCAGTATCTTCTCTGTGTCCACTGCCATAATCCACATTCTCCTAAGTTTAAAGAAGTAAAACCGGATCCTGCTCCGGAAAAACCAACAAGACATGGTTCTAAGGCACACTAAAAATTAAGGGGTATAAACAATGAAGGAAGAGAAAAAGGTATCCTTAACGAAAAGAAAATTTTTAAAGACCTTTATGGCTGGGGCTGCTGCAGCATTGTTACCATTAACAAAGGCAGATTCTGCAGTGAAAGATTTTGACATGGAAGATTTTCTGCAGAAAAACTTCAGGGAGATGACGCCTGATGAAGTGCAGAAAACGCTCAAGAGACTGGAAGAAAAATACAAAAAGAAATATGGAAAAGATTTTATTGTAAAGGCTACGGCAGCGAAAGACAATGTGTCCTTTGCTTACGGACTAAATCTTTCAAAATGTATAGGCTGCAGAAGATGTGTTTATGCCTGCGTAAAGGAAAACAATCTCTCACGCAAGCCACACCAGATACACTATATCTCTGTGCTCAGGCTGAAAAAGGAAAGAGGTATTGATTTAGAAAAATCTGATAGATATTATGAGGCTGAAAAGGTGCCAGAACCCGGCTACTTCTATGTGCCGATTCAGTGTCAGCAGTGTGAAAAGGCTCCCTGTGTTAAGGCATGCCCCATCAAGGCTACCTGGACAGAAAAGGATGGTATTATCGTTGTGGATTACAACTGGTGTATCGCCTGCAGGTATTGTATGGCTGCCTGTCCCTATAATGGTAGAAAGTTCAACTGGGCTGAACCACAGGTACCCGTGGAAGAGTTGAATACAAACACCCATTATCTCGGCAACCGCCCGAGAATGAAAAATGTGGTGGAAAAATGCACATTCTGTATACAGAGGACAAGGGAAGGCAGATATCCAGCCTGTGTCGAAATCTGTCCTGTTGGTGCAAGAAAGTTTGGCAACCTGCTTGACCCAAAGAGTGAAATAAGGCAGATTATAGAAACCAAAAGGGTGTTCAGGCTGAAGGAAGACTTAAACACACAACCAAGATTTTTCTACTTCTTCCATAGTTAATTTTGATTTAGGAGCGTGATGATATGAAGATACTCAGTTTTGTAAGTGGTGCTATAAAAGAGATTTTCAAGGGTGGCAAGCTTTATTATGCGTGGGTCGCATTTTTACTCATCGTAATAGCCTTTGCGGCAAAAAGCTATGTCCATCAGCTTGATGAAGGTTTAATAGTTACTAACATGAAGGATCAGGTTTCATGGGGGCTTTACATAGCCAACTTCACCTTTATGGTTGGGGTTGCTGCTGCAGCGGTGCTACTTGTTATCCCAGCCTATATCTATCATTTTCATGCCATACATGAAATCGTCATACTGGGTGAATTAATGGCATTTTCTGCTATTGTAATGTGTCTTGGTTTTATCACCGTTGATCTGGGAAGACCTGACAGATTCTGGCATATAATTCCCGGTCTCGGAATACTTAATTTTCCCATATCCATGCTTTCGTGGGACGTTATTGTGTTGAATGGTTATCTGATAATAAACACGATTATTCCCTTTTATCTGATTTACAAAAAATATGTTAGTCAGGAACCAAACAAGAAGTTTTATCTGCCCTTTGTGTTACTTTCTATTCCATGGGCTGTTAGTATTCACACAGTTACTGCCTTCTTATACAATCCATTGCCTGCAAGACCCTTCTGGAATGCAGCCATTCTTGCACCAAGGTTTCTGGCTTCAGCCTTTTGCTCCGGACCTGCATTGATACTAATAATATTTCAGTTAATAAGGAAGTTTGGCAACTTTAAGATTCAGGATGCAGCACTTTTCAAAGTGGCAGAAATTATGGCTTACGCTATGTTTTTCAACCTTTTTCTTTTTGGTGCAGAACTTTTCAAGGAATACTATTCCGGCACCATTCATCTGGCACCAATGGAATACCTGATGCAGGGTCTTCATGGTCATAATGCTCTGGTTCCATGGATATGGACCGCTATAGCGTTTAATGTAACAGCCTTTATCATATTCCTTTTACTCAGAAACATAAGAAGCATCCTGTTGCTTAATATCGGGTGTGTTTTAATCTTCTGCGGTGTATGGATAGAAAAAGGCATGGGTTTTATTATCCCCGGTTTTATTCCGGATCCCCTCGGGGAAATTTATGAGTATATGCCCTCTTCAACAGAGATTATGGTTTCCTTAGGTGTATGGGCACTGGGATTTTTGATTTATACTCTTCTTGCCAAGGTTGCCATTGCTGTTGACACAGGACGATTGAGATACAATAAAGAGTAACAATCTTCTGAAAAAGGGGCTTTTAAAGTCCCTTTTTTTTGCCTCCTTGACAAAACATATTTTAATGCTAAATTTGCATTAAGCCCACTGCATGTGGAGAAAACCAAGGAGGTAAATCTATGCCAGTTGCAAGAGTAACAGAAATTATTTCCGGTTCAAAGAAGAGCTTTGATGATGCGGTGAAGACGGGTTTTGAAAGGGCATCCAAGACATTGAGAGGTATTACGGGCTTCAAGGTAAAAGAGTTTAAGGCACATGTGGAGAAAAACAAGATTGTTGAGTATCGGGTAAAAATGGATGTTATTTTCCTGCTGGAAGACTAAAAACTGCGGGGGCAAAAAGCCCCCTTTTTTTCTTTTTTGATTTTTGTCAATATATTAATAATTTCTCTGTGTTATCATATAATTCATGGTAAAAACTGTTGGTGTGATTTTGTTGCTGTTAGCAGCCAATCTGAACGCCTTTGCCTTTCAGTGTAACGTGTGCCACAGTAAAAATCCAAAGATGGTAAAAATGCATCAGGCACTGGGCTACAAGGACTGTTTTAAATGTCACGGCTTTAAAGGGAAAAAAAGTAAAGAAGAGCTAAAAGTGCAGATGGTTACAGACGATCTGTGTAAAGGCTGCCATTTAAAGCAGTAGTCAGAAGTTAAAACGTCTGACCGGGATATAGGTAGGACCTTCCCTGTTCAGAATGCTCTGGTAAAGGCAAAAGCTGCTAACCATAAAGGTGTGTTTAAAAAAGGTGCCCGACTTTAAGAAGTTATCCATAAAATCCGGATACTGTCTGATAAAGCCGTGAGGCTCTTTTATTCTCCCTAAGGTAATGTGCGGGGCAAAAGCCCTTTTTTCCTTTTCTACGCCAAACTGTGTAAAATTGTTTTCTAAAAAGCTATATAGGTTTGTTAAATAAGTATCAGGTTCAACGTTTACAAACAAGACACGGGGCATTTTAGGGTTTGGAAAGGCATTGGTTGATCTTAATGTGACCATAAATGGTTTAACCATAGACGTTGCGGTTTCTAAAACAGCAATGAAACTGTCAAGTAACGATTTGTCCTGCTCTCCCATAAACTTCAGCGTTATGTGCCAGGTGCTTCTGTCTGTCCATCGGACACCTGATAAACCTTTTTTTATGGACTCCTGAAAACTGCTGAGCTTAGCGAGCCCTTCATCATCAATATCTATCGCCACAAAAAGCCTGATTTTATTCATCCTTTAGTTGCTCTATGAGGAATTTTATACAGTAGTTAGCGGTTTGAAGTCTAATACTGTTTCTGTCACCTTTAAATAAAAGCCTGTTGAGAAAAAGTTTTTCTCTAATCAGAAAGGCGGTATAAACAAGCCCCACCGGTTTATCCGGTGAACCACCACCCGGTCCTGCTATACCTGTGGTGGAAACACAGATATCAGTATTTGTTAGAGCCTTTAAACCCCTAACCATAGCTTCAGCCGTTTCATAACTTACAGCACCAAACTGTCCGATTATGTCAGGTGATACATTCAGGACGATTGTTTTGGCATCGTTTGAATATGTCACAAAGCCGCAGTAAAAATAGGCAGAGCTGCCGGAAATATCGGTAATCAGTTTTGAAATAAGACCGCCTGTGCAGGATTCGGCAACAGAGATTGACAGTTTTCGTTTTGTTAACAGTACACCAAGAATTTCTGCATTGTCCATAATAAAAACCGGGGGTTACCCCCCGGATATGGTTATTTCTTTTTTGCTGGTGCTGCTGCTGGAGCTGCTGCAGGAGCCGCAGGTGCGCCAGAGGAAGCCTGTGCCGGATGACAGTAGCTGCAGAATTTACCCATATTTTTCCCACCGTTTGTGTCAACGACTAAATACTTGTAATTTGGGTTTGAAGGATGGGGATCGTGACAACTCATACAACCAAACATGCCATCTGCAGCAAGGTTAGCTGTTGGCACCTTTGCCTTATTAGGCTTTATACCCACGGGATGGGTCTTGTGCAGATCAACGGGCATAATACCAACATTTTTGTTGTGACAGCCGAGACAGAAGGCATCAGTGCCTTTGACGGTTTCGCCTGTTTTGTATTTTTCTGTTGAAAGGTTTACAGCGGGCAGTTTATCGCCCTTTGCCATGTGAATGCTGTGACATTCAACACAGTTTTCATCATGGGGACCGTAGGAATAAGCCCTGTTTGTAACAACAAGCAAAGAAAGACACAAGACTGCTAAAAGTAATGTCTGTTTCATGATTTCACCCCCTTTATTAAAAATTTTATATCATAAATTAAATTATAAACCGCATTAATGTCAAGCATTTTGTTGAAAAAAAAAGACAGCTAAATTATAATCATTAATTCCATGAATTTACAGGATTTTTACTTTGAACTTCCAAAAGAACTTATCGCCCAGTATCCTCAGGAAAAAAGAACCGCATCAAGGCTTATGGTGCTTCATAAAGATAGTGAAACTGTTGAGCATAGACTTTTTTTTGATATAAAAGAGTATCTTTCTGAAGGTGACCTTCTGGTTTTAAACAACACTAAGGTTATAAAGGCAAATCTTCAGGGAAAAAGAAAGACAGGGGGAAAGGTTAGCCTGATTTTGTATAAAGAATATCCAGAAAACAATCTGCGTGCACTGGTTAAAGGTAATGTTAAAGACGGTGAAGTGATAATTGTGGGTGATACAGAAATATTACTTAATCATGTAGAGGAAGGAATTTACGAAGCCACACTTTTAAAAGGGACCTTTGAGCAGCTTGTTAATAATTATGGTAAGATGCCTTTGCCTCCTTATATAAAGAGAGAACCTGAAAAACTGGATGAAGAGCGGTACCAGACGGTTTTTGGTGCTAAGGAAGGTGCTGTGGCTGCGCCTACTGCTGCATTACATTTTGACAACAAGCTTCTTTATGAGCTAACCGAAAAAGGCGTTCAGGTTGTGTATGTAACGCTTCATGTAGGTGTCGGAACATTCTTGCCGGTCAAGACCGAAAAGATAGAGGAACACAGAATGCTGCCGGAATATTTTGAAATAACGGAAGAGACGGCAGAAAAAATTAATTATGCAAAAAAGTCAGGTAAAAACATAATTTTTTGCGGGACAACCACCGTAAGGGCTGTGGAATCTGCTGCGGAAAAGGGTATATTAAAGCCGGGCAAAGGCAAGGCGGATATTTTTATTTACCCCGGTTACAGATTTCAGATAGTTGAAAAGATGATCACAAATTTTCATCTGCCTAAGGCAACACCTCTCTTCCTTGTTTCTGCACTTGCAGGAAGAGAAAAGCTGCTTAATGCTTACAAAATCGCCATAGAAGAAAGGTATCGCTTTTTTAGTTACGGCGACGCAATGCTGATCATATAAGGGAGAAAGTGTGTTCAAGGTTGAAAAAAAGGACAAACAACTTAGGGCAAGAACAGGATTTTTTGAAACGGAAAGGGGTGGATTTAAAACCCCCGTTTTTATGCCTGTGGGCACCGCCGGGGCGGTAAAAACCATCTCATCCGTTGAGTTGATGGAGATGGGCTACGAGATAATCCTTGGAAACACTTACCATCTTTATCTGAGACCGGGCAGGGAGATAATGGAAGAGCTTGGCGGGCTGCACAGTTTTATGAACTGGAACAGGAGCATATTGACCGACAGCGGTGGATATCAGGTGTTTTCCTTAACGGATTTAAGAAAGATTAAAAAGGACGGTGTTGAGTTTCGTTCCCATCTGGATGGCAGCAAACATTTGTTTACCCCTGAGAAGGTGATTGAGTTTCAGAAGCTGCTTGGTAGTGACATCGCAATGGTGCTTGATGTTTGTCCACCCTATCCCTGCAGCTATGAGGAGGCAAAAGAGGCGGTAAAGTTAACCAATGACTGGGCGGTAAAAAGTGTCAGAAAGGCTAAGGAACTTAACATAAAGGTGTTTGGCATCGTTCAGGGCGGCGTATACAGTGATTTAAGAAAGGCTTCCGCAGAGTTCTTAACAAAGCTTGATTTTGACGGCTATGCTATTGGAGGTTTAGGCATAGGAGAACCAAAACAGGACATGTGGCGGATAGTTGACGAGGTTGTTTCCATGCTTCCGGAGGATAAACCACGGTATCTTATGGGGATAGGAAAGCCTGAGGACTTTGTGGAAGGCATAAAAAGAGGTATTGATATGTTTGACTGTGTGGTACCCACAAGAAATGCAAGAAACGGAACGCTTTATACAGGGAACGGAAAGATACTGATAAAACAGGAAAGACACAAAAAGGATAGCGGTCCAGTTGATAAAGACTGTGGATGTTTTACCTGCCGTAACTACTCACGTGCATATTTAAGACACCTTTACACAACAGGAGAGGTGCTTGCACTGAGACTGAACACCTTACACAACCTTTATTACTATTTTTCCTTGATTAATGAAATCAGAAAAGCAATAATTGATGAGAAATTTGATAGTTTTGTGATACAATTTTATAAAAATATTTCAGGAGGAGAAAATGATTGATTTTGTTTCAACTGCTTATGCTATGGGTAATGGCGGTCAGGGACAGCAGGGGCAGGGTAATCCCATACTTAGTATTCTGCCGCTTATTATCATGTTTGCCGTTTTTTATTTCCTTATAATTCTGCCGCAGCAGAAAAAGGCAAAGAAACACAAAGAGATGATAAATGCAATTAAAAAAGGAGACAATGTGCTTACGGCAGGTGGCGTTTATGGTAAGGTTGTAGGAGTAGCTGAAAAAGCTGTTACAATTGATATTGGTGATGGTGTAAAAATGCGTGTTAACAAAAATTATATACAGGCTGTAACTGGTCCAGACTTTGAACCCGGCGAATAAACTAAATTTAATATTTTGGGAGATTGGAAATGAAAAAGACTGACTGGCGTTTTAGTCTTATTGCGTTGCTTATTCTTGGAGCTGTATATGTGCTTATTCCTACCGCATATCCAAACATGTCCAAGAATGTTAAAAAATATTTTATAGTTGATCCTGTGAAACTGGGGCTTGATCTGCAGGGTGGAATCCACGTGTTGTTGCAGGTGGAAACAAAAAAGGCTCTTGAAGCAGTTTTATCACATCGTGCTGTTCAGATAAAAGATATGATGAAAAAAAAGAACTACGCCTATGAAACGGTTAAGGTTGACGGAGAAGGCATTATCATTGTTACACCTTTTAAAGACAAGGCAAACGATGTAGAGAAAGAGATCAAAGATATGTTTGTAAAGGCTGAGTTTTCAAAGTTGAAGGAAGATGAAATTACAGCCACATACAGGATAGACTTTGATGCCAAACAGAAAGAACAGATAGAAGAAAATGCTGTTAAACAGGCGGTTGAAACGATAAGAAACAGAATTGACCAGTTTGGCGTTGCGGAGCCCATAGTTCATACGCAGGGAACAGACCAGATAGTGGTTGAACTGCCCGGTGTGAAAGAGCCTAAAAGGGCAATTGAGCTTATTGGTAAGACAGCAAGGCTGGAGTTTAAGCTGCTGGTGGAAAATGCAGCACCTTCAGATGAAACAGAGGTAATCCCTGAGAAACGCATTAACAGGGAAACCGGTGAGATTCAGCAATACAATATAACAGTTAGAAAGGAGCCGCTGCTCACAGGTGACGTGCTGCAGGATGCACAGGTAAGAATTGATACAAGGTTTAATCAGCCCTATGTCTGGATAAAGTTTGACAGTCTGGGTGCAAAACTGTTTGAGCAGGTGACCGGTGAAAACGTTGGTAAACGTATGGCGATAGTGCTTGACGGAGTTTCATACTCGTCTCCTGTAATAAAAGACAGAATTGGTGGAGGAGAGGCGGTTATTGAAGGTAGTTTTGACCATAAGGAAGCTACAGACCTTGCCATAGTTTTAAGGGCGGGTTCACTTCCTGCACCTGTAAATATTATTCAGAATATAACGGTTGGTCCCACACTTGGGCTTGATTCCATAAAAAAGGGAGTTGTTTCTGCGGCTATAGCATTTATTCTGGTGGTCCTGTTTATGATAGCCTATTATAAAGGTGCAGGTATAATCTCTATATCTGTGCTTTTGCTCAATCTGCTGTTCCTTGTTGCAGTGATTTCTTTAATGAGGGCAACGCTTACGCTGCCCGGTATAGCAGGTGTAATCCTTATGATTGGCATGGGTGTTGACTCCAACGTTTTGATTTTTGAAAGAATCAAAGAAGAGTTTGCCATGGGTAAAACAGTGAAAAGTGCCGTTGAATCGGGTTTTAATAATGCATTCTGGACGATAGTTGACTCTCATGTTACCACCCTTATCACGGCAGCAATACTTTTTCAGTTTGGTACAGGTCCCATTAAAGGCTTTGCTGTAACGCTGACCGTTGGTATTGCTATAAATCTTTTCACTGTTCTGGTGGGAACCAAATCGGTTTATGACTATCTGATCTGGAATAAAAAAATAAGCAGGCTCAGCATTTAAGGAGACGGAGCAATGAAGATAAAAAAGTACAATATTGATTTTTTCAGATACCTTAAATTTTCTATGGCGGTTTCATTTGTTCTTGCGGGACTGGGACTCTTTGCACTTGTAATGATGTGGTCCGGAAAAAATGTGGGCATTGATTTCAAAGGTGGAAATGCTGTTACAGTTAAATTCAACAAAAAGATGTCACTGAGCGATATAAGAACCCTTTCTGGCAAAACAGGCGTTAACTTCGAGATAGCACACTTTCCTGATGAAAATAAAGCGGTTCTGAAAACAAAGGTGGTAGAAATAGGCGGCAAGAAGGTTTCTGATGTGATTGATTCAGTGTTTACCAGTGAACTTGGAAAGGAAAATTTTGTAATAGAAGGTATAACGGAGATAGGTCCACGGGTTGGAGAAGAACTAAAAAAGGATGCAACTATAGCCTTTATCCTGTCTGCGATTGGAATAATAATCTATCTTGCATGGCGGTTTGAGAAAAAGTTTGGTCTGGCGGCAGCCATTGCCACATATCATGATGTGCTTGCCATAGTGGGCATAATGTATCTTTTAGGCTATGAAATGGATCTTATGATACTTACGGCACTCCTAACCGTTGCCGGTTATTCATTAACAGACACGGTGGTTGTTTTTGACAGAATAAGGGAAAATTTGAGAAAAAAGGGTGTCTCAAACCTGAAAGAAAACATAAGTTCAAGTATTAATGAGGTTTTGAACAGAACCGTGATAACATCCTTAACAACGTTGATAGCCTCAGGGTCCCTTCTGTTTTTGGGCGGCGAGGTTTTAAGGGCTTTTTCTCTGGCTATAACACTTGGGGTCATTATAGGCACATACTCATCAATTTTCATCGCAAGCCCCATACTGATATTTCTTAAATTAGACCCGAAAAAGTTGAAAAAATAGTGATTGAGGCTTATTACTGGAGGTTGTGATGGCTGTTATAACCATTATCGGACTTGGCAATATGGGATTTGCATTGTCAGAGGGATTGTTAAGGTCTGGATTTGTTTCAGAAAAAGAGTTAAAAGGCATAGAGCTATCAGAAAAGAGGGCTTCTTTCGTTTCGGAAAGGCTTAACATTGAACTGTTTCAGGACTACGGAATACTTGAAAAAACCGATGTTATTATTCTTGCCGTCAAACCCCAGAATATGTCGGAACTGCTCAAAGAAATCAAACCTTTTATAAAAAATCAGCTTATCATAAGCGTCGCTGCAGGTATTACGGTTAAGGCACTGAAGGAAGGAATAGGTGACAAAAAGATAGTAAGAACCATGCCCAACACACCTGCACTCATATCAAAGGGTGTCACAGGAGTTTACTGTACCGATAAGGTTACTGAAAAGGAAAAAAAGGTTGTTGACAGGATACTGTCTGCTGTAGGTGATGTGATTTTTGTTGAAAAGGAAGATGATATTGATAAAATAACCGCACTCTCGGGCAGCGGACCTGCTTATGTTTATTACTTTATGGAGGCTCTTGAAGAGGCGGGTGTATATATAGGCTTATCCAGAGATCTGTCAAGAAAACTTGCTGTCGCCACCTTTGTGGGGAGTTCTGCCATGGTGAAGGAAACAGAAAAATCTCCTGCCACATTAAAGGAAATGGTTACATCACCCGGTGGCACCACCATAACAGGCTTGTATTGTATGGACAGGGCTGCTGTAAAGGGGACGGTTATTGAGGCGGTTATGGCTGCTTATAAAAGGGCTAAAGAGCTTGGGAACAAATAAAAGGTCATGTTTATAGTAGCTAATTTTTTGCTTGCCCTCTCATGGCTTATTTCTACGGTTATCAAGATTTACAGCTGGGTTGTAATCGCACGGGTTTTTGTGTCATGGGTGAGTGCGAGCCCCTATAATCCCATAGTAAGAACAATTTATCTGTTAACGGAGCCACCGATAAAAAAAATAAGAAGGTTTATACCCTATCTGCCTGTAGGTGCTGGGTATATCGACCTTTCACCCCTTGTGCTACTCATCATTCTGCAGTTTTTTGATTATTTTGCTGTAAAAACAATAACAGAGGCAGCATTATACATGAGGAGGTACTGATATGAGAATTACTCCCATTGATATACAGGAGCAGAAGTTCAAGGTTGTGTTTCGTGGCTATGACAAGACGGAAGTGGATGAGTTTCTTGATAATGTTGCCACCGAGATGGAAGATTTACTGAGGGAAAACAGTTTTATTAAAGAAGAACTGGAACGACTGAACAAAGAAGTCGCACGTCTGAAGGCGATGGAGGATAGGCTTAAAGACACCATTATATCTGCCCAGAAGATGTCCGAGGACTTTAAGGAGACGGCTAAAAGAGAGGCAGAAAATATCGTTGCAGAGGCGAGGCTAAGGGCGGAAAAGATAGTGTTTGATGCAGAAAAACGTGTTTCTGAGTTCACGGCAGAGCTTGCCAGGATTTCCGGAAAGGTGGTTGAGATACGTGAAACGGTGAAGGGGCTTTTAACCAGTTTTCTTGAAAACATTGAAAGGATAACAAAAATTGAAAAATAGCGAAAGATTTATTATAGAGGTGAAGGTAAAAACAAATGCGAAGAAGGAAGAGGTTAATTTGAAAGAGGGGTTCTATGAAGTGAAGGTTAATGCGGCACCGGTGGAAGGCAAGGCAAACGAATCGGTTATAAAGCTTATTTCAGAATACTTTAAGGTGTCAAAGAGCAGGATAAGGATTATAAAGGGAGAAACTTCCCGTAACAAACTGCTGGAGATTAACAAAAACTGGATTGGTGGGATAGATGAATAAACTAAGGCTTTTGTCCATTATAATTGCGGCATCACTTATTGTCAGTTGTGCTGCAAAAAAGACACCCACACCGGAAAAGGCTTATGAAGAGGCGATGTCACTTTACTCCATGAAAAATTACGAAGATGCAGTGGAGGCTTTTAAAAAGGTAAAGGAGTTTTTTCCTGACCACAAACTTGCAAGGGTGTCACAGCTTTTGATAGGCGATGCCAATTACAAAGCCGAAAAATATGAAGAGGCGGTCATAGCCTACGATGATTTTGTCAAACTCTACCCTGAAGACCTGAATGTTCCTTACGCAAGATATATGGAGGCAATGTCATATTTTCAAAGGATATCTGAAAAGGACAGAGACCAGAGCTTCACCCGTCAGGCGGCAGAAAAGTTTTCCCAATTTATTGAAAATTTTTCTGACACGCCCTATGCAGTAAAGGTGTATGAGCAGTTGAGGGAGTGTCGCAAAAGGCTGGCGGAGCAGGAGTTACTGGTTGGAAATTTTTATCTGCGTTATGACAAATTAAAGGCAGCCGAAAAGAGGTTTTTATATGCCTTAAGTAACTTTCCCGATGTGGAGGTTCAGGAAGAGGCTCTTGCAGGGCTTTACAGGGTTTACAAAAAACAAAAACGCGATGACGAGGCAAGGTCGGTCATTGATGCAATTTTATTCTATTTTCCGAACAGTCAGTACAAAACAAAACTTCCTTAAGTAGGGAGGGGTTTATGGAAGATTATGAAAAGGGTTTAGAGGCATACTCAAAAGGTGATTACGAAGAGGCACAAAAATATTTTGAGAAGGTTATAGAGTCAGGGAAAAACTTTGCCGATGTGCTGAACAAGCTGGGTTTTATACTCAGTATGAAGGGGCAATACGATAAGGCGGAAGGTTACCTGAAAAAGGCTCTGGAGATAAATCCCAACTATACGGAGGCAGCCATAAATCTGGCTTTTGTGCTAAGCGAACTGGGTAAATATGAAGAATCTCTCGCCTTGAGAGAAAAAACAAAAGGCAAGGTGACAGATCCTAAGGGCAAAAAAAACATAGACCCCTACATACTGGGTAAAATAGCCAATATGCATGCCGAAATCGCAGAACGGTATGTTGAACTGCAGTGGTATGACGAGGCGGTAAACGAATATAAAAAGGCGATAAGCTTAAAGCCATCTTTTGTTGATATAAGAACAAAACTGGCGGTGCTGGAAAGGGAGCAGGGCAGGATTGATGAGGCTATTGAACATCTTACCCAGTGTCTGCTTGAGAATCCAAACTATCTGCCTGCATATCTTCAGCTTGGGCTTTCCTATTATGCGATGGGCGAATATGAGCTTGCAAGGAAGCAGTGGGAAACGGTGCTTTTAAAGGATCCGGGCAACACTGTTGCAAAAACATACATGAATATGTTACAAAAAAAGTAATTTTTTTGGTGACAAATTTTTTAAAATATGCGATAAAACAAAAGATTTAATCTTATTGGGGAGGGGATTTTGATGGAAAACAAATTCAAACAGTCATTGCTTGACAAATCTATTTTTTCTGTGACATGGGAACTGGTTCCGGGAAGAGGCTCCTTTGAAAAGGCTCAGGAGACCGTCTTTGCCAGTGCTGAAGCTGCCGCGAAAAGCGGTAAAATACATGCTCTAACCATCACTGACAATCCTGGGGGAAATCCCGCCATACTCGCCGATTACCTTGGTATGGAGGTTTTAAAGTATGGCATAGAGCCACTCGTTCATTTCACCTGTAAGGACAAAAACAGAAACCAGATTGAAGGGCAGCTCTACGCAATGGGAAGAGCTGGAGTAAGAAATCTCCTTGTTATGACAGGTGACTATCCTGTTACAGGATATACAGGGAGACCAAAGCCTGTTTTTGACCTTGACCCTGTTCACGTGCTTAAATTAATAACTGATATGAACAAGGGACTTGAAGTGGAGGCGATGGGCAAGGTGAGCAGGCTTAAGGAGACCGACTTTTTTGCCGGTTGTGCCGTATCACCCTTTAAAAGGGATGAAGCTGAGCAGATGGTTCAGTACTACAAGTTAAAAAAGAAGATTGAAGCAGGTGCACAGTTTATAATTCCACAGCTGGGCTATGATATAAGAAAATTCCATGAACTTATCCAGTTTGTGAGAGAAAACGGCTGGGATCTACCCATCATAGGAAACGTTTACGTTCTGCCCTATGGTGCAGCAAAACTGATGTATAACAACCAGATTCCCGGCTGTGTTGTAACAAAAGAACTGGTTCAGGTGCTGGAAAAGGAAAAGGATGCATCCGATAAAGGCAAACAGGCAAGGCTTGACAGAGCTGCAAAGATGTATGGCTTTTTCAAAGGCATGGGTTATAACGGTGTTCACATTGGTGGGCACGGAATCAAGCTTGAAGAGGTGGAGTACATTATAGACAAAGGTGAGGAGTTTGCCAGAAACTGGCAGGACTACATCCATGAGTTTTTATTCCCCATGCCAAACGGCTTTTACTATTACGAAAAGGACGAAAAGACAGGACTTAATACCACCACGCCTACAAACAGGAAAAACAGAGCGCTCGACACGGATGTACCCTTTTCTTACAGCATCTTCAGGGGCATGCATAATCTTATGTTCGAGCCCGGAAAAGGGCTTTTCCCTCTCATGAGGTCGGTTATGAAGGCTGTAGATGGCAGTGGCATGGAACATGCCTTTACACGTCTGGAGCACATAATCAAGGTTATTTCCAATGACTGCGAAAACTGCGGAGACTGTGCACTTTTTGAGCTTGCCTTTTTGTGTCCCATGAGTCAGTGTCCAAAAAAACAGAGAAATGGTGCTTGTGGGGGCTCCTTTGAAGGATGGTGCGAAGTTTATCCCAAAAAGAAAAAATGCATATATGTAAGAGCTTACGCAAGGCTTAAAAAATACGGTGAAGAGGAAACCTTAAGAGACACCTATGTGCCACCCTGTAACTGGGATTTCTACCAGACCGCATCATGGATAAACTTCTTCCTCGGAAGAGACCATGTGGGAAAAAGACTGGGTGTTCCCACGGTTCCTAAGAAAAAACAGAAAAGCTAAACTTCACGAAGGGGGCTTAAAGCCCCCTTTTTTGTAGTTCTTCTGCCATTTTAATAAACATGTCTATGGGCAGTTCTTCCGCACGCATATTCTGGGATATGCCAAATTGTTTAATAAATGCAGCTGTTTCTTCACCAAGAAGCCCCTTTAGGTTATTAAACAGGGTCTTTCGCCGCATGCCAAAAGCCATCTGTGTAAGTTTTTTCAAATATTTTATGGTTTTTTCAGGCACTTTTCTTTTTTTAAAGGTAACAACCGCTGAATCCACTTTTGGTGGTGGCGAAAAGGAGCTTTTTTTTACCCTGAAAGCGATTTTAACATCTGCCTGAAACTGGACGTTAATACTTAATATGCCGTAATCGCCAGAACCGCAGTTTGCGGTTATGCGTTTTGCCACCTCCGCCTGCATGAGAAGACTGAAGTAATCAATGTTTTTTGCCTCTAACAATTTAAAGATAATGGGTGTTGTGATATAATAAGGAATGTTGCCTGTGGCGGCTGTAACCGGTAAGGACTCTATGTTTACCTTTAAAATATCGTCATTTATGACATACAGATGTTTGAAAGCAGAAAATTTTTCAAGCATGTAGTGATAAAAATATCTGTCCAGTTCAACGGCATAAACTTTATTAAACAGCTGAAGGAGCTGTTCTGTCAGTGTTCCCATACCGGGTCCGATTTCAAGTATGTTTTCAGCCTTAGAAAGCCCTGCTTCTAAAGCTATCTTTTTCAGAATATTTTTATCAAACAGAAAATGTTGCCCAAGTTTTTGTTTTGCCATACAATTAATAAAGCAGTTTTAGAGAGAAAAAGGCAAGACAATTTTAACAAAGGAGCTCAAATGTCAAAAAAACGTGTTGTTGCAAAGGTGGACGGAAACGAGATTTATTACTGGCAGTACTACGATGCATTAATAAGTTTTGCAAATGAAGTTTTGAAAAAGCCTGTTGAACAGCTGTCTGGTGCAGAGTACGAAAGTTGTAGTAACGAGGCTTTGAACAAGGTTATTGCGGGTGAGCTTTTCTATCTTGATGCATCTGAGGCGGGTGTTACCGCAACCGATGAAGATGTGGCAACGGCATTAAAGGAGTTTATAAAGTTTTGCCAGCCTGAAAATTATCCGGCATTTCTTTCCGACAGGGATATAACGGAAGAAGAGTTCAGGGAGTATATCAGAAAGCAGCTGGTTAGAGAACGGTATGTAAACGCACTTTTAAAAAGGATTCCAGAGCCCTCAAAGGAGGAACTGAATGCATTTTATGAAAAGGTGAAAGACAGATTAACCCTGCCACCCCAGTTCAGTTTTGTTGTTGCCTATCTGGAAACGACCGATGGAGAACAGAAAGAGCGGTTTAAGGCAGCTCTTTCCGGCGTGGCAAACCGAAAGATGGCACCATCATTAGCAGAAAAGATTTTAAATGACCTGAAAGAGTCTATCGGCGGACTGAACGTGGTTATATTTGATAACAAGTCTTCAGAAGATATGTCTGTTCAGGTAAAAAATCTGTTGTCCTCCATAGAGGATGAACATTTTTCCTCCATATTTGATGCCCCTGACGAAGTTTCTATTTTTTACATGAAAAAAAAGGCGGATAACATCCCGATGACAGAGGATGAATGCAGGAAAGAGGCGGAAAGGTATTTTAAGATAGCCAGACTAAAAAATATACTTGACGCCTATGTGGAGTCACTTAAAGAAAAGAGAAATATTGAGGTGCTTTTGTGAATAATGAAGAGTTGCTGGAAGTGTTTGACGAGTCAGGCAGTTTAAGAGGGCTTTTCCCCAGAAGTGACTGCCACAAAAACAAAGAACTTGCCCACAGGGCGGTGCATGTGCTTGTGTTCAATCCCGAAGGAGCCCTGATTTTGCAAAAGCGTTCTGCAAAAAAGGATTTGTATCCCCTTATGTGGGACACTTCGGTAGGCGGACATTTGATGTCAGGCGAAACCTACAAAGAGGCTGCCATACGGGAATGCGAAGAAGAACTTGGCTTTGTGCCGGAGAAGCTTTATTATCTCTATGGTTACAGGATGGAAGCAGATAACGAAACTGAGCTTGTGGAAACCTTTTTTACCATTTATGATGGTGTCTTGGGCTCCTTTAATGATGAAGTGGCAGATGCAAAGCCTTTTTTGCTGCCGCAGCTTTTTTTGGAAGCAGAAAAATTTTGTAGTCCCTTTTTTTTAAGGGAACTGCAGGAGTTAAAAAAATTCTTAAAAGAAAGGGGAATTTTTTATGAAGGTGTTAATAACTGGTGGAGAGGGGATGCTTGGCAAAGATTTATCGCAGGTTTTGAGGAACGAAAAGATTGACTTTGTTAGCCTCTCTAAGGAACAGCTAAACATTTTAAATGCCGAAAAGGTAAAAAACCTGCTTGCTGAACACAAGCCTACAGTGGTTATCAACTGTGCTGCTTACACAAAGGTGGATATGGCAGAGGTCGAAAAAGATAAAGCCTTTGCGGTAAACGGAGTGGGTGTTTACAATCTGGCAAAGGAGTGCAAAAAGATTGGTGCGAAACTTGTCCACATTAGCACAGACTATGTTTTTGACGGCAACAAAAAAACGCCCTACCATCCATTTGATGTCTGTAATCCTCTAAATGTTTACGGTTTGTCAAAGCTTTACGGGGAACATTTGTTAATCCATTCAGGCTGTGAATATCTCATAGCAAGAACAAGCTGGCTATATGGAATATATGGCGAAAACTTTGTGAAAAAGATGCTTGAACTTGCTGAAGAAAGAAAAAGCATTGAGGTGGTGAACGACCAGTTTGGGTCTCCCACATTTACGCACACACTTGCAAAATATCTGGTAATGCTTGTTAAAAAGGATGTGTCTGGCATTTTTCACGTAACCGATAGGACAGGTAACGGCATCAGCTGGTTTACCTTTGCCAAAAAGATAATGGAGGTTTTTGGCAAAGATGTGGAGATAAAGCCGGTTACCTCAGACAAATTTACAAGACCTGCAAAAAGACCTCAATATTCGGTGCTTGATCTGGAGATTACCGAGGCGTTGCTGGGCGAAAGGCTGCCTTTCTGGGAGGTAAGCCTCGGTGAGTATAAAAAAAGGTCTAAGATTTAGAAACAGCTTTATCATCAGCTACATTCAAAGAGATAGTAAAGCCTGTTTATCTCTTTTACGTCAATCTTTTTGTTTTTCATAGATTTGAGCCTGTAAACCTGTTGCTTTACAGGCGTTCTGCTGACGCAAAGGGGCATGTTTTTCAATCTTATCCATAGCGGGAAAAATGGTTTTATCAAAGGAAACGTTTTTTCGTTCAGGTCTGGCGCAATGTAAAGCTTTTTTGCGCCAAGTTTTTCAAGAAACTTTATAGAAAAGACATTGGTTGCGTAAAAGTGAAGCGGTGGTTTATATTCCTTCATAGGCTTCCATTCCTGTTCAAGAACCTTACTGTCATAGGTGGGGAGTGACTTTTGATAGTTATAGTAAGCCTCTTTAAGTTCACAAGCCCTTTTTTCAAAGCTAATGGTTGGCAAAGCAAGCTGTTTAATCCGACCTAATTTATAAGACTCCCTTCTGTGAACAAGGTAAACTTTGTATCCAGCTTTTACCTTTGCCCCCCCTGAAGGGATACCAATTAGACTACCTGAAGTTGCAGACCTCACCTTTTCATTTTCAAAATAAATAGCCTTAACGGGTAGTTTAACTCTCTCGTCTCCATCTGGTTTATCAATGCGCACCGTATCACCTACAGAAAACAGTTCCTTGGTTCTGAAAAAAACAGATGTTTTAGTTACGTTACTCACGGTACCAAGGAAAATACCTGTTCCAACATCTCCTGTAAGCACTGTTTTTTTAGTGTCAAAAAAGAAAAAGCCGGCTGAGCCTTTTCTGGAGAGGCTTGAATAGTTGAGCCCCTTTTCAATCTCTTTTATAGACTCTGAATTTAGTTTGCCTTCCTTTGCAAGGTCTATTGCTTTTCGGTAGGCAGAAACGACAGGATAAACGTAGTCAACACCTTTCATTCTGCCTTCAATCTTTAGACTTGCGACGCCAATTTTCAAAAGGCAGTTTATGGCAGAAAGTCCGGTCAGATCTTTCATTGAAAAGGGATTGCAAACCTTTCCATCTTCGTCAACAAAACCCCATCTGCATGGCTGTGCACAGTCCCCTCTGTTTCCGCTCCTTTCTGTGAAGGCGCGGGAGAAAAAACAGATGCCGGAAAAGGAAAAACACAAGGCACCGTGGACAAAAACCTCCAGTTCTATGTTTGTGTTTTCCTTTATCTTTTCGATCTCTTTAATTGTTAACTGTCTTTCGAGTACCACCCTTTTAAAGCCGAGCTTCTCAAGAAACTGTGCCTGTTTCACCTCCTTTGTGCCCATCTGGGTGCTTCCGTGCAAAGGTATGTTTATGGAAAAGGTTTTTATAAGTTCGTAAATACCAAAGTCCTGAATGATGATAGCGTCAACGGAACAAGTCTCAAGAAAGGCGAGGATGTCAATCAGAGCAGGTATTTCATCCTGAAAGATTAGTGTGTTTAAGGCTACATAAAGCTTTTTATTTAGCCTCTTTTTTATCTCGTTTGCGGTAAGAAACTCTTCAAAACTAAGGTTTTTTGCTGCCTTTCGTGCGGAAAACTGCTTTAATCCAACATAAACGGCATCTGCACCGGCATTAAAGGCGGCTGATAGGGTTTCTAAATCCCGTGCTGGGGCAATAAGTTCCATCCTTATTATTATAACACACAAAATCTGGTCTTAAAGGATTCAAGCTTTGAGGAAAGAACGGATTTTTCTTTTTATGGCTTCAATGACAAAGGGAGTATATCTGCCCTTTTCTTTCAGCATGGCTGTAAACATCTCTTTTCTTGATGCAGGCGGGATGTGTCTGTTTTCTCTCTCAATAAGTTGTATTGCTCCGTATTTACAACTGTCAATACAGGCACCGCAGCCCAAACAGGCTTCACTGTCAACCTTTGCAACCCTTTTTTCTCCCACCCGGTCATATTTTATCCCTTTGATATTGCAGTCTTTCATACAGTCACCGCAGAATTTACATTTATCTTTGTCAACAACAGCCACGAAAGGGGTCTTTGCTATACCGTCTTTAAAGCCCATTTTAATACCAGCCATCAACTCACAGCAACAACTGCAGCAGTTGCAGATAAAAGACTGTCTGCCTCTTATGTTGTCGGTTACATGGGTAAGTTTGTACTCCCTTGCCTTATCAAGCACCCTGATAAGTTCACTCACAGAAAGCTCCTTAGAAAAGCCCCTTCTTACCATAAACTTTGCTGCAGTGCCGAGTGAAATACATATGTCTTCCATGGGAGCTTCCTTTTTACATGTCTCGTTCAGATGCTGTTTTTTGTGTCTGCAGTAACACATGGCAACGGCTCCATAGCCCGCCTTTTGAATAATCTTTTTTGCATCTTCATAGGTGGTTATGTTAGATGTTACAGGAATTTTATCTTCGTATACAAGCGCCCTTGTAAGCTGGGTTTTACTGCCAAAAAACTCCTTTGCCTGTCCCAGGTCGTCATGCAGATAGTCTGACATAAGTTTTGCCAGTTTTTCCATGGGTAGGTCGGTTCTGTTTTTCATAAAAGTGAACTCAAAAAAGCCTATAAAACCGGGAAGTAGCATGTAATACACCTTGTCCCCAAAGGGCAGATCCATTAAAAGCCCCTTGTTCGCCATTCTGTTAAGGATGGGTTTCAGCTCTGGTTCAGGTATTTTTGTGCATCGGGAAAGCTCGTCAATGGTTGCCTCGGTTAAGGGAAATTTTGAGGCAACATAAGCCTCCTTTTCATCAAAAAGTATTGATAAAATCTCCCTTAACTTTTCGTTATCAACAAGCCCTATGGGGTTTCTGTTAAGCCTGTCAATAAGTGGAACTAATGACTGTTTGGAAAGCGATAAATGTCCCATTATTTAATCCCCAGCATACCCTTTTTAAGTTCAGGGTCAACGGGTTTGTCACCTACATATATGGATAGCAAACCGTAAGCAAGTCTGGCAGACTTCACTGTTCCCAGCAGGCTGTTATTATGTTTTGTGATTACTGTACCATCAGAAAGTAGTATGAGGTCTAACACGTCACCCACCTTAAAGTCATTATTAAACTGGGCAAAAAACATCTTACCAGCCTCAGAAGAAGGTAAATCTGGAGCTATCTGCTGAAAGGCTTCGTTTATTGTTTCGGTGATTTTGTTTTTTTCCACCTTGTGCAGGAAATTGAGTCTGATAAGCTTGTCACCAGCTGCAAGGGCATCATTAAAAGTTGCCACTTTTTTAGGTGCATAAAATGAGGCAACATATACCTTTACAAACCATTTTTTTCTTATGCCATAACCGTTCAGGATAAGCTGATTATTGTTTATCGTTACCCTGTCTTCAATACTTACACCAGCCACATTTGCTGCGTAAAGATTTGCTGAAATGAAAAGGGCAAATAATATTGTGATAATCTTTTTCATTAAAGAACCTCCTTTAATAAACTCAAAAGGGGGGAGTCATGCTCCCCCCATAAACTAAAAACAGAAGGGTAAATAATTAAAAGTTGTAGTTAAGCTGTGCACTGACGATTTTTACGTTGCAGTCATAGGTGCCTTTTAAATTGCCGCGGGTTACATTTTCATTTGTTAGTGTTGCAACCAGATTGATCTTTGGGTCGTTTACAAAAAGATAGGCGGCACCGAGGTCAAGGGAAAGCTTGTCAGAAAATTTGTGTCCAAAGCCAGCTGCAATCCATTTTCTGCTGCCGTCTGGTATTCTTGGTGTTCTGTATTCGGGACTGCGAACGGGGGTTTCGTCATAGGCAACACCAAGTCTGTATGTGGTTTTGTCTGTAGCGTAATAGCTAATACCTGCAGAGTAACGGTAGTTGTCCTTCCAGTTTTCTGTTGTTAATATGTCGGATGCACCGTTTGTGCTTTTTACACGAAGCTCGGTAAACCTGCTCCAGTTTGTCCAGGTAACATCAGCCATTACAGCCAACTTAGGTGTAACTTTTGAATAGAATGAGGCGGAAGCCGTTTCGGGTAAATCCACATGGGCTGTAACAGAGCGGTTCTGTAAATTTGGATTGGTAGCCAACAAACTATGAATACCTGCGAACTTTACATCACCATCCAGTTTCTGGTGAACCATTGAACGGTAGGACAGTCCAAAACGGGTGTCCTTTGTAAACTCATATAAAATACCGGCATTATAGCCATAACCCCATGCATCGCCTTCAAGGGAAGCGTATGCGTCGGTGGCCACTGACCAAACGGCAGAAGGTGCACCATTTGAAGCTAAAATTAACTTCTGGTCAACCGCGTTGGAGAGTTCTGCCTTTATATACTGGGCGCTTACACCTACACCAACACTTAGTTTATCTGTTAACTTATAGGCAAAGGATGGGTTAATATTTATGGTTCTCATATCAGACTTAATAGCGTGATATCTGCCTATCCAGTCGCTGGGGTATTCTGTGCCAAGACCAAAAGGTACATTTACACCGAGACCAAAGGCGGCTTTGTCGCCAAGTTTCCTCAAATAGTAAACATTTGGCACCAGTGCATTTACACCACCATCTCCGCCGTTGTTTGTGCCGAGCGAACCTATCAGTGGATTTAGGCGGGAAGAACCCTCATCTTTAAACTTTGCACTGGGGGCGATAAAATGAACACCAGCGATAAACTGGCTGTTCAGTCTTGTCATGCCTGCCGGATTGTAAAAAATTGTTGTTGCGTCCTCTGCAGATGCTGCACCGCCTGCAAAGGCATTTCCAAGACCACTTACACTCTGTTCAATCAGCTGAAATCCTGCTGCAGAAACTTTGCCTGCATTCATAAGTAAGACGACTAATGCTGCTGCTAAAACAAAAACCAAACTTTTCCTCATGAAAGCCCTCCTTAAATTTTTCTTTCAATATTAGCTTAGAAACAAGATAAAAACAAAATATTTTTTACCTATCACCTCCTTTTTAAAAAAGTTTTTTAAAAAAATAGTTTTTTAATGTTATATGACATTGACGTTGATGTCAAGCTAATTTTTTTTTATTGATATTAAATGC
>FWPU01004767.1_pt1 | contig 24926 bp, 16 predicted proteins | sample 2228361 | NCBI WGS metagenome assembly FWPU01 (sample SAMEA103939777, study PRJEB20133) | metagenome | reverse complement strand
CACCCCGCGCGCGAGCCCGCTGATGATCGCCACCCCCAGCTCCGCGAGCGCCTCGCAGAATGCCTCCGCCACCTGCCTCCCGTACGGCGTCACATTCCGTGTTCCCACCACAGCCACCGCCTGCTCGAACTCCGGCCCGGCGCTCCCCCGGATGAACAGCACCGGCGGGCTCTGCGGAATCTCCCGCAACCGCGCCGGGTACGCGGCATCCGCCCACGTCACCGCCCGCGCCCCCGCACGCTCAAGCGCAGCCAGCTCCCGCTCCGGGGCAAACTGGGCCCGCACCTGTGCCACCCGCCGTACGTACTGCTGCTCGATCCCCGCCCCGCGCAGCGCCTCCGCCGGGGCCTCCCACGCCGCCGCCACCGACCCAAACTTCGCGATCAGCAGCGCAAAGCTCGTCGTCCCCAGTCCCGCGCGGCGCAGCGCCAGCCAGTACGCCAGTTCGTCAGCATCGTCCATGCCCCGCGCATCCTAGCAGCAGCCCCTCAGTGCGCGGCAACCTCCTGTGGTGCCCCGGCCCGCTGGCGCGAGATCCGGAGCCGTCGCACCCGCCTCCCCGACATGCTCAACACCCGCAGCGTCAGCCCGTTCACCTCCACCTCGTCACCAACCGCCGGCAGCCGCCCCAGGTGGTGGATCAGGAACCCCCCGATCGTATCGAAGTCCTCCGACTCCACCTCGATGCCGAAGAGCTCCCGCAGCGCATCGATGTTCGTGCTTGCATCCAGCACCACCTCATCCGGCGACAGCACTTCGATCGGCGGTCGCGCCACATCGTATTCGTCCTCGATCTCCCCAACGATCTCCTCAAGCAGGTCCTCGATCGTCACAATCCCCGCGGTGCCGCCGTACTCGTCGACCACGATCGCCATGTGCGTCCGCCGCGCCTGCATCTCCGTCAGCAGCTCGTCCAGCCGCTTCGACTCCGGGATGAAGTACGCCTCGCGCACCAGGTCGCTTACCGGCCGCTCGGCCCCGCCATTCGCAATCGCCCGCAGCAGGTCCTTCGCGTACACGAGCCCCACGATGTCGTCGATCGTCTCCCGGTACACGGGCACCCGGCTCACGCCGCGCTCCGTTACCAGGCTCGCGACCTCGCCCACCGTCGCCGAAATCTCCGCTGCCGCGACGTCGATCCGCGGCACCATGATCTCCCGTGCCGTCTTGTCCTCCAGCCCGATCACCCCGCGGATCATCCGCCGCTCCTGCTCCTCCACCCCGCCCTCCACCTCCTCGCGTTCCACCAGCGCCAGGATGTCTGTCTCCGGCTCCGGCGTCACCAGCCGGATCGAACGCGCCGCGAGCGTTGCCGGCAGCCCGAGCACCAGCGCCGGCAGCGCAAACACCTGCCGCGTGGCCACCGCCACGCCCGAAAGCTGCAGCGCGGCAAACTCCGGCGCCCGTGCGACCACCATCCCCACCGCCATTTGCACCATGGCGATAAGCAATCCCCCCAGCATGCCGTACCCCACTACCCCGGCAAACCCGCCCCTCGCCTCGAGTCCGAGGTAGGCGCACAGCGACACCACCAGCGACGCGATGAGCACCCGGCCCGCGGTGATCGCACCAAGGTACCGCCCCGGCTGCTCGACCGACGGCGCGATGCGTTTCGCCTGCCGATTGCCCCGTGCCGCAAGCGCGCGGATCCGAACGTCGCTGGCACGCTCGAGCGCAGCCTCCGCCGCGGAGACCGCGGCCAGCGCCACGCTCCCCAGCACCACCACCACGATGACCCCCACGATTGCCGGTTCCATGGTGGCGCCCCCGCCCCTCAGGGCGACGCTGGCCCGCGCTCCTTCCGTTCGAACGGCCGCGCTGGCACCCCGCGCACGCTCGCCCCCGCCGGCACGTCCCGCGTTACCACCGAACCCGTCGCCGTGAACGCGTCATCGCCAACCGTCACCGGCGCCACCAGCATCGTGTCCGACCCGATGAATGCCCGCGCACCGATCACCGTCCGGTGCTTCGCGATCCCGTCGTAATTGCACGTGATGGTCCCCGCCGCAATGTTCGCCCCCTCCCCAACGTCCGCGTCGCCCAGGTAGCTGAAATGGTGCATCTTCACACCGCGGCCAAGCCGTGAGTTCTTCACCTCCGCGTAGTTCCGCACCTCGCACCCGTCCCCGATCTCCGCCCCGCCGCGGATGTGCGCGAACGGCCCGATGGTGCACCCCGCGCCCACCGTCGAATCCTCCACCACCGACGCCTCGACGCGGCTCCCCGCCCCGATTACTACATTACGAAGCGTCGTATTCGGGCCAATCACTGCCCCCGTCGCGACCCGGCTGCGCCCCTCAATGCGGCTCCCCGCCAGCACCGTCACATCCGCTTCGAACTCGGCCTCCGCCCCGATGAACGTACTGGCCGGGTCCTCCACGGTAACCCCCGCCAGCATCACCCGTTCCAGGATCCGCCGCCGGAGGATGCTCTCCGCTGCCGCCAGCCGTACCCGGTCATCCACCCCCAGTGCCTCGTCCGGCGTCACCCGGACCGTCCCGGCAGGCCGGCCTTCCGCCGCCGCCAGCTCCACCAGGGCGGTCAGGTAGTACTCCCCCGTTGCGCTTATCGGCACCAGTGCCAGCCGGTCCCACAGCCACTCCGCATCAAACACGTACTGCCCCGCGTTCACCTCGGCCGGCCCCCCGGGCCCGTCGTACTCCGCCGCCTCCACCACCCTGACCACCTCGCCGCGCCCATCGCGCAACACGCGCCCGAGCCGCCCCGGCTCCGACACCTCCGTACTCACAAACGCAAGCGGCCGGCCACCGCCCGCCGCGACCAGCGCCCGCAGGCTCTCCGCCGTGATCAGCGGCACGTCGCCGTTCAGCACTACAATCCGCTCGCACCCTGCCAGCGCATCCCTGCAGCGGCGCACCGCGCCGGCCGTCCCATCGAGCACCTCCTGGCGCACGAACGCGACGCCCGCCTCCGCAAGCGCGGCCTCAACCCTTGCTGCCTGGTGTCCCGTGACGACGATGATCCGCCCCGGCTCCAGCCCCCGTGCCGCCTCCACGACGTGCCGCACCATCGGAACGCCGCACACCGGGTGCAGCACCTTCGGCAGGCTCGACCGCATCCGCGTCCCAAGGCCCGCCGCGAGCACAATCACCCCAGGACCGCTCATCGCCCCGCTCCGGCGCTGCCGCGGGCGTCCACCATCGTACTGGGAGGGTCAGGTGCGGCACGCATAACGGACGAATATCCCGTCCGCAAACCATGCTAGGAATGCCCCAGATCGCCTGTCAAGGCTACTGCGGCCGCCCCACGGCTCCTCTCGACACCCCGCGCGCGGGACCCATAGGATGTTCCCACTCCATGAGCAGCCGGCCTCGCACCTCCGACGAAATCCGCGACACCTTCATCTCCTTCTTCCGCGAACGCGGCCACGTCCTCCTTCCCTCCTGGCCCCTCGTCCCCATCGGCGACCCAACCTCCATGTTCACATCGGCCGGCATGCAGCAGTTCAAGCCCCAGTTCATGGGCGAAGAGCCGCCGGCTGCACCCCGCGTGGTCACCGTCCAGCGATGCTTCCGTACCACCGACATCGAAGAAGTCGGCGACCTCAGCCACCTCACCGCCTTCGAGATGCTCGGCAACTTCAGCTTCGGCGACTACTTCAAGCGCGAAGCCATCCGCTGGGCCTGGGAGCTCCTCACCGAGGTCTACGGCCTCGAGCCTGCCCGCCTGCACGCCACCATCTACCTCGATGACGATGAGGCCTACGCCGCCTGGCGCGAGGTCGGCCTCCCCGATGACCACATCCATCGCCGCGACGAAGACCTCAACTACTGGTTCAGCTTCCCGAAAGATACCGCTGGCGCCAGCGGCCCCTGTGGCCCCGACAGCGAGATCTACTACGACCTCGACCCCTCCCGGGACCCCGCCGAGGCGCGCCTCCACACCGGCCCCGGTGGCCGCCCGGCCGGCGTCGGCTACAGCGACCGGTTCCTCGAAATCTGGAACCTCGTCTTCATGCAGCTCTACCAGCACCCCGACGGGCGCCGCGTGAGCCTCCCCGCCAAGAACATCGACACCGGCAGCGGCCTCGAGCGCGTCGCCATGGTCCTCCAGGGCAAGCGCTCCGTCTTCGAGACCGATATCTTCCTCCCCATCCTTGCCGAGGCCCAGGCCGTCGTCGGCGTCGACTACCTCGGCGGCGCCGCCACCGAGCTCCAGGCCTACGCCATCCGCGCCATGGCCGAGCACTGCCGTGCCGCCACCCTCCTCATCGGCGACGGCGTCGTCCCCTCCAACGAAGGCCGTGGCTACGTCCTCCGCCGCGTCATCCGGCGTGCCATCTACTTCGCCCGCAAGGTCGGCGTCCGCGAACCGTTCACCCACCGCCTCGCCGCAGCAGCCATCGCCCGCCTCGGCCACGCCTACCCCCACCTGCTCGAAAACCAGCAGTTCATCCAGCGCGCACTCTCGACTGAAGAGGAACGCTTCCTCCGCACCCTCGAGGCCGGCAGCCATCGCCTCGAAGACCTCATCGAACGCCTCCGCCAGGGCGGCGCCTCGGTCATCCCCGGCGAAGAAGCGTTCACCCTCTACGACACCTTCGGGCTCCCCGTCGAACTCACCCGCGAAATCGCCGCCGCCGAGGGCTTCACCCTCGACGATGCGGGCTACACCGCCGCCCTCGAGGCCCAGCGCGCCCGCGCCCGCCAGCACGGCGCCTTCCTCCGCGGCGAAGTCTCACCCCTCGTCCAGCAACTCGGCACCGACCACAGCGACTTCGTCGGCTACACCCACACCGAGGCCGATACCACCGTCGCCGCCATCCTCCGCGGCAACGCCCTCGCCGACCTCCTCACCCCTGGCCAGGAAGCCGAGCTCGTCCTCGCCGCCACCCCCTTCTACCCCGAAGGCGGCGGCCAGGTCGGCGACCGCGGAACCATCACCACCCCCACGGGCGTCTTCTCGGTCGAAGACACCCGGGCCTCCGGTGGCGCCATCCTCCATCGCGGCCGCGTCATAGAAGGAGAAATCCGTGCCAGCCAGCGCGCCACCGCCACCGTCGACCTCCACTGGCGACGCGGCGCAGCGCGCAACCACACCGGCACCCACATCCTCCATGCGGCCCTGCGTACCGTCATCGGCACCCACGTCCGCCAGCAGGGCTCCCTCGTTGCCCCCGATCGCCTGCGCTTCGATTTCACCCACCTCGAGCAAACGCCCCGCGAAGCCCTCCACGAAGTCCAGCAGCTCGCCAACGAGAAGGTCCGCCACGACCTCGAGGTCCAGTGGCGCATCACCGGCTACCGCCAGGCCATCGAGTCCGGCGCACTCGCCTTCTTCGGCGACAAGTACGGGAGCGAAGTCCGCGTCGTCGAGATTCGCGACGACGGTCACGTCTTCAGCGCCGAGCTCTGCGGCGGCACCCACGTCCACCACACCGGCGAAATCGGCTTCATCCACATCATCCGAGAAGGCGCCGTCGCCGCCGGCACCCGCCGCATCGAAGCCGTCACCGGCCGTGCCGCCGAAGCCTACCTCCTCGAACAGCAGGACCGCCTCCAGCGCATCGCCGAACGCCTCAACACCTCACCAGCCGAAGTCGAAGAACGCATCGATGCCCTCCAGGCCGAGCTCGATCGCCTCCGCCGCCAGGCCGAACAGCTCGCCCGCGTCCAGGCCGCTGCCGTCGCCGATGGGCTCGTCGCCTCCGCCGCCCGCATCGGCGAAAGCCACCTGGTCGTCGCCCGAGTCGACGCCCTCAGCCAGGATGTCCTGCGCGACATCGCCGACCGCGTCCGCGGCCGCCTCAAATCCGCCCTCGTCATCCTCGCCGCCGACATCGATGCCCGCCCTGCCTTCCTCGCGGCCGCAACCCCGGACCTTGTCGCCCGCGGCGTCCACGCCGGCAACCTCATCCGCGCCGTCGCCCAGCAGGCAGGCGGTGGCGGCGGTGGCCGCCCCGACCTCGCCCAGGCCGGCGCCCGCGACTCTGCCCGCATCGATGCCGCCCTTGAAACCGGCCGGAAGCTCGCCGCGGAGGCACTCTCCACCTAGCGCCCAGGGGAAGCCCCCGCCACAGGAGGCCTGAATCCCGGTGCACGAGCCGAACCCCGCCGCCCCCGCCACCGAGCCAGCCGATTCCCTGGCCTCCGTCATCCTCGTCGACCGCACCGAGGACCTCGCCGCCATCTGTGGCCGCCTCGATACCGCACCCACCTGGGCCGTCGTCCTCCACGCCCCCGATGGCAACCGCCAACTCAGCACAGAGCTCGGCATGCGCCGCCTCGTCCGCCACGCCGAAGAGACCGGCCGCGTCCTCGCAGTTGCCACCCGCTCCCGCCCGCTCGCCGCCCGTGCCCGCCAGGCCGGCCTCCCCGTAGCCCGCCGCCCCCACCAGGTCCGCTGGGACGCGGGCGGCCGCCACGTCCTTCGCCTCGGTCGCGTCTCGCTCGTCCTCCCCGCCATCGGCCGCTTCATCCAGGTCGCCGTCATCGCGGGCGTCGCCGCCCTCGCACTCTTCCTCGCCCTTGCCATGGCCCCGTCCGGCACCATCGTCGCCTACCCGCCGAGCGAGACCCTCGCCGAATCCCTCGCCGTCACTGTCTCCCGCTCGGCCACGGCCCCCGACTTCGAGTCGCGCACGCTCCCGGCCGTCACCGTCTCCGCTCGCCGCTCCTACACGCTCGCCATCCCCACCACCGGCACCGTCATGGTCGGCGTCGGCTACGCCCGGGCCCCGGTCACCATCACCAACGAGACCCCCGCCGATGTCCTCGTCGTTGCCGGCACCGTCCTCCTCGGTGGCCCTGCCTTCCTCGATTTCGAACTCGAATCCGACGTCACCGTACCCCGCAACGGCCAGGCCACCGGTACCGTCGTCGCCCGCCAGCCCGGTGAACGGTACAACCTGCCCGCCGGGGCCATTGGTGGCTGGTTCGATGAGCGCTACCGCTTCCTCCGCGTCGTGAACCCCGAACCCGCCACAGGCGGCACCAGCGAACCCCGGCCAGCACCTTCCGAAGCCGATGTCATCAGCATCCGCCAGCTCGCGGCTACCCTGGCCGAAGCCGATGTCGTCCGCCGCGCGCTCGTCGAGGCGCGCCCCGGCGACGCCATCTTCCTCCGCACGGCCTCGGTCTCCGTCACGCTCGGCACACCCGACCCACCAATCGGCACGCCATCCCCCGTCCTGGCCCTCCCGGTCGATGTCGAGATCTCCGCCCTCGCGGTCGAGTCACGTACCCTCGAACAGTTCGCCAGCGCCGTCCTTGCACCCTCGGGCGGCAATGGCGAAATCCTCGCCGGAACGGTCCGGGCAGCCGAGACCGGCGCCAGCCAGTACGACCCCGAGGCCGACGAATTCACCACCGAGCTCCGCATCCAGGCGGAGTTCGCCCGGGGCGTCACCGCCGCCGCGCTCGAGCGCGCCGTCCGCGGGCGCCGCCCGTCCGAGGCGCGGACCATCCTCCGGGAGCGGTATGCTATCGAGGAAGCCGACGTGCGCGTCGTCCCCGGTTGGGCACCCTTCCTTCCCCGCTTCGGGTTCCGCCTCGAGGTTACCCTTGCCCACCAGGAGGATGCGCCGACCGCGACGAACGAGCCCACCAACCGCAGATGAACATGCCAGCTGCCGCGGCGCACCGCCGCATCCTCGCCCTCGACCCCGGCCAGGCCCGGATTGGCGTCGCCCTCTCCGATGAGTTGGGCCTGCTCGCCCATCCGCGCCCCGCCATCGCCGCGCGCGACCGCCACGCAGCCCTCGCCGCCATCGCCCGCCTCGTCGCCGCCGAAGGCGTCACCGAGATCATCGTCGGGCTCCCCCTCACCCTCGGCGGTGCTCCCGGGCACCAGGCCGCCGAGGCCGAGGCGTTCGCCGCCGACCTCCGCGCCACCGTCGCCATCCCCGTGCGCACCGTCGATGAACGCCTCACCTCCGCCCAGGCCGCGCGCCAGGCACCCGCTGCCGCACGCCGCCGCGATGGCACGCTCGATTCACTCGCCGCCGCGCTCCTCCTCCAGGCCGAGCTCGACGCTTCCCGCGGGGGCCGCTGAGGTGCGCGCCATCTCGCCCTTCACCGCTGCCGCCGTTGCTGTCGTCGTGACCGTCGCACTCGTCGCAAGCTGGGCCATGGCCCGCACCCCGGCATCCGTGCGCGGCGCGCTGCCGGCCGTCCACCACACTGTCGAGGCCCCCGCCACGGAGACCGTGCCGTTCACCATTGAAACCGGCGCCTCCGCTGGCGACGTTGGGCGCGCCCTCGAACAGGCCGGCATCATCCGCTCCGGCCGCCAGTTCGAGCTCCTCGCCCGGCTCACGGGCCTCCAGGGCCGCCTCAGCGCCGGCGATTACCTCCTCCCCGCGCGCGCCAGCACCCTCACCGTGCTCCACCTCCTCGCAGTCAGGGAAGCCGTCCCCGTCCTCCGCGTCACCTTCCCCGAGGGCCTCCGCATCGAAGAGATGGCCGTGCTCGCCGAACAGGCCGGCTTCGGCCCCAGGGAGGAATTCCTCGCGGCCGTCGAACGCGCATCGCTCCCGCCGGGCCTCGCCGAATACCTCCCCGAAGGCGCCTCGCTCCAGGGCTACCTCTTCCCCGATACCTACATCCTCCCCGTCGGAGCCACCATGGACGACCTCGTCGCCTACATGATCAGCACCCTCGATGAGCGCTTCACCCCCGAGCTGCGCGCCGCCGCCCAGGCGCGTGGCCTCAACCCCCACCAGGCCCTCACCCTCGCCTCCATCGTCGAGCGCGAGGCCGTCATCCCCGCCGAGCGCCCGCTCATCGCCGGCGTCTTCTACAACCGCCTTGCCGCCGGCGATCGCCTCGGCGCCGACCCCACCACCCAGTTCGCCGTCGCCCTCGACCCCGAGTCGGTCCGCCAATACGGCTGGTGGAAAAAAGAGCTCACCATCGCCGACCTCGAACACCCCTCGCCCTACAACACCCGCCTCCACCCCGGCCTGCCCCCCGGCCCCATCGCCTGCCCCGGCCTCGCCTCCATCGAAGCCGTCGCCTACCCCCAGGACACGGACTACTACTACTTCGTCGCCGACGCCAAGAAGGGCGATGGCTCCCACGTCTTCGCCGTCACCCTCGCCGAGCACGAGCGCAACATCGCGCTCTACGGTGCGCCATGACCCGCCTCGCAGGCATCATCGGCCACCCTGTCGCGCACTCCCTCTCGCCCACCTTCCAGCGCGCCGCCTTTGCCCATTGCGGCCTCGACGTCACCTACGAGCGCTGGGACACGCCCCTCGCCGAGCTCCCCGCGCGCATCGCGGCCCTGCGCGCCCCCGAAGTCCTCGGCGCGAACGTTACCGTCCCCCACAAAGAAGCCGTCATCCCCCTTCTCGATGAGCTCGGCGGTCTCGCCGCCCGGGCAGGTGCCGTCAACACCATCGTCAACCGCGAGGGTCGCCTCTACGGCTTCAACACCGATGGCCCCGGCTTCGTCGCCGCACTCCGCCACGAGGCCCTCTTCGAACCGTCGGGCCGCACCTTCCTCCTCCTCGGTGCCGGCGGCGCCGCCCGGGGGATCGCCCTCGCCCTCCTCGAGGCTCGCGCCGCCGCCGTCTACATCTGGAATCGCACGCCTGCCCGCGCCGAATCCCTCGCGGCCGAACTCGGGCCGCCGGTTCGCGCCCTCGCAGCATTGCCGGCCCTCGAGCCCTACGATTGCCTCGTGAACTGCACCTCCGTCGGCATGCACGGTGGCCCCGCACCCGACGCCCTCCCCGCCCCCCTCGAATCTGCCGCCCCAGGGGCCCTCGTCGTCGATATCGTCTATGCCCCCCTCGAAACCCCATTCCTCCGCGCCGCCGCAGCCCGTGGCCTGCCCACCCTCGGCGGCCTGCCGATGCTCATCTACCAGGGCGCGCTCGCCTTCGAACTCTGGACTGGCCTGCCCGCCCCCGTCGATGTCATGACCGCCGCCGCCCGCAACGAGCTCGCCCGCCGTGCCGGAGCCCCGTCGTGATCCTCCTCGGCATGCTCATCGTCGGCACCATCTTCCTCGTCGTCGGCTGGGCCGTCACCACCGAGATGCTCCAGCACCGCGCGTGGCGTCGCCGCGTCGCCTCCGGCGATACCGACATCATCGGTGCCCTCATCGAAGAGGCGCTCACCACCTGGCGTCGTGCCCGCCCCCCGCGCGGCATCTCCCCCGGCGTCTGGGCCGGCATCCAGTCCGCCCAGCTCGTCGCCGTCGAACCCGATGGCGCCACCCTCTCTGCCTCCGCCGAGGGCGAATTCCGCACCGAAGGCGGCCAGCGCGTCCCCGTCACCAGCCCGCTCGATGAGGCCATCGCCATCGCCGCCAGGCTTCTCGACATGATGCTGTACGATGTCCCCAACCTCCGCCTCGGCACCGTGCGCATCGACGTGTACACCACCTTCAGCGATACCGGCGGCAACCTCGCCCAGCGCCCCATCCTCACCGTGACGGCCGACCGCGCCATCGCCGAGGAGATCGCCTGGGACGCACTCACCCCCGCCGAGATCCTCGGCCGCTTCGAAGCCCACTACGTCCGCGATCCCGCCGGTCGTGCCGTGCCCATCGAGCTCCCGCCCATCACCGGAAACCCGCCGCGCCCCGCCGAAGAAGCAGCAGCCGAATTCGCCGCCCGCCGAGAACCCCGCAGGAAGTAACCGCATGGGCCAGTTCCGTTTCCTCACCGCCGGCGAAAGCCACGGCAAAGGCCTCACGATGATCATCGAAGGCCTCCCCGCGGGCCTCCCCCTCGCCGAATCCGATATCGCCCCCGACCTCGCCCGGCGCCAGGGCGGCTACGGCCGCGGCGGCCGCATGAAAATCGAAAAAGACCACGCCGAGATCACCGCCGGCGTTCGCCACGGCCGAACCCTCGGCTCCCCCGTCGCCCTCTGGATCCAGAACCGCGACTGGGTCAACTGGACCGAGAAAATGGCCATCGAACCCGTCGAAACCGAAATCGAGCGCGTCACCCGCCTGCGTCCCGGCCACGCCGACCTTCCCGGTGCCATCAAGTACGGCTTCGACGACGTCCGCAACGTCCTCGAACGCGCCTCCGCCCGCGAAACCGCCGCCCGCGTCGCCGTCGGCGCCGTCGCCAAACGTCTCCTCGCCGAGTTCGGCGTCACCTTCCGCAGCCACACCCTCGCCATCGGCGGCGTCCGAGCCGAGCCCCTGGAGCCAATCGACTGGGAAGCCGTCGAAGCGAGCCCCGTTCGCTGCGCCGACCCAAAGGCCGCCGAAGCCATGGTCGCCGCCATCAACGCCGCCAAGCCCGATGGCGATACCGTCGGCGGCGAAATCGAAGTCCGCGTCGAAGGCGTGCCGCCCGGCCTCGGCAGCCACGTCCACTGGGATCGCCGCCTCGATGGCCGCATCGCCCAGGCCATCCTCAGCATCAACGCCTTCAAAGCAGTCGGCCTCGGCCTCGGCTTCGAATCCGCCGCCCGCCGCGGCTCCCAGGTCCACGATGTCATCCTCCCCATCGCCCAATGGCACGGGCGGCCCTGGCGCCACGCCACCAACAACGCCGGCGGCATCGAAGGCGGCATCACCACCGGCGAGCCCATCATCGTCCGTGCCGCCATCAAGCCCATCCCCACCCTCGCCCATCCCCTCCCCTCCGTCGACCTCGATACCGGCGAAGAAGTCCTCGCCCACTACGAACGCAGCGACGTCTGCGTCGTCCCCGCCGCCGGCGTCGTCGCCGAGGCCATGGTCGCCATCGTCCTCGCCGATGCCTGGCTCGAGAAATTCGGCGGCGACACCCTCGAAGAAATCCGGCACAACCTCCAGGGCTACCTCGCCACCATTGGGCCCCGCGCCCGGGAGTCCTGATGGTCCCCCGCCGCATCTTCCTCATCGGCCTCTCCGGCAGCGGCAAGTCCGCAACCGGCCGCATCCTCGCAGAACGCCTCGGCTGGCAGTTCACCGATACCGACGACGAAATCGAGCGCGCAGCCGGCGCCACCGTCGCCGAGCTCTTCGCCCGCGAAGGCGAAGCAGCCTTCCGCCAGCGCGAGCTCCAGGTCCTCCGCGCCGCCGCCGCCCACGAGCCCGCCGTCATCGCCACCGGCGGCGGCACCCCCACCATCCCCGAAGCCCGCCCCATCCTCGGCACCGGCTTCGTCGTTTGGCTCGCCGTCTCTCCCGCCGTCGCCGCCCGTCGTCTCCTCGCAGCCCCGGGCGGCTCCGAGCGGCCCCTCCTCGCCGGCGACCCCCACGCACGCCTCGAAGCCCTCCTCCAGGCCCGCCTCGACCTCTACCGCGGCGCCGACGCTGCCATCGATGGCGACGACCTCACCCCAGAAGAACAGGCCGAAGAAATCGAACGCCTCTGGCTCGAATGGCAGCGCCACCCCGCACCCCCCGGCGAACGCTTCTACAGCCCCCTCGCAGCCCCGCGCCAGCCCGGCGCCGCCTCCATCCCACCCCCCGCAGCCGTCGTCCACACCCCAACCGCAACCTACCCCGTCCTCGTCGGCGAGGGCGCCCTCGATGCCCTCGGCGCCATCTGCCGCGACATCGGCCTCCAGGGGCGCGCCTTCATCATCACCGATGAGCACGTCCGCCCCCTCTTCGCCGACCGCGCCGTCGCAGCCCTCGAAGCCGGCGGCTACCAGGCAGCCATCCACACCATCCCCGCCGGCGAACAACACAAGAACCTCCGCACCCTCGCCGCCGTCTACGACTTCCTCATCGACCACCGCATCGAGCGCACCGACTTCATCACTACCCTCGGTGGCGGCGTCGTCACCGACCTCGCCGGCTTCGCCGCCGCGACCATCCTCCGTGGCGTCCCCTTCATCCACGTCCCCACCTCCCTCCTCGCCATGGCCGATGCCGCCATCGGCGGCAAGACCGGCATCGACCACCCCCGCGGCAAGAACCTCATCGGCGCCTTCGCCCAGCCCGCCGCCGTCGTCATCGACCCCAACCTCCTCCGCACCCTCCCCGCCCGCCAGCTCCGCAACGGCTGGGCCGAACTCCTCAAACACGGCTTCATCCTCGACGAGCAGCTCGTCGCCGACCTCGAAGCCGCCTCCATCGTCGGCCCCCCGCTCACCTCCCCCGACCTCATCGGCCGCTCCGTCGCCATCAAAGCCGCCATCGTCTCCGAAGACGAGCGCGAAAGCGGCCGGCGCACCCTCCTCAACTACGGCCACACCATCGGCCACGCCATCGAAGCCGTCACCCGCTACGAAACCTACCTCCACGGCGAAGCCGTCGCCATCGGCATGCACGCCGCCGGCATCATCGCCGTCGAACTCGGCATCCTCCCCCAGGGCGATCTCGAACGCCAGCAGCAGCTCATCCGGCGCTTCGGCCTCCCGGAACACGCCCCCGGCCTCGACCCCCGCGCCATCTACGAAGCCTCCCTCGTCGACAAGAAAGTCCGCGCCGGCGCCATCCGCTGGGTCCTCCTCGAGCGCCTCGGCCACGCCACCGTCCGCCAGGGCGTCCCCGATCCCCTCGTGCACCACGCCATCGCCGCCATCACCCAGCCGTGAACCACACCCCGCCCACCTTCCACTTCGAGCTCACCACCGAGCCCGCCGGCCCCGTCGCCCCGCGCACCGGGCGCATCACCACCGCCCGCGGCAGCTTCGAGACCCCCGTCTTCATGCCCGTCGGCACCCTCGCCACTGTCAAAACCCTCCTCCCCTCCGAAGTCGCCGCCGCCGGCGCCCGCATCATCCTCGTCAACGCCTACCACCTCTACCTCCGACCCGGCCACCAGCTCATCCAGCACCTCGGCGGCGTCCACCGCTTCATGCAATGGCCCGGCCCAATCCTCTCCGATAGCGGCGGATTCCAGGTCTTCTCCCTTGCCAGCCTCCGCCACGTCAGCGAAGAAGGCGTCCGCTTCCGCTCCCACATCGACGGCTCCCAACACCACTACACCCCCGAGCTCGCCATGCAGGTCCAGGCCGCCCTCGGCGTCGACATCGCCATGCCCCTCGACCACGTCCTCCCCGGCGACGCCCCCCTCGCCGCCGCCGCCGAAGCCGTCGAGCGCACCCTCCGCTGGTACCGCCGCAGTCGCCAGGCAGCACCCCACCTCACCACCTTCGCCATCATCCAGGGCGGCACCCACCCCAGCCTCCGTCGCCACCACGCCCGCGAAGCCGTCCAGCTCGATCCCCCCGGCTTCGCCATCGGCGGCCTCTCCGTCGGCGAACCCAAAGCCGCCATGTGGGCCACCTGCGACATCACCCTCGCGGAGCTTCCCACCCACCGCCCCCGCTACCTCATGGGCGTCGGCAGCCCCGAAGACCTCATCGAAGGCATCGCCCGCGGCATCGACATGTTCGATTGCGTCCTCGCCACCCGCCTCGGGCGCAACGGCGCCGTCTTCACCGATCACGGCCGCCTCACCATCCGCAACGCCGCCCACCGCCAGGCCGACGCCCCGATCGACCCCACCTGCGATTGCCTCGCCTGCAGCCAATTCAGCCTCGCCTACCTCCACCACCTCTTCCGCAACAACGAACTCCTCGGCCACCGCCTCGCCACCCACCATAACATCCGCTACCTCGTCCGCCTCTGCGAACGAGCCCGCGCCGCCATCCAGCAGGGCCAGTACGAAACCTTCCGCCGCCAGTACCTCGACGCCTACCGCCCCGCCGACGAAGCCACCCGCCTCCGCCAGCGGCGGATGTGAAGAAATCGGCGCACCTGCCGACGATCCCCCTTGCCAACAAGCCACCGGCGTGGCAAGGTGAAAGTCCCCCGCAGGCAACCAGCCGGGCGGCAGCGCCCGCGAGGGGCACCCCGGTTGACAGCCTGGCGGCGAGAAGTTAATCTTCTCGTTCGGGCCTTGCGAGAGGCCAGCGCACCTTAACAACTGGATAGCGGACGAAAGAGAACGTCTGGGACCCCGTTCAAACGGAACATCCCGGCCGCAAGGTCGGTTCTGTTTCTACGGAGAGTTTGATCCTGGCTCAGGACAAACGCTGGCGGAATGTATTAGGCATGCAAGTCGTACGAGCCTTCGGGCTAGTGGCGAACGGGTGAGTAACACGTGGGTAACCTGCCTCGTAGTGGGGAATAACTCGCCGAAAGGCGAGCTAATACCGCATAAGACCCCCGGTGAGAGTCCGGGTGGTGAAAGCTCCGGCGCTACGAGAGGGGCCCGCGGCCGATTAGCTAGTTGGTGGGGTAATGGCCTACCAAGGCGACGATCGGTAGCTGGTCTGAGAGGATGGTCAGCCACACGGGGACTGAGATACGGCCCCGACTCCTACGGGAGGCAGCAGCTAAGAATCTTGCGCAATGGGCGAAAGCCTGACGCAGCAATTCCGCGTGGAGGACGAAGGCCCTCGGGTTGTAAACTCCTTTTGTGAGGGAAGAAGATCTGACGGTACCTCACGAATAAGACACGGCTAACTACGTGCCAGCAGCCGCGGTAATACGTAGGTGTCGAGCGTTGTCCGGATTTATTGGGCGTAAAGCGCCCGCAGGCGGCTTGGCAAGTCCAGGGTGAAATCTCCCGGCTCAACCGGGAGGGTGCCCTGGAAACTGCCAGGCTTGAGGCAGGGAGAGGGATGTGGAATTCCCGGTGTAGTGGTGAAATGCGTAGATATCGGGAGGAACACCAGTGGCGAAGGCGGCATCCTGGCCCTGTCCTGACGCTCAGGGGCGAAAGCGTGGGGAGCAAACCGGATTAGATACCCGGGTAGTCCACGCCGTAAACGATGAGTACTAGGTGTTGGAGGTATCGACCCCTTCAGTGCCGAAGCCAACGCGATAAGTACTCCGCCTGGGGACTACGGCCGCAAGGCTAAAACTCAAAGGAATTGACGGGGGCCCGCACAAGCAGCGGAGCGTGTGGTTTAATTCGATGATACGCGAAGAACCTCACCCAGGCTTGACATGCACGTGGTACCGATCCGAAAGGTGAGGGACCCTTCGGGGAGCGTGCACAGGTGTTGCACGGCCGTCGTCAGCTCGTGCCGTGAGGTGTTGGGTTAAGTCCCGCAACGAGCGCAACCCCTGTCGCCAGTTGTACTTCTCTGGCGAGACTGCCGAGAAAACCTCGGAGGAAGGAGGGGATGATGTCAGGTCAGCGTGGCCCTTACGCCTGGGGCTACACACACGCTACAATGGGCAGTACAACGGGTCGCGAAGCCGCGAGGCGGAGCTAATCCCATCAAAGCTGTCCTCAGTTCGGATTGCAGGCTGAAACCCGCCTGCATGAAGCCGGAGTTGCTAGTAACCGCAGGTCAGCACTACTGCGGTGAATACGTTCCCGGGCCTTGTACACACCGCCCGTCACGTCACGAAAGTCGGAAACACCTGAAGCCGGTGGGCTAACCCGCAAGGGAGGCAGCCGTCGAGGGTGGAGCCGGCGATTGGGACGAAGTCGTAACAAGGTAGCCGTAGCGGAAGCTGCGGCTGGATCACCTCCTTTCTAGGGAGCATGCACCGGAGCACCCTGGCAGCCTCAGCGGTGGGGCCGCCAGGCCGGAACAGCAGCACCCAGGTCGATCGGTCCGGCATCACCGCCGGGTCGTTACACCGCGGCGCCCAGCAGCCGTCTTTCGTCCGCTATCCAGGTGTCGAAGGTGCACTGGCCACACCCGGGGGCCATTAGCTCAGCTGGTTAGAGCGCAGTCCTGATAAGACTGAGGTCTCTGGTTCGAGTCCAGAATGGCCCACCATCCTGGCTCAACCCCCCGGCCCAGCCCTTGAGCCCCCGGAACCGGGGTGCCATACTCAGAAGCGAACCCGGAGGGGCCGTAGCTTAGTTGGGAGAGCGCCGCCTTTGCACGGCGGAGGTCAGGAGTTCGAATCTCCTCGGCTCCACCAACCCCACGCTCACCCGGGTACGCTCCCGCATCAACCGACACGCTTCGCAACCGGCCCCTGCCATCCCGGCAGCGGCGGGCGGCGAAGCCCGGGCCACGGGCCATCACCCGCGGCACGCACCTTAAGAACTGAAGAGCGAAGACACTGCATCACTCCCGGCCGCGCCACCAGGCGCACCGCCGGGAGCAAAGGGCAATTCATACCGACCGAGTCTTGGTGGAGGTCAAGCTACCAAGGGCGCGCGGTGGATGCCTAGGTACCAGGGGCCGATGAAGGACGTGGCAAGGCTGCGATAAGCTCCGCCCAGCTGCCAAGCAAGCGTAAGCGGAGATCTCCGAATGGGGTAACCCAGCCCGGCAAAACCGGGCTACTCCAGGCTGAACACATAGGCCTGAGAGAGGGAACCGGGGGAACTGAAACATCTAAGTACCCCGAGGAAAAGAGAGTATTCCCTTAGTAGCGGCGAGCGAACGGGGAACAGCCCAAACCGGCAGGGTTCGCCCTGCCGGGGTTGTAGGGCCGGCCAACGTGCAGTTACCAATCGCGCAGGTAGGAGAATGGACCTGGAAAGGCCAGCCAGAGAGGGTGATAGCCCCGTACACGAAACCCGACGCGACTGCCGGCCGGTACCTGAGTACCACGGGACACGTGAAACCCCGTGGGAATCTGGGGAGACCACTTCCCAAGGCTAAATACCCCTGGTGACCGATAGTGAACCAGTACCGTGAGGGAAAGGTGAAAAGTACCCCGGGAGGGGAGTGAAACAGAACCTGAAACCGCGTGCCTACGTGCAGTCGGAGCCCATCGCAAGGTGGGTGACGGCGTGCCTATTGAAGAATGAGCCGGTGAGTTACTCTACGTGGCGAGGTTAAGCAAGGAGACTTGCGGAGCCGCAGCGAAAGCGAGTCCGAACAGGGCGTCACAGTCGCGTGGAGTAGACGCGAAACCGAGTGATCTACCCATGGGCAGCGTGAAGTCCAGGTAAAACTGGATGGAGGCGCGAACCTTCTAGCGTTGCAAAGCTATTGGATGACCTGTGGGTAGCGGTGAAATGCCAAACGAACTCGGAGATAGCTCGTTCTCCCCGAAATGCATTTAGGTGCAGCGTCAGGCGATCTCCGGCGGAGGTAGGGCTCTGAAAGGGCTAGGGGGCTCACCGCTTACCGAACCCTATCAAACCGCGAATGCCGTCGGACAAAGCCTGGCAGTGAGACGGTGGGGGCTAAGCTTCATCGTCAAAAGGGAAACAGCCCAGACCACCAGCTAAGGTCCCAAAGTCCACGCTCAGTGTGAAAGGATGTTGGACCGCCCAGACAGCCAGGAGGTTGGCTTAGAAGCAGCCACCCTTTAAAGAGTGCGTAATAGCTCACTGGTCGAGTGGTCCTGCGCCGACAATTCAACGGGGCTAAGCGTGGCACCGAAGCTGTGGGTCAGCAACCTCCGGTTGCTGGCGGTAGGGGAGCGTTTGCTCCAGCTGTGAAGGGGTAGCCGTGAGGCACCCTGGAGCGGAGCGAAGTGAGAATGCCGGCATGAGTAGCGCAAGGCGCGTGAGAACCGCGCCCCCCGTATACCTGAGGTTTCCTACGGAAGGTCAATCCGCGTAGGGTTAGTCGGGCCTAAGCCGAGGCCGAAAGGCGTAGGCGATGGACAGCTGGTTAGTATTCCAGCACCGCAGTGGCAGCGTTTGACGCAGAGGGGGGACCCAGCAGGGTAGGTCCCGCGGGCCCACTGGACATGGTCCGTTCCTGGTTCGTAGGCGTCTCGCCGGAGGCAAATCCCCGGCGAGGTTAAGCGGAGGAGCCGGGACGAGTGGAGACTTTGTCAAAGCAAGGGGGCTGAGCCCACACTGGCGAGAAAAGCCTCGCTGCTAGTTGCCATTGCGCCCGTACCGCAAACCGACACTGGTAGGTGGTGGTAAGCACCATAAGGGGATCGGGAGAACCTTCGTTAAGGAACTCGGCAAATTGGATCCGTAACTTCGGGAGAAGGATCGCCCTCGGGTGTGTAGACCTCGCGTTCGAAGCACCGGGGGGCCGCAGAGAGCAGGCCCAGGCGACTGTTTATCAAAACCACAGGTCTCTGCAAAAGCGAAAGCTGACGTATAGGGGCTGACGCCTGCCCAGTGCCGGAAGGTTAAGGGGAGAGCTGCAAGGCTTGAACTGAAGCCCCGGTGAACGGCGGCCGTAACTATAACGGTCCTAAGGTAGCGAAATTCCTTGTCGGGTAAGTTCCGACCCGCACGAAAGGCGTAACGATCTGGGCACTGTCTCGACGAAGGACCCGGCGAAATTGAATTGACCGTGAAGATGCGGTTGACCCGCGGCAGGACAAAAAGACCCCGTGGAGCTTTACTGCAACTTGGCGCTGGGAGTGGGTCTGAGATGCGTAGGATAGGTGGGAGGCGACGAAGCGCTGCTTTCGGGCGGCGTGGAGCCAACCTTGAAATACCACCCTTCTCTGATCTGCTTTCTAACTCCTGAGCAAGCAGGAGGACAGCGTCTGGTGGGCAGTTTGACTGGGGCGGTCGCCTCCTAAAAAGTAACGGAGGCGCACAAAGGTTCCCTCAGGGTGGATGGAAATCACCCGTCGAGTGCATTGGCATAAGGGAGCTTGACTGCGAGACCCACAAGTCGAGCAGGGGCGAAAGCCGGTCAAAGTGATCCTACGGTACCGAGTGGAAGGGCCGTGGCTTAACGGACATAAGCTACCCCGGGGATAACAGGCTTATCTTGCCCAAGCGTCCACAGCGACGGCAAGGTTTGGCACCTCGATGTCGGCTCGTCGCATCCTGGGGCTGGAGTAGGTCCCAAGGGTTGGGCTGTTCGCCCATTAAAGCGGTACGCGAGCTGGGTTCAGAACGTCGTGAGACAGTTCGGTCTCTATCCGCCGTGGGCGTAGGAGCCTTGAGAGGAGCTGCCCCTAGTACGAGAGGACCGGGGTGGACGGACCGCTGGTGTGCGGGTTGTTCCGCCAGGAGCACCGCCCGGTAGCCATGTCCGGACCGGATAAGCGCTGAAAGCATCTAAGTGCGAAGCCGACCTCAAGATGAGGGCTCCCACCGAGTCAATCGGGTAAGACCACAGGAAGACTACCTGTTCGATAGGCGCCAGGTGTAAGCGCAGCAATGCGTTCAGCTGAGGCGTACTAATGGTCGAGGGCTTGACCTCCAACAAGACTCGCCAGGCATGATGCGCCCGCAGGTCTTCGCTCTTCAGTCCTCAAGGAGCACCGGCTCGCACGCCCCAACACCGCGGGGTGGAGCAGTGGCAGCTCGTCGGGCTCATAACCCGAAGGTCGAGGGTTCGAATCCCTCCCCCGCTACCAAACCCCCTCACCCACACCCCTAACGGCCCGGGATACCACCCGGGCCGTTTCCGTTTCCCCCGCTCCCACCCCAGAATTCCTGACCAAAACAGTCAACCTTGTAACAAACCGCTCCCACCTGCTACCCTCGACCACACATCCCCACCGCGCCAACGGAGGTCGCCCATGCCCCTCTTCCTCATCGAATACGACACCACCCGCCCCGGCGCCCAGGACCCCGCCCGCCTCCTCGAAGCCACCAACCAGGCCGCCCGCAACGCCGGCGGCACCCCCATCGAAACCTACATCGCCACCGACATCCACCGCGCCTACGCCGTCATCGAACACGACCGCGAAAACGGCCTCCGCGCCGCCCTCGCCGCCGCCGGCCTCCCTGAACACGACCTCGCCCAGGTCCGCCTCGTCGGCGCCACCCTCGAAGACGTCAAAGCCAACGCCGGCTCCCCCGGCTTCCTCGTCGAGTGGGACTTCCCCCAGGGCCTCGACATGGACACCTACCTCGCCCGCAAAAAAGAAAAAGCCCCACTCTACGCCCAGGTCCCAGAAGTCGCCTTCCGCCGCACCTACGTCCGCGAAGACATGATGAAATGCCTCTGCCTCTACGACGCCCCCGATGAGGACGCCGTCCGCCGCGCCCGCCAGGTCGTCGATACCCCCGTCGACCGCCTCACCCGCCTCCAGGCCCCCAACCCCACCCCCGGCGCCTGAACCCGCCCCCCGGCCATGAACCAGCCACCCACCCTCCTCCTCGACGGCGCCCAATTCGAAACCATCCGCGCCGCCTTCCAGGCACGCGCCGCCGCCGTCGACCGCGGCGAGGCCGACTTCCGCGATGCCGCCCCCCTCGCAGCACGCCTCATCCACGGCGAGGCCCTCCAACCCCCGCCTGGGGGCCCCAACGCCGACCTCCCCCGCATCGTCCGCACCCTCGCCACCATCGCCTGGTTCGATATGGCCACCGCCTTCTCCCTCTGGTGCCAGCGCATGGTCCTCGAATACCTCTCCCATGCACCGGCATCCAGCGAAATCCCCGCCCGCGCCCTCCCCCCCGTCCTTCGCGGCGAACGCCTCGGCTGCACCGCCCTCGCCGGCCCCATGGCCCACTACGTCGCCGGGGCCCCCCTCAGCCTCACCGCCGAAGCCACCCACCACGGGTATCGCATCAACGGCTACGTCCCCTGGGCCTCCAACCTCGCCGCCGGCAGCACCATCGTCGTCACCGCCGCCGCAGCCCAGCACGGCCCCATCGTCTTCGCCACCCCCATCGAAACCCCCGGCCTCCACATCGGCGAATTCCAGCCACTCATCGCCATGCAGGGCACCCTCAGCGCCTCACTCACCTTCGAACGCGTCGAAGTGCCCCGCCACTGGATCATCAGCGAACAGTTCCCCACCTTCATGGCCGCCGTCCGCCCCATCTTCCTCCTCCTCCAGTCCGCCTACTGCTGGGGGCTTGCCGCCCGCTGCCTCACCGAAGCCCGAGCCGGCATCCGTGGCGTCGCCGAAGTCTTCCGCGATGAGCTCGACGAAGGCGAACGACGGCTCCACGCACTCGCCGCCACCCTCGCTGCCGCCGCCGACTGCCGCTGCCAGGGCATCGCCATCCCCATCCTCCTCGAAGCCCGCATCGAAGCCGCCCACCTCGCCGTCGAAGCCGCCAGCCTCGAAGCCCGCGTCGCCGGCGGCCGCAGCTACATCGCCACCTGCGAAACCGCCCGCCGCCTCCGCGAAGCCCTCTTCCTCCCCGTCCAGGCCCCCACAGAAGGACAGCTCCGATGGGAACGCTCGCGGTTCGCCTGACCGGCGCCACCAAGCGCTACCTCCGCGACGGCCGGCCACACACCATCCTCGACGACATCTCCTTCGAAGTCGGCGATGGCGAAGTCGTCGCCCTCCTCGGCCCCACCGGCTGCGGCAAATCCACCCTCCTCCGCGCCATCGCAGGCCTCGAAAAACTCGATGCCGGCACCATCCACTACGGCGCCGAACCCAACGGCGGCCCGCCCGCCGGCATCGTCTTCCAGGAACCACTCCTCTTCCCCTGGCTTACCATCCGCGAAAACGTCGCCCTCGGCCTCCGCTACCGCGCCAACCGCAACACCAGCACCCCCGCCGACGTCGACCGCATCCTCGCCGAATTCGGCATCGCACCCATCGCCAACGCCTACCCCGCCGAAGTCTCCGGCGGCCAGGCCCAGCGCGCCAGCCTTGCCCGCACCGTCGTCACCAGGCCCTCCGTCCTCCTCCTCGACGAACCCTTCTCCGCACTCGACCCCGCAACCCGCAGCGCCATGCAAACCTGGCTCCGCGAAATCATCCAGCTCGAGCAGCTCTCCGCCGTCCTCGTCACCCACGACGTCGACGAAGCCCTCACCGTCGCCGACCGCGTCCTCCTCCTCAGCAAAGATCCCGGCCGCATCGCCGGCGAATGGCCCCGCCCACTCACCCCCGCCGAAACCACCGCCGCACGCGATGCCATCCTCGGCCGCTACCACACCGATGTGACCCTCGGAGCCACCGGCCGCTACGCCATCTGACCACCCAACGGAGAACTCCACCCATGCACCCAGTCACCCGCCGCGACTTCCTCCGCATCTCCGCACTCGCCGGCCTCACCGCCGCAACCCCTGCCTTCCTCACCGCCTGCGGAGGAGACGATGGCGGATCGCCCACGCCAACCGCCGGCGCCACGCCCGCAACCGGCGCACCCCCCGGCGGCACCCCAGAAGCCCGCGACCTCAAAGTCGGCTACCTGCCCATCACCGATGCCACCCCGCTCCTCCTCGCCCACGCCCTCGGCTACTACGAAGAGGCCGGCCTCCAGGCTCCCAAGCCCACCCTCTTCCGCAGCTGGCCCCAGATCGTCGAAGCCTTCCAGGCCCGCCAGGTCGATGTCATCCATGTCCTCATGCCCACCGCCGTCTTCATGCGCTTCGGGCAGAAGTTCCCCGTCAAAGTCGTCGCCTGGAACCACACCGATGGCTCCGCCCTCACCGTCGGTCCCCGCGTCAACGCCCTCCAGGACCTCGCCGGGCAAACCATCGCCATCCCCTCCTATTACTCCCTCCACAACGTCACCCTCCAGGTCCTCCTCCGCGATGCCGGCCTCACCCCCGTCCTCACCGGCAACCCCTCCGCCGCCCAACAGCAGGTCAAGCTCGCCGTCATGGCCCCGCCCGATATGCCCCCGGCCCTCGCCAACAACTCCATCGGCGGCTACATCGTCGCCGAGCCCTTCAACGCTGTCGCCGAAGTCAACAACGTCGGCAAAATCCTCCGCTTCACCGGCGACGTCTGGCAGAACCACGCCTGCTGCGTCGTCGTCATGCACGAAGACGACATCGCCCGCAAGCCCAACTGGGCCCAGGCCGCCATCACCGCCGTCGCCCGCGCACAGCTCTTCGCCCGTGAAAACCGCGCCGAAGCTGCCCGCCTCCTCTCCAAGGAAGGCGGCGATTACCTTCCCCAGCCCCTCACCGTCATCGAGCGCGCCCTCACCCACTACGACGAAGCCGAATACGGCCGCACCGGTGCCATTCGCCACCCCGATTGGCCCAACCACCGCATCGACTTCCAGCCCTTCCCCTTCCCGTCCTACACCGACCAGCTCGTCCGCTTCATGCAACAGACCGCCGTCGAAGGCGATGCCGCCTTCCTCGCCGCGCTCGATGCCGCAGCCGCCCACGCCGAACTCGTCGACGATCGCTTCGCCCGCGCCGCCATCGCCGCCGTCGGCGGCCCCGAGAAGTTCGGCATCCCGGCCAGCCTCAGCCGCACCGAGGTCGTCGCGCCGTGAACACCCGGGCACAACGCCGCCGGCGCCTTGAAGCCCTCCTGCTCCCGTTGGGGGGCCTCGCCGCCACCGTTCTCCTCTGGTGGCTCGCGGTCGAACTCGCCGAAAGCAGCAAGCCCTTCCTCGCTCGCTTCGCCCCGCGTCCCACCTTCGAAGCCCTCATCGAGATCGTCCGCTCCGAATCGCTCTGGAATCACGCCAGTGCCAGCCTCCGCCGCGTCGTCGTCGCCCTCCTCATCGCCACCGCGGTCGGCATCCCGCTCGGCGTCCTCACCGGCACCTTTCAGCGCTTCCGCATCGCCGCAACCCCCGCGTTCCAGTTCATCCGCATGATCTCGCCCCTCGCCTGGACGCCCCTCGCCATCATCGTCTTCGGCGTGGGCGATGCCCCCGTCTACTTCCTCATTGCCATCGGCGGCGTATGGCCCGTCGTGCTCAACACCGCCGCCGGCGTCCAGTCGCTCGACCGACGCTGGGTCCTCGTCGCCCACTCCCTCGGCGCAACCCGCACTGAAATCTTTCGCACCGTCACCTGGCCCGCCATCCGTCCCCATGTCCTCACCGGCATCCGTCTCGCCGTCGGCGTCGCCTGGATCATCCTCGTCCCCGCCGAAATGCTCGGCGTCGACTCCGGCCTGGGCTACGCCATCCTCGATGCGCGCGACCGCCTCGCCTACTCGGAGATGATGGCCATCGTGCTCGTCATCGGGTTCGTCGGCATGTGCCTCGATATCCTCGCCCGCGTTCTCCTCGCCGATCGCCGTCGTCGTGCACCGTCGCGCCGGCGCGTCGCCTTCCTCCGGCGTGCCGGTGTCGACGCCCCCGTCCCCGCGGGCCCTGCCGCCGACCCCACCCGCGTCCCCTAGCGAGCACGCGCAGCGCCATCCAACCGTCTCCGGGTCCCCTCGCTTCCCGCACCCCCCGGGCTTGGTGCCTGCGGCGCGCTCGCGGTGCGGCGCCGCTACATCCGTTCCTCCAGGTCTCCCTCCGCGTCCAGCAGCACGCGCCGAAGCCGTTCCAGCGTCTCCTCGCTCGCGCCCCACAG
>FWPU01006072.1_pt1 | contig 24929 bp, 19 predicted proteins | sample 2228361 | NCBI WGS metagenome assembly FWPU01 (sample SAMEA103939777, study PRJEB20133) | metagenome | reverse complement strand
CGAACTGGTAGCTGTCGCCAGCCGCAGCCTGGATGTCGCCAGAGCCTACGCTCAAAAATGGAATATCCCCCTGGCTTTTGGGAGCTATGATGATATGCTGGCTTCTGGCAAGGTTGACGCAGTATACATCAGCCTGCCCAACCACTTGCATGCCGAATGGGCGATTCGCGCTGTCCAGGCAGGCTGCCACGTACTCTGCGAGAAGCCGCTGGCGATATCTACCCATGAAGTTAGAGAAATGATCGCTGCCAGCCTGGAAACAGGCAGAACCATTGCCGAAGCTTTCATGTATCGCCACCATCCGCAGACAAAGATCGCAAAAGAATGGGTGATGAGCGGGCGTCTGGGCGATATAGTCAGCGTTTCTGGCGTTTTCACGTTCTTGCTGAAGGAACGTCAAAACGTGCGCCTCGTCCCGGAATATGGGGGCGGCTCATTGTGGGATGTGGGAGTTTATCCGGTGAGCTTTGCGCAGTACCTCTTCGATGGCTCGCCAGAATGGGTTGTCGGCGCCCAGGCTATCGGAGAATGCGGAGTGGATGAAACCTTCGTCGGCGTGATGGGATACGCGGGCAACCGATTCGCAAACTTCACCAGTGGGTTTCGCACGCCCTGGCATACCCGGTTTGAAATCCTCGGTACAAAAGGCTGGCTCGAGCTCAGCCGGCCCTTCTCTGGTATGGAAGAGGGACACCGGATGATTTTTCATCCCGAAAAAGGTAAATCGCTAGAAGTGCCCGTACCGAAGGTTGGGTTGTACCTTGGCGAGGTGGAGGACCTGCATGCCGTGATCCTGGATGGAGCTTCTCCAACTGTTACCCTGCAAGAAAGCCTCGAACATATCCGCACCGTCCAGGCTTTGTATCAATCTGCTCGCTTAGGACAGATAATCCATCTGAAGAACGTTGAATAGGTAGAAGGAACAATACAGTTATGGTCGACTTGATGGAAAACATCCCCATGCGACTGGCGCAAATCATCCAGGATTTCAGTCAGAGCGATGGGCAAGAGAAGATCGAACTCCTGCTGGATTACGCCGGGAAAATGCCCGTGCTGCCCAATCAGATCCAGCATAAGCGCGATGAGATGGATTTCGTGGAAGAATGCATGACACCGGTTTATGTACTGGCTGATGTCACAGATCGGCGTTTCCGCTTCTACTTCGATGTGCCTGCGGAATCGCCAACCGTGCGCGGTTTCGCCGCTATCCTGGCGGAGGGGCTGGAAGGCGCAACTGCCGAGCAAATCCTTGCCTTACCAAATGACTTTTTCCGCCAGATGGGTCTGGAGAGCGTTCTCTCCTTGCAGCGCTTGAATGGATTGACGGCAATTCTGGCACACATGAAGCGCCTTGCAGCGGAATATCTGGGTTCCAACGCCAGCTTACAGGTGTCGAAACAATAGCACTCAAGGTGCTTCCAGAACCTGATAGACGACCGCATCCTGATCGCGGAAAACTTCTTTCAACCCTGGGTCTTGTTCGGCCTGGCGTAAAAACCTGCTATGCTTTAAATCGCTGATCACATATCTGGAGCCGAAGCGCGGATATATGTGATCAGAGGGTTTCTCCACGTTACCCCTGGTGATGTCCACCCACAGTTCATATAAATCGGGGTCGTACAATTGCATGTAGGTCGGATCAAGACCGATGAGATAGGTGTTGTGAGTGTTGTAGAAAAACAGGCGCGGGAAATCGTCCCAGTCGGTTTGGAACACGCGCTCCCCCGGCGGTGTGTTCTCCCGTAACCAGCGGGAGGCTCCGGCATATAGCGTGTATGGCTTAGAAGTCCTGATGCTCACCTGAGCGTCGCGGAGGCTCTTCCAGGCGCCTGCCAGGACGAACAAACCCAGGATAGCCGGCGCAAGCCAGGGCAGATACGCCCCCAGATCAATCTTTTGGATAGGCAGTCTTAAAGCGGGCAGCCTGCTAAGCTGAAATTGGCGCTCACCCCCCAATGGAGACAGCAACGGCGCCCACGCCAGCGCAGCAAAGATCAGTGCAAAGGCGGGAAAATACTCGATAAAGCGCCGGCTTTGAAACAGCATCACACCGAACATTACTGTCGCCAAAAAGCTGACAGCAGTTGGGATGTCCATGCGCTGCCTTTGCAGTCCCAACGCAAAAACACCTGCAAGAAAGACGATCAGCGCCAGTGGCGAATTCTCGAGCAATTGCGAGGTATCGTAGGGATACCACTCACTGCCGACGCTGATTGAGGTGGTTTCACTCAGTTTAGGCGTGACATGGCGGATAAAAAATATCAGATTGTCCGGGAAATATGGATTGATTAGCAACCCTAAACCAAAACCCAGGCCGACATAAGCAACCGGTTTCCACTCCAGGCGTCGCTCCAGTAGAAGCACAACCAGCGCATAGATTGCTGCCAAGAAAAAGAGCAGCGGAAAGGCATTGTAGAACCAGACATAGAGAAAAGCCAGCGGAATGAGCCAGCGATAGCGACGATGAAACAGGAAATGCAATCCCAGCGCAAGGAACGCCAGAGAAAGGGATTGAGCCCGGGTGATGCTCATCCGATATAAGAATGCCTCAGACACTGCCAGCAAGCCCAAAGCCCACAAGCTGGCGAAGCGCACTCGTTGAGCATGTAACAGGCTCCAGACAGATAGAAACGCCAGCGCTGCAAATGTTACTGCCGCCCATTTTGCGCCTAAACGCAGGTCGCCGAAGGTGAAGGGAATTAAAGCAACATGGAACAGGAAATGATGATCGGAGAATTCCCGGCTGTTAAGTACGGAGAGCGGCAGCCAGGGAAAATTCACCTTTAAACCCTCGGTGCGCATCAATTGAGCAAGACGGATATGGTAAAAGCCATCATTGTCCGGCATGTCTGGCGTGGCAAACTGCACCAGCGCCATTGCGCCAAAAAACAAGAAGAACAGGACGCTGGCTTTTGCGATAATCCCCCAGGAGATGCGCGCAACCGACCTCGTCGGTGCTACATCCGGCTGGGTGATGGCTTGATAGAGATACTCACGAATATAAGTACGCAGGTTTTGCATAGGACAATCTGTCTGCTATTTGTAAGGCTTACACACCAAGTCGGTTGTATAAATTTGCAACCTATCCCAACCTCAGTGAGCATCAATCATCATCGTCATTATCGTTATCATGGTCGTTGTCATTGTCGTCGTCATTGTCGTCGTCATGATCATTGTCGTTATCGCGCTGGTTATTGTTATCCCGATCTCCTCCACGATCGTCGTTTGAATTCTTCGAGTTATCATTGTCATCCTTGCTGCCATTGCGATTAGAACTATCCCGATCGTCATCCTGATCCTGGTTAGCGTTGATCGAGGCGTCGTTTTCGTTTTGATTGCTATTCAGGTTCGCGTTGTCGTTTTCATTGCTACCGAAGATCGCCTCATTCCCGTTATAGGAAGGCAAATTTTCATTTTGATTTAGGTTTGCATCGCTGTTATCGTTCTGATTATCTGTTTGCTCATTCTCATTGGAATTCTCGGCATCTTCGCCATAGTGCATCTCCCGCCCGCTTTCCGAGACGTCGAGAGCGCGTTGCATGGCGGATCTCGCCGACTCCGGAACACTGGCAAGCAACTCGGAGAGCGCCTGGGCGTAATTGGACAACGCCGTGGTAATGCGCAAGGCTAACTCCTGCGCCCGCACAGGGTCGCCGAGAGCAACGGACTGCATGGCTTCCAAAGCTTTTTGTACATGGTATTCGAATTCTTGAGCTGCCCAATCAATATCGCCATATCTGCCTTCTTGAATCAGCGCAGATATTTCCACAAGACGTCGTTCTGCAAAATCCAGATGAAGCTCAACTTGCCGGACGGCATCCGCAACCAGTCTCACCTGCGCTCTCTCAAGTCCTGTTTTTAAGGAATAGAGTGCGTCTCCAGGCAGCGCAGATTGGGCAGCATAAGCGGTTACCCCTGCTCCACTGAAAAGCAAAAATACAACCACGAGCACTGCCAATCCAAAGGAGAACGCGTATCGCTGAGGTCTCAGCACTTGCTTGACCGAGCGATCAATTTTCGCCTGTGTGGAGGCAATCCAACCAGCAACTCGACCAGTTTGCAATTGAACATCAGTCGCGAAGAACTGATCTACCTCGGCTAAAAATCGAGCAAACCCGCGGGCCACTGCCTGAGGATCACGTTCTGGCGTTGCCTTTATAGTTTGAATTAATTCAACCAGCTCAGGCTCGATGGTTGGGTCTTGATGGTTTATGTCGCTCATGGCTTTCAACTCTTTCACTCGCTCAACATCTGCCGTAGCGATGTCAACGCCCGGTACTGTAACGCCCGTGTTGCCTCTACCGTCTTTCCCAGAGCCACGGCAACCTCTTCATGGGGAAGCTCCTCCAGGAAACGCAACTCGATTACCCGTTGCTGCTCGAAGGGCAACTGCAGCATTGCTTTGCGCACTCGCTCGCGTTCCAAATGCACGCCGACAAGCGTCGCCGGGTTGCCCTGCTCGTCCGGTTGTTGTTTCACCTCGCCATCCAGGCTCAGATGGGGCTTGCGCCGATAGTGATCGGTGATCCAGTTATGCGCCACCCGATATAAGTATGCCTGGATATTTTCCCGCGGACCCTTCCCCGATTTGATCGCTTGCAGGAAACGGCTAAACGTCTCGGCAACGCACTCTTCAGCCAGATCGCGAGCGCCAAGCAGACGATAGGCATAGCGGAAGAGACCAGGGCTGTGATGCTCGTACAATTCGACAAGCGCATGCCTGTCGAGGGACTGCGTATCGGCCAGTACGACGGTGTTGATATTCATGTCTATCACCTAGTATGACGTAACAGGACGTCAAATGTGACGAATTGGATGATTTTGAGCATGTATTCTCAGCCTCATGCACTGGTTTCCGGTATAGTTGGGAAGCGGTATTATAATGGCGGCGTATGCCAATCTCAACTCTGATCGAACGTTGGAAACAAGAACCAACGATCTGGGAAAATATTGTCTTCTGGCAAAAGACGTCCGCCCAGGCTCCGTTGCTCACTGCATTACCGCCTGAGCTGCATCCCGATCTGTTTGGGGCGCTGTGTAAGTCGGGTTATTCTAACCTATTCCAGCACCAGAGTGAAGCCTGGGGAGCCGTCCAGTCTGGCAAGTCCGTCATCATCACCACTGGACCGGCCAGTGGCAAAAGCCTCTGCTACCACCTGCCGGTTCTGGATCGCCTTCTCAGAGAACCCCTGGCCAGGGCACTATATCTCTTCCCTACCAAAGCGTTAGCGCAAGATCAGTTTGCCGCGCTCAACCGCTTTATTCAAGTGATCCATCGGGAACAATCGGCGAACTTGTCAGCAGCGCCCTCGATACCTGTTGCAGTGTATGATGGAGACACCCCTGCTGGCGCCCGCCCCGCTATACGCAAGAATGCGCGCATTCTCCTCACCAATCCCGATATGGTCCATACTGCCATCCTGCCGCATCATACCCTCTGGCTGGATTTCTTTCGCAACCTGCAGTTTATCATCCTGGATGAGGCTCATGTCTACCGCGGAGTGTTTGGCTCCCATGTCGCCAATGTAATTCGCCGCTTGAAGCGCGTTGCCCGTTATTATGGGTCTCACCCGGTCTTCATCCTGACATCCGCAACCATCGCCAATCCGATTGAGCTGGCTTCCAAATTAACTGAAGAACCGGTGGCTCTCATCTCCTTGGACGGTTCAGCCCACGGGCAGCGCAATTTCATCCTGTATAACCCACCCATTGTTCATCGCGAGCTTGGCTTACGGCGCAGCGCCTTACAGGAAAGCCTGCGTTTGGCGGAAGACCTGCTGGCTGATGACATCCAGACCATCCTATTCTCTCGCTCGCGACGTTCGGTAGAGCTCCTCCTGACCTACTTGAGAGAAACTCAACCGATTGATTCAACTCGCCTAAGGGGTGGCCATCCAAACAATCGTGACGATCGGATACGCGGTTATCGTTCCGGATACCTGCCAGCGCAACGGCGGGCTATTGAATCCGGCTTGCGCAACGGCGAGGTGCGCGCGGTTGTTGCTACAAACGCCCTCGAGCTTGGCATTGACATCGGTGGCATGGATGCCGCAATCCTCGTTGGCTACCCCGGAACCATCGCCGCCACCTTGCAGCAAGCTGGGCGCGCTGGCAGGCGGGAACATCCTTCTTTGGCCATCCTGGTAGCTTCGTCTGACCCGTTGGATCAGTTCCTGGCGCGCCACCCGGAGTACTTGTTTAATCAATCGCCTGAGCAGGCGTTGATCGATTCGAATAACATGGTGATCCTGTTGAACCACCTTCGCTGCGCCGCTTTCGAGCTCCCTTTGCAAGCCGGTGAGCGATTTGGGAACGCCGACGCCGACCAGCTCCAGGAAATGTTAGACTTTCTGCAAGCAGAGGGCATCTTGCACCACTCGGAAGACCGCTATTACTGGATGGCAGATCAATACCCCGCCCAAACGGTTTCCTTGCGCACAGCCACCGCTGCTCAAGTCGTCCTGCAGGTCATCGATGACCACCCTGCAAGCATTGGCTTTGTAGACCGCGAGAGCGCTTGCTGGCTGGTTCACCCAGGCGCAATCTATCTTCACGAGGCGCGCCCCTACCTGGTTGAAGAACTCGATTTGAACCAACTTGTGGCCTACCTTGCGCCCACGGAGCTGGATTACTACACCGAGCCGCGCCTGGAATCAACGGTCGAATTGCTGGAGATGAAAGCGCAGGCTCCCATTCCCGGCGGCATGAAGCTGCTTGGCGAAATCAAGATCACCGCCAGGGTTATCGGCTTCAAGAAGGTTCGGTGGTTTACCCAGGAAAACCTCGGGATGGAAACGCTCGATCTACCTCCCAGCGAATTAATCACCTCGGGCTACTGGCTGGCACTCAACCCCGAAACAATGGAGCGACTTCGCCAGGCTAACTTATGGAACAGCGACCCGAACACGTACGGTGCAAACTGGCAGCGTCAAAGTGAACTGGCGCGCCAGCGCGATCAATACCGCTGTCAGGTTTGCGGTGTCGTTGAACAAAGTCGAGCGCACGATGTCCATCACAAAGTGCCCTTACGCGCGTTTCGTAACCCTGATGGCGGCATACGTTTCGAGGAGGCAAACCGCCTGGATAATCTCATCACCTTGTGCCCTAATTGCCACCGCCGCGCCGAAGCAGTGGTGCGCATCCGCACTGGGCTGGCGGGTTTAGCATACGTTGTCAGCCGCATCGCGCCGTTATTCTTGATGTGCGACCCACACGATCTTGGCGTTCATTATGACCCGCGTTCTCCGCTCACGGACGGTTCACCATGCGTCGTCCTGTACGATCGCATCCCTGCTGGGGTGGGCTTCAGTGATCGGCTTTATGACCTCCATGAACTGTTGCTCAACAATTGCTATGAGCTGGTCAGAGACTGCCCTTGCGACAATGGTTGTCCATCTTGCGTTGGACCTGCCGGTGAAGCAGGTGTCGGCGGAAAAGCGGAAACATTAGCATTGCTTTCCTGTCTGGTAACCGAATGACTGTTGTATCGTATTGAGCGCAGTTTGGCATGCCCTCGTTGTCTGATAAGCTAAAATCACTCGGTGTCACGCTTGGCACGCCAAAGAGCAATCTGCCGCGCGTTGAGAAATCAGCCGAGCAAGATCTCGATCGTTTGCTTGGCGGTCATCCCTCGCATACGCCTCTCGGGGAGACATACGTCATCGATTCCGATTACCCGCTCACCTTGCCGCATGGTTTTGAGCCAGTCTCTCCAATTGCCGCCTTGCGCTGGATTTCTCTCTGGTGCGGAGACGGCCGCTTGAATCGCATGTCAGCCAGCGATTTTGCTTTTCTCGATACAGAAACGACTGGCTTGGCAGGAGGGACAGGTACCCTGGCATTCCTGGTAGGCATTGGACGCTTCGAAGCAGACCACTTTCATCTCACCCAGTTTTTCCTGCGCGACCCTGGCGAAGAACAGGCGCTTCTGGTTGCGCTGGAAAGCTATCTTTCCCGTTGCGCTGCTCTGGTCACCTTCAACGGAAAGGCGTTCGACGCGCCATTGCTGACAACTCGCTACCTGCTCCACGGTTGGCAGAACCCCCTCGCCGGGCTTGCTCATATTGATCTACTCCCTTTAGCCCGCCGCCTCTGGAGAGACCGCCTGCCCAGCCGTACGCTCGGGAATTTGGAATATCATATTTTGGGTATCAGCCGCACCGGGGAAGACATTCCAGGGTGGATGATCCCAGAGATCTATTTTCAATACCTGCGGCATGGGGAGACTGCACAATTACGCAATGTGCTTTATCACAACGCGATGGATGTAGTTTCGCTGGCAGCCCTGTTCAACCATTCGGTTAGCTTGCTCGCCAACCCGCCGCTCGATAGCGCACAAAATGGCAGCGATCTGCTCGCTCTGGCAAGGTTCTTCGACAGTCTGGGAGATATCGAGATGGCTATTGACCTGTATGCGCATGGAATCGGAGATGAAACACCCGTTGACCTGCGCTTGCAGGCAATCTCCAGATTGGCCATGATCTACAAGCGTCAGGGCGATTTCGCCTCAGCCTGCTCACTTTGGGAGAAAGCGGCTCAACACGAACACATCGAGGCTTTCATTGAACTGGCCAAGTATCACGAACATCGCCAGAAGAATCCGCAGCAAGCGCTCTTTTGGACTGAATCCGCCATCCAGGTCCTCCGCTCGCCCCGCTTCTCCAGCTTTGAGCGTAAGATGTGGTTGCACGACCTACAGCACCGCCTGGAACGCCTGCAGAACAAAATCGCTCGAACACGGATGTAGCCAAAGCCAGCGGATATGACTGACGTATTGATCGCGAAAAATCTGAGACACAACTTCATCGCCAACATCCTCGACGGCGGTTTCTTTGGCTTTGCGCTGGGGTTTGCCTCGTTCGTCACCACAATTCCTTTGTTTGTCGCCACTATGACCGACAGCGCAGTATTGATTGGCTTGATACCAGCCATTCACAACGTCGGCTGGCAGCTACCCCAACTTCTCACTGCGTACAGCGTCTCCCGGCAGGCGCGTTACAAACCGATGGTGCTCAAAATGACCAGCCTGGAAAGGTTGCCATTTCTTTTCCTTGCCCTGGTTGCCTGGTTTATCCCCGCCATTGGCCAATCAGTGGGATTGGCGCTAACCTATCTGATTCTGATTGTGCAAGGCTTGGGTTCAGGTGTAACCGCAACTGCCTGGCAAAGCATGATTGGGAAAATCTTCCCTTCACATACCCGTGGCTCTTTTTACGGAATTCAGTCTGCAATTGCAAACTTGCTCGCCAGTATCTCGGCAATTGCAGCCGGCTTCATCCTGGCCAGGCTGGATACGCCCACCGACTTCACCTTGATATTTCTATGCGCTAGTGGCTCGATGCTGATTTCGTGGGCATTTCTGGCTCAGACGCGTGAACCCGCCAGTCCGGAGAACGTCTCTACCATTAGCCAGTCGCAATTTTGGGCACAAATCGGGCTAATTCTAAAAAGAGACCGCAATTTCGCCTGGTTTCTCCTGGGAAGGATTCTGGGGAACTTCGGCACCATGGCGTTTGCATTCTATACCGTCTATGCAGTCAAGGTCTACGGGGTAAATGAAGCCGCTATTGGTGTGATGACAGCTGTATTCATGGCTACCCAAATTGTGGCTAACCCATTGATGGGTTGGATCGGCGACCACTGGAGCCATCGAGGAATGTTGATCATTGGCATGCTGGCGGTGGCTTGCAGCGCATTGTTGGCCATGTTGGCGCCCTCCTCAGCCTGGTTTTTTCCGATTTTCATCCTTGCTGGAATTGGCAACGCGGCATTCTGGACTGTTGGACTGGCAATGATTTTGAACTTCGGCGCGCCAGCAGAAAAACCCGCTTATATTGGATTGGCAAACACACTTGTGGCTCCTGCCACCATTTTTGCGCCGTTGATCGCCGGTTGGATAGTTGACTCTAAGGGATACCCGACGGCATTTTTCGTTTCAACCATCGGCAGCGTGCTCTCTGCAGCCACACTTGCCTGGATGGTGAAAGATCAACCCTCCTTATGATTGCAGAACCAGGAGTACCCATGACCAAATTCATTGCCTATGATGAATTAACCTGGCTTGAGGTAGATCAACTTCCTAGAGATATGCCTCTGGTCATCCCGCTTGGAAATGGATATCCTGCCGAATTACTCCTCGAAGCATTGGGCAACCCTGACAGCATTGGTCTTCTCCCGGCTCTCCCGTTCGGTTGGCGGGGCAGCGGCCTGGCTGTCCCGGAGAAATTGCTCAGCAACATCCTGCGGAATCTAGCGACCAGTTTGCACGACCAGGGTTTCACCAATGTGTGGTGCCTTACGCCGCAGGGACTTGATCTCGACCTGATGAACTGGCTTGCCCTGCCCCACCCATGTCAGTTTCAACCTGCAGCCGAGATACCTGCTGAGGAGGATCGCTCAAAAGTTGTTCTCATCCCAATCGGTCATACGGAGCAACATGGGTTTCATTTGCCCCTGTCAACCGATACCTTGATCATTGAAGCCATCGCTCAGGGAGTGCATTCGCTGATACCCCATCAAGCTTGCAGCCTGCCTGTCTGGCCGTACGGCGTCAGCACTCACCGACAGGCTTTCGCCGGTACGCTGAACACCGGCGGACGCGCGTTCGAAGACCTGTGGTTGGCAGTTATCGACCGCCTGGTTGGGCGCGGCTTTGAGCAGATATACTTGCTCAGCGGACACGGCGGCAATTGCTCCTTCCTTACCAATGTCGTCAAGTACGCCGGTGAGCGCCATCGGCGGATTTTTTGCGCCACAGCCTGGCTTTACCTGTCTGGAAAGGAGGGCGCGGAAGCCATCTCTCGCCTGCGCCAATCTGCTATTGGCGGCATGGGTCATGCCGGGGAGCTTGAGACCTCTCTGATGCTAGCTCTACGACCAGATCTCACCCACATGGAGCGGGTAGTGGACGAGACGGACTTTATCGCTACCCCGAACTTCTACATGGATTGGTTAGAAGGCGGCGCCCTGATCGCCAATCCCCCTTGGGACGATGACACAGCAACTGGCGCTTATGGCGCCGGTAGCCTGGCGAGCGCAGAGAAGGGTAGACCCTGGTTGGAGGCTGCCATCCGGGAAAAGATCACCCATGTGCATGAGATTCAGGAACAACATCAACGCAGAGAGCAACGTCGTAATGCTGGTTTTGGCTTATGGAGCGGCAACAAACCCAAACCTGGAAATCCGCCAGGGTAGAGATAGAAATAACACCAGAAAACCGCCTCATCCTTCCAGGTGGAAGGTGTGATACTGGCTTTGACATGGGTTGCCCCAGGCGACATGCATGGCGCGCGCCGTCAGGTCAATAATCAAAGCATTGATCGTTTTTTGCCGATCCAATGGCCCCAAACCTTCCTCCAGGTGATTGCAAATGGAATTGGGGTAATTCATGTGGTCGCGCTGAATGGCTTCCAGCGACTTAACCGTGTGCTGTTCGGTTTCTCGCAGTAAGCGAAGCGCCCGGTAATAGCGCACGCGGGTGTTGATCAGTTCCTCTGGCTCGTTTTCGATAGCCTGCATTGCCGGATCCAGATAAAAATTGGTGTGCACTGCATAGCCATCGTGCCCGTAAAGGATCGCAAAACGCTTTGCTGAGACCTCGACATTGTAGATCTCACCGCTTTCATGGACAAGCAGATGGTTATATCCAGCGGCGCGATGCGCCACCAGCGTCCGGCTGATTGCCTCGCTTAAAGTCCTCGTTGCCAACACGGCTCGGGAGACAAATATTCGCGGGATTCCGATTCGACTATCGGTGGGATAAACAGTGTCGCAACACTGAGCAATGCCAGCCGCGTTGAAGCCCACGTTCGGCAGGTTGCCGCCATAGGTCATCGCCAGGAACGCCGGTTCGTCCTCCGGTTGGGCATGGATCAGGTACACATCGGCTTCATCTTCCGGAAGCCAGTCCTCGTTATGGGCAATCAAAATGTGACCGTCAGCCGTCAGGCGATCATTGACCGCCAGACTGGTGCACTTTGCCAGGTGAAGGGCGTCCATCGTCACCGCTTCCATGGCATTTAACACGATTAAATCATCAAAAGGAACATCCGCACCCTGGGCAATGCCCACTAGTTCATCCACATACTGCGGATAACGCTCCTGGGCGAAGGGAAGATACTTACGCGCCTGGATTTGCGCTCCTTCCCAGGTCAATTCAAGCATCTCGTAAGAGCTTTCGATTAATTTGCGTGCGTTTAACAGGCTCCGACGCACTTGTTCCTGGCAAGCCTCGCCGATCTGGCGGCCAATTTCCAGGTGCGATCCCGAAACCCTCACCAGTGGCGGTGGATGGAAGTAAGTCCCTTCGGCAGTTGGCTCCATGAATTTACTCCATCAACTCAAATTCCAGACGCAAATTTCTTATCCAGCACCCATGCTCACGGCATGTCTGGGTTACCCTTTTCAGCATCTCTTCCTCTTTAGAATACTCGTGCGTGAGTATCACGCCGTCTATCCTCTCAGAGCGCAGGATAGAATCGAGGCGCTCCAGGTCGCCGAGTACTGGCACGCCGTGAATTTGACGGCCAATCGTATAAGGATCCTGATCCAACAAGCCAATCAGGCGGAATCCATATTCTGGCTTCATCAAAATCCACCGGATTGCCATTTCGCTTTCATCGCCCGCGCCCAGAATCAAGACGCGTTCTTCCTTCACGCGTATCTGTCTGCCGAACAGGATGTCGAACAATTTGAACGACGAACGAGATGCTGCCAGGCTTAAAAACAGGACGACGACAAACAGAATAAAGGCAGATGGCGGAAAAGTCTGCTCGTCGAACAGCAGCAACACAGTCAGATAAACCAGCAATCCGCTGCCCAGAGCGGCTTTGGCGAAACGGAGCATGTCGTCTATTCCAACATATCTCCACACCCCTCTATATACGCCAAAAATGAAACAGGAAAGGTAACAACCGCCATAAATGATAGGCAGTAGGCGGAGAAATTGCTCGATTTGTGTTTCCCCCATCTTGAATCCAAATGTGATCATAGAAGCAACATAGAACGCGAATCCAAACAGGAAAAAATCCAGCAGAATCTCGAGGATACGCTTACGGTAGGTCAAATCAACCATAAAGCGCGAGAATGCGCCGCTTTTCGGTTGAGTTCCTGTCACGACGACCTTTATCCTTCCCAGGTAAGCCACCGCCAACGCCAACGAGATCACCAGGAACGGCACCAGGATCAGACTAAGCCAGTAGTCGATCGTTTCTATTCCAATAGCCGCCAGACCAGAGATGATCGCCCCAAAATACAGGATGATGAGAGCCTGCCTTTCCGAGAGTCCAAAGGCGATCAGGCGATGCGAAGTGTGATCACGCCCTCCCTGCACAGGCGATTGTCCGCGCAGTACCCGTGTAATGGTTACCAGGATAGTATCCAAAATCGGCAGCAAGAACAACAATGTGGGTACACCCAAAACGGCAAACACGTTCGATGCCTGAGGTCGCCTGGCTATAGCCAGCGTCGCCATTGTGAAACCCAGGAAGAGGCTGCCGCTATCGCCCATAAAAATTTTCGCTGGCGGAAAATTGAGGATGAGGAAACCCAGAATGCTGCCCGCCAGCGCCAGTGATAAGACCAATAAGGTCACATCTCCCATTACGCTAAAAAAATAACCCAAAAAGCCAACCGTGATCAACGATATCCCCGCCGCCAGCCCATCCATGTTGTCCAACAGATTAATAGCATTGGTGATGCCAACCAACCAGAGGAATGTGAGCAACAAGTTCGGCAATTGCGCCAACATGGTATTGGGAATCTTGGGCGTAAAGAAGTTTGTTTGATATCCTAGCGATATCACCAAAGTCGCCGCCAGAATCTGGCCTATTAGCTTGGCAGGTGGTGAGACTTTGCGCAGATCATCGTACAAGCCCAACAGAAACATCAATGCCGAACCAGCCAGGAGCCCCCAGCGCGACAACTCGACCTCACCATTTGTAAACCAAACTAACGCCAGGCTAAAACCAAAGCTCAGAAAAATCCCTATGCCCCCTAAAGCCGGGGTCGGGCGGATATGCCAGCGATCTTCGCGGGGTTTGGCTATCAACCCCTTGCGGACACTGATCACGCGTACCAGAGAAACCAGCGCAAAGCTGGTGATCAGGGCAATAAGGAAAGCAACGCCAGCGATAATCAAGGCTGCGTCGGGTTTAACTGATTGAGGAATTCTTCCAAACGATCCTGTTGATCGGCGGGTGCTGCGCTAAACGCCCTTTCCGCATAAAGGAGTGCGTTCACGCCATCGCCCGATTCGAAATATAGCCGTGCTATCACTTCATGAATCCGCCAGAGGTCTGCCCCTTCGGGAGCTTGTCCCACAGCTTGCTGATAAGCCTGGATGGCTTGCTGAACTTCGGAGAGTTGAAGGTATGCATCGCCCATCGCAAGGGAATAGTTGAACTTTGCCCGTGGATCTCCCGGCGTTGGGAGCTGGATTGCCTGGCTGTAATTCTCGATCGCCTGGCGGAATGCATCACGTCGCTGATCCTCTTCGACCGCCTGGCGACCCTTTTGCATAAAATAATCACCCAGCAGACCATAGGTCCAGTAATAACTGCGATCTATTTCCAGGGATCGATTCAATCGCGTGTAAGCTTCTTCGGGCTGTTTGAGGAAGTTCAAAAAGAGTAACGCCCACTCATCCCAAATCCTGGCATTGTTGGGGCTCAGCTTAACAGCCCTCGCAAAATAATTGGAGGATGTCTGCGCTCTTTGAAGGCGGGCGTCCCCCTCGCTGAACGAAGCCCATAAGCTGTAGAGTCTTGCCAGGTTGGCTGTATGATCGGTGTTCAATGGGTTGATGGACTGCGCACGTTTCAGATCCTGCTCTGCCTGGCGGATAAGCTGATCTCTTTCATTTATATTCTGCAGCATTTTAGCGTTTTCCAGGTAAGCGCGCCCGAGGAACAAGTAATAATAATCCTCATTGGGGGCTAATTGGTTTGCCCGGTCATAAATAGCAATTGCCACCGGCCACTGACCGGAACGCGTGAAGGGTTCAGCCAGTTTAAACACAATATCTGCCTGGATCACTCTCAGATTTGTAGTTGCTGCCAAAAGGATGACGACACCGCCCAGAATCACCGCGCCCACCACTCCCAGGGTAGTAGCTCCTTTTTGTTTGGACATCCACCACTTGCCAGCAAGATTCCCAGGGCAAGTACGAGCAAGATCAGGTAACCGTAGTACTGCGTGAGCAGGTTTTCGTAACGCGCCACCTGCCGCAGGACTCCTTCCAGGTCGCCAGCGATGTTGCTGGCGATAGTTGCCAGCATGCCAGCATGCCATAACCAATACAGAAGAGCAATCACAGCCGATAAGCCCAAGGTCAACCCCAGAGATTTACCCCAGGGTAGCGAAGGATTCTCCAGGCGCTTCTCTGCAGTCAACACGATTGCCGCCGCCGCCCACGTGGTCAGGATCAACCCCAACACCCCGGGAGAAAAAAGCCATCCCTTACCAGGCAGGCGCGTTAGTGAAGACCAGATAACCGTCATGGCAGATGTAAATCCACCAGAATTTGTAAAATAGTTGAAGCCAAGCGTGCTGAGGGGAATTGCGACCATCACAGCCGACAAGAGCGCAGGTTTCACCCAACCGGACTCTCTGTCGCCGACGGTATGTGTTGGCGCTTTCACATGCCGCTTTTTCTTTGACGTCGCTGTCAGCACGCGGCGGGCAGAGTGATTGGAAACCGCCTTTGGTTCCATTGGCGAATTCGCCGGTGCAAACTCAGATGCCAGCGGCAGAAAATGACCTGCCACTACCATTAATGCGGTATACACCCAAAAATAGGTGCGCGTAGAGGCAATGGCAATGCCAAAGTTGATTTCGACAAAATGCGAAACAATCGCAGCGATCAAGGCAATCAAAAGTATGGATTGCCAGGATTCGCCAGGAGATCGCGGCGCTTGAACCCTGGCGAAGATCGCGATCAACGTCAGGTAGAACAACAAGCCAAGTAAAATGCCGAACGGCAACCCAACGCCGAAATACTCGCTGCCGCGCCAGAGCACAAAACCAACCGCACCAACCAGGCCAGCGCCGATGCATATCGCGAAGAACAAGAATTTTTGGCGGCGGGAGTTGATCAGGCGAAGCCACCTCAGCCCATAATAAAACACAGACATGAACAAAGCCAGATAAACCAGGATACCCGGAATGCCGGTGATAACTAAAGAATCCCAGGTTTCGTTGTGCGAACGATCCGGTGAAGCATTCCTTCTTTCAACCTGAGCCAGTTCGGGGACATAAAATGGGTTATAAGCGACATACATGCTCTCCGGACCGTATCCGACGAGAAGGCGCAGATTGTTGAATCTGTCGGTTCTGCCATCCGGAAATTCCAATGGCGCATGGGGCGCCACCAGTTTCGCCGCGCCTTGCCAGATGTATTTCCGGACTAAGGCGCTGTTGCTCTGCGCATCCAACAACAATCCAAACCTCCCGATGGCTGGTGAGCTTCGCAGCGCCTGGAGTGGGCCGTTTGGGAGGTTGAATACAAACAGGAAAAGGGCAACCGCGCCTGCGCCACCGATAATTGAGTAAGTCAGCCAACGTTTTCTCCAGTATAACGAAAGAAGTAAAAACAGGAAAAACAAACCTGCCATCCAACCCAAGGCCGGTCCTCGGCTGCCACTCATGTAGAGCGCAATCAGTTGCAGGGATGCAATGAAAACGTAGATCGTTGCTCGCGCCACTTGAGCCCACAAACCCTGGTCTTCATGAAGGATGCCCTGAAAAGCCTGGACGATTCTGCCCATCGTAATTGGGAAAACCATGATCAGGTATGCCGCCACGAAGATAGAATTCCCCATGTTGGCGGCAATTCGGATCGAAGTATCGCCTCCCCAAGGTATCGGGTCGAGCTGGTATTTCTGCAAGACGCCATATAGAGCTATCGGCAAACTGGTAATCACCATTGCGGTGATCAACCGTTCGACCTGAGCGCGCTGGCGCACATGAGCCAGCAGAGCAAAAAACACCACCAGGTACGAAAAGGTGGTATACGTGCCTTGCATTCGTTGATACGAACCAAGCAAGCTCACTCGTGGGGTGACAGAGAAAATGGTCGAGAGGATGTACAACCCCGCCAGGGCAAGCACTGGCGCCACCATTGGCAATTCAAGGAAGGCCTTAAGGCGCCTCTTTGACGTCAATAGCTGAGACCAGTCTACGCCCCCCTCATCGATGAGCTTGACAATCCATGCTCCAAGGATGATTAAAGCCAGCGTTCGCAGGAGCGTAATCTTGTCGGGTTCAAAGATTCTGCTGGAATAGATATTGAAAAATAGTGGGACAAGGATGACAGCAGCCAGCCAGGCTGCCTCCATGACCCCTTCACAAAAACGGCTGAGCTTTGTCAGCATACCGTGAGCCTTTGGCGCAGAAATGAGCAGCTATTGCCTGGTACGATAACACATTTCGAAACAGAATTCAAGGCGGGAACGCCTGTCCAGTGTAGACACAACTAGAGAAGAACTGCGCTCCGATGTAAAACGGTGTATGGGTATAATTACTTTTTGGGGCTTTGTTTTGTGATGAGAATCGCCCAATTGCATGAGCCGCTTGCGTTGTTGGAGATAGCGCATTGAAACAAGATGGGTTGCTCACCGGAAGCGCCCTGTTCTTCATGTCTTCTGTCCTGACGTTTCTCGCCAGGTTTGCTATCAGCGTGATTGTTGCCCGTTCACTCGGACCAGCCGGGAAGGGTGTATACACGTTGGTATTGACTTTTGGCTCCCTCCTGGTCTTCATCCTGGATGTGGGCTTGAGTTCGAGCCTGGTCTATCTGGTTGCCAGCCGCAGATTTCAGCACAGTGAGCTGACGCCTTTTGCGGCGTGCTCCTCGCTTGCCATTGGCGGCTTAGGTAGTTTCGCCTTTTACATGATTTATCTCAAACTGTTGGCTAATAACCTGTTCGCTGGAGTTGACCCCGTTTATATCGGGGTTGTGCTGGCAGTTGTTCCTTGCAATCTACTGGCCACACTGCTTTCTGCGGTGATTTTGGGCAGACAATCCATCCTGGCTTACAACCTCATCAATATTGTCCGCATGGGGCTGAATCTGATGCTGCAAATCCTATCAGCCCTCACCCACCTCGGCATTTCGGGCGCAATCGGTGCCTGGGTGATCTCCAACCTGATCGCCTTGTTTTTCGCTGCCTGGCTCCTGCGCAAAGAGTTGTTTCACCCGCTCCGTCGCCTGGGCGTCATCTTGAAAGCTGTGCTTAACTTTGGCGTAAAGAGCTATGCTGCCAATCTGTTAACTTTGTTCAATTACCGCCTCGACAGTTTCATCCTGAACTATTATGCCGGATCCGGCGCGGTAGGGCTTTACGCAACCGGTGTGGCTGCTGCAGAATTGGTATGGTACCTGCCAAATGCCATCAGCAGCACGCTTTTTCCCAAGTCAGCCAATCTTGACCCCAAAACTGGTGCTCGACTGACCGCAAAGGTCTGCCGCCAACTTATTCTCCTTACCGTTCCGCTTGCTCTTGGATTTGGCTTGTTGGGCATCCATATCATCCCACTGGTCTATGGTAAAGCCTTTCAAGCTTCTGTTACGCCTTTCTTACTGCTTTTGCCCGGTATCATCGGCGTGGCGATAACCAAGGTCATCACCGCCAACCTCAGCGGCATCGGTAAGCCGCAATTTTCTGCATATACTGCGGTGGTTGTCTTTATTTTAACTGTAGGATTGGACCTGGCCCTCATCCCAAAGTACAGCCTTGCCGGCGCGGCGATAGCCTCGACGATTGCTTATCTGAGCGGATCGGTATTATCGGTGTTCTGGTTCAGCCGAGAGTCGCAGATTCCCTGGGGCAAAGCGATTTTTCCCGCACGCACCGATGTCAGTAATCTCCTTTCCCTGAGCGCTGCGCTTTTCACTCAAGCCCGAAACTGGATGATTCGCAGGCGACACTCTTGAAGATGCGGCAAATGCTATTCCTTGCCTACTATTTTCCGCCAATAGGGGGCGCGGCTTCGCTTTGCAACCTGAAATCTATCAAATATCTTCCTGCATTTGATTGGAACCCGATTGTCTTATCCACAACACCGCAGCGCAATCATCTGATTGATCCATCGCTATTGGCAGAAGTTCCGGTTGGCGTGCAGGTATATCGAACCTACGCGCTACATTTGCCATTAAATCTCCCCTGGCGGATGCGCAATTTCATCGTCCGTTGGATTTTGCTGATTGACGAACAGGTTGGCTGGCTTCCTTTTGCCTTATCCACAGCGAAGCGCATCTTATCCACGGAAAACATACACTCCATCTATACCGCCTCAGCGCCTGTTACAGCCCATTTGGCCGGAGAAAAACTCAAGGCGATATCAGGACTACCCTGGATTGCCGACTTTCGCGACCCCTGGATTGGGAATTTCAATTATGTTTTCCCAACCCGCCTGCACCACCGTTTTGCGCAAGCTCTGGAGATGCGCATCCTCAACCGAGCTGATTTAACGATCGTAGCCAGCGAACCCATGCGGGCTGCATTCCTGGAACGTTATCCCCACCTCCATCCAGCAAAAGTCCTGACATTGACCAATGGATACGATTCGCTTGATTTTGAGGGGAGCCATCCGGTTGACCGTGATCCCTCGCGCTTTCAGATCACTTTCACCGGTACTTTTTACACCCATAAACTCACACCGTTTTCGTTTCTCAGCAGTATCAAGCGATTGATCGACCGCCAAATCATCCACCCCAACAAGATACGCATCAATTTGATCGGGAATATTGGCAAGCCAGCCCGTAAAATAATTGCTGAACTCGGGTTATCCAGCATCGTTCACGCGCCTGGTTATGTGGATCATCGCACAAGCATCGGCTATTTACTTGCCGCCGATGTTCTATTGTTGATTATCCCAAGCGGCCCAGGCAGTGAGGCGATCCTGACAACGAAACTGTTCGAGTATCTGGCAGCACAAAAACCAATCCTGGCTATCGCCCCTGCCGGTGATGCCGCAAGATTGATCGAAAGGGCCAGGGCTGGCGTCATTGTCCCACCAGAAGACGAGCACGAACTGGATCGTCAGCTCACCTGTTTCTACCAATCCTGGGAGCGCGGTCTTCCAGGGTTAGCTCCAAATCTCGCCGTGTGTCAGGAGTATGACCGACGTGCTCTAACCAAAATCTTGGTCGAGAAATTGAACGAATTGCTGAACTGAAGCCAATCCGGGGCTTGAGGGATGAAAATCTGCTTTATTGGCAACCCCAATAGCATACACACCAGGCGCTGGGTGAACTGGTTCGGCGCGCGCGGACATGAAATCAGCCTGATCGCTGACGCACCACTGATTGACCCCTGGCCAGGGATTCGCATTGTGGAACTGCCGGCGCGATTCAACCGACCGTTTGTTCGTTACCTGCCCTGGACAATCTGGACGCGCGCCTTCATCCAACGCTGGCAACCAGAAATTCTTCACGCCCATCGCGTGTCCAGCGCGGGCTGGTTGGGCGCTTTCAGCGGTTTCCACCCGTTCGTGGTGACTCCTTGGGGAAGCGATCTCCTCCTCCACCCAAAACGGTCTATTCCGGCCAGACTACTTGCACAGATTGTGCTTCACACAGCCGACATCGTCACTGTAAACTCGCATGAGCTATCTCGCGCAGCTATGCGAATGGGAGCGTCACCACAGGCGATCCACCCGATTCAATGGGGTGTGGATCTGTCGCGTTTCCATCCGGGGGCAGTCCCGCAGTCCCTTCTGGATGAATTGCGAATTGGCTCAGCCCAGGTTATTTTCTCTCCACGGGGGATGAACCCGATTTACAACATCGAATATATCCTCCAGGCGTTCGAGATTGTCAGGCGCTCGCTTCAAGATACCCTCCTACTCCTGATCGACTATAACCCAGAGCCAGATTACCGTTATCGGATTCGTCATTTAATCCATGAACTGAATCTGGTCGAATCCGTACGCTGGTTGAACAGGATCGAACCCTGGGAGAGGATGGTTGACTACTATCGGCTGGCGACCGTGGTAGTCTCTGTTCCTTCGAGCGACAGCACCTCGGCTTCCTTATTAGAGGCATTGGCGTGTGGGACACCCATCGTGGCATCCAACCTCCCCGCCACGCGAGAATGGATTGTGGACGGGGTGAATGGCACGTTGGTACCCGCACGCGACAGGGATAGGTTGGCAGAAGCCTTAATTGATCTCTTGAACGATGCGCACAAACGCGCCCTTTTTGCCAGTCGTAGTCTCGTGCAGGTGCAAGAAAAGGCAGACCACAACCTCGAGATGAACAAAATGCTTCGGCTGTACGAAATATTGGCAACAAGATAATTGCAGGATCTGTGTATGGTGCGTATTGCCATGTTGCTTTCCAACGCCTTTCGACCTGACCCCCGCGTGCTCAAGGAGGCCAGGACACTGGTTGGTCATGGACATCAGGTGTTGATCCTTTGTTGGGACCGAGAAAACGCTTTCCCCCCTACAGAACAACCCCTCCCCTCCCTACAGATCAGGCGGATACAAACGATCTCTTCGACTTATGGAATCGGCATCAGGCAAATCCTCCCCCTGCTGCGATTCTGGTTCGCTGCTCTGCCCCCATTAACCCAATTTGATCCCGAAGTGGTTCATTGCCATGATTTCGATACGCTCCCTGTGGGCTGGCTCTGGGCAAAATGGCACCACAAGCTGCTCATTTACGACGCCCATGAATATTACGCCGAGCTGATAAAGCCCCGTCTAAAGAGCGTTGTGGGTTCGCTACTTGAGTGTTGGATCACCAATGCTGAACAATTCTTCGCCCGACGAGCTGACGCTCTCATTACTGTGGACGATAACCTGGCTGCAATTTATCAACGGATGAATGCGCGTGTGGTTGTCTTGGGCCACCATCCGCCCAAAGAGATGGCGCAAGTTCAAAACCCGATTTTCACTCGCGGCGAGATTAACCTGATCTATGCCGGGCGTCTCTCTCGCGACCGCGGCTTACTCGACTACGTGCTGTTATTAAGACGCCTGCTCGAAATGGGAATCCCGGCGCGCCTGACGTTGGCGGGTGTTTTCACCCCCTATCAGGAGGAGCAGGCATTCACCAGCAGCGCGCGCGGGCTTGAAGAGCACATCACCTTGCTCGGTTGGCTACCATTCGACAGAATGGCGCAAACCTTGAGAACCGCAGATGTCGGCCTGGCTTTATTTCAACCCGATCCGCGCTTTCTCAATGCCACGCCGGTAAAACTGTATGAGTATATGGCGGGCGGATTGCCAGTCATTGCCAGCAACTTCCCGGCTATTGCCAGCGTGGTACAAGCTGCGGAGTGTGGTGTATTGGTTGACACACCGGTTAATTTGGATCGTATCGCCCAGGTTATCCGATCCTGGTGGCACGAACGCTCCATCCCTCAACGCATGGGAGAAAACGGACGTCAAGCTGTGCTTGCTGCGTATAACTGGGAGATCACAGGCGCAAACCTGGTTAACATATACAACTCCCTGCTGGGCAACACAGACGCAAATTCGACGGAATCCTGAACATGCGCATCCTGTACGTCTCCCAATACTTCCCCCCAGAAGCAGGCGCAACTCAGACCCGCTCGTACGAGATGGCGCGCAACTTAGTACAGCTTGGTCATCAGGTGACCATGATTGCAGAAATCCCCAATCATCCTTCAGGGATCATCCCCGCCGATTACCGCGGCAAAATCTTCGAGCGCGCCGATCTGGATGGTATCGAGGTGATTCGCGTCTGGGTGAAAGCATCTCCGATTAAGGATTTCCGCCGGCGAATGTCCTTTTACCTCTCATTCACGCTGACATCCAGCCTGGCTGGTATATTCCTGGCGCGTCGAACTTTCGACTTGGTTTACGTCACCTCGCCGCCGCTGTTCGTGGGTCTCACCGGGATATTTTTAAGACAGGTCAGGCGCATCCCGCTGGTACTCGAGATTCGCGATCTTTGGCCTGAAGCGGCGGTAGCTCTCGGCGAGCTCTCCAATCCCACCTTCATCCGCTGGGCTGAGCGTCTGGAACAGGCTTGTTATCAGCACGCCAAGCAGATCGTTGGCGTCACCCAGGGCATTCTACAACGCTTGCTCGAACGCGGCATCGCACCCCAAAAACTGACCCTCATCCCCAATGGTGCCAATACAGAACTGTTCAAATACAATCCCGCAGGCAGGAAGCGCATTCGCGGTCAACTAGAGTTAGATGATAAATTCGTAGCGATCTACGCCGGCATTCACGGGTTGGCACAAGGACTGGCAACTATCCTGGAGACCGCCCATTCTCTGCAGGATCACCCTGAAATCCACTTCCTGTTCATCGGCGATGGACCCAAAAAAGCTGAGCTGCTCTCCATGGCAAAGCGTCTTGCCCTGACGAATGTAACTTTTCTCCCAGAGCAGCCGCGCCAGCAGATACCCGACTATCTTTCTGCAGCAGACGTCGCTCTCATCCCTTTGCGCAAACTTGACCTTTTTACGGGGGCGCTTCCATCTAAATTATTCGATGCCTGGGCTTGCCAGCGACCGGTGCTGCTCAGCGTGGCGGGGGAAGCGCGGCAAGTTATGGAAACATGCGGCGGCGGGCTCTTTGTCCAACCAGAAGATCCGGAAGCATGGCGGGAAAATATATTGTATTTACAGCAAAATCCAGCCCTACGAGAGAGCATGGGTAATAACGGGCGCCTATTTACCGAACGACATTACTCCCGCAAACACCTGGCGCAACAATTGGCGCAGCTTTTGGAGAAAATCCTGTCAGACTAGCGTGAGCTCTTCTTTGATGTCGGAGATATAGGGCTCCCAGGCGCTCACATTTAGATTCGCCCGCTTGCGCACATAATAACTCTGCACAATATTGCCCTGTTGTTCCGGGTTGAACTGCTTGAAGACAATGTTCTTTTGACGGCTTTGCAGCAGCCCCTCCTCACCGCCAAAGTCATACGCCAGCTCCTTCTCCCGAATTTGCGCTCGCAACGCCAGCCAGAGATACTTCCAGCCAATCTTCTGATACTGCCACACGTGGGTGAGCTCATGCACCAGCCAATCAACTTTGTAGCTTTCCCGATCGCCGACAGGCGGCAGCAACTCAGGTAGTGCTACCGGGAAGTAACAATGGTTGCCCAGGGTAATTGCATTGTGATCATGCTTACCCGGGGGAGGCATCCGCTTCAGCCACCGACCGAACCGATCAATGCGATCTGGCCATGGTGTGCACTCATGGATGCGTACCCGGTCATAGTCCAGCGTCACACCGAATATTGGCCTGAACTCTTCAATCTCCCAGGCATACAGCCGACGCACTCTCCGCATACACTTGTCGCTCATCTCGCTCATCACCATACCGCATTCTATCAATCAAATAAAAAATTGGGGGAGACACAATATTCCAACAAATCGCCCTGTCCATCTGAAAATCAGTCTTAGGCGGTTATATTGTAGCATCATTCATGACCTGCACCATCCTGCCCAGGTCACCGGGAAACACAAGCCTATAACTCCTGCCAGAACAATAAGCTCTACCCTCATACAAATAATTTTGAGTGAACAATCAATTAATGCAATAGCCTAGATTCAATTCAACGGAGTATTGACGCAGAATCGCTCAAGGATTAGAATGACAACCACAGGAGAAAACTGAAAGATGCCCATTTACGAATACGTTTGCCTGGATTGTGGCGCCCGATTTGACGCCCTGCGCGCTATGCGTGAAGCAGATGCGCCGATTGCATGTACCCAATGTACCAGCGAGCATACCTCCCGCCTGATCTCGGTCTTTTTCGCTCAAAGCGGCGGACAGGTTATCGCTGGGAATAGCAACAGTGGCTGCTCCACGTGCTCCAGCCATACTTGTTCGACCTGCGGCGTCAAATAACCCTACTTATCTTTTCGGTAGTGTATCTTTCGTTCATGAAAAATAAAAATTGACTTGATCAACCTGTAAAATGTGGTTGCTACGCCACA
>FWPU01006071.1_pt1 | contig 24933 bp, 15 predicted proteins | sample 2228361 | NCBI WGS metagenome assembly FWPU01 (sample SAMEA103939777, study PRJEB20133) | metagenome | reverse complement strand
TCTGGCGCCGTTTGTCAAGTGGGAATGACGGCAGGGCATTTAGCGCATCAGGATACGCAATAGCGCTGTCTGCACCCCGCCGACGTGCCGGCGGCAGAGCGGGGATTTTCGGGCAACACGTTTCCGACGAAGGACTGATTTCACGCCCGACCAGCAGCTTCGTTGAATGATGCGTGGGTTGAACCTATATACGACAACGATAAGATCTGTGACAAGATGACATTCCGCTCTGCGCGTGGTTGAAGGGCTAACAGAATGCGTAAGACTTACGAGATTTGCCGGATTGACGACTCTTTAGAACACCTTTCACTGCACCCATCTCTCGCAGCGAGAGAGAAGGTTTGAGTGATCCGAAGAGATCAACTCGCCTTCCCGCTCGCGCGCAAGCGAAAGCGAGGAGCACTGTTCACGCTCTTCGTCTTCGTTATTCGCGCGCTCTGTCTGCATCTCTACCTGATAAGGCAGTGAACACTACGCTGCGCGAGCAAAGACGACTGACATCAACCACATCCCTAAGCTGGCATGGCACGAAGCAGCGTCGCTCGGCGCAACAACCCGATTGCCGGATAACCTGGGAACGGCTGAGACCAGCACGGGCGACGAAGCGTCTGCCGGTCGTGATTGCCTGTGCTTTCTAGTGAAACATTTCATCCTATCAATGTCTGCTTATAAACGATTGACGACCAGACGATTGCGCGCTCACTCGTTACGAGTGAAACGTTACATATTCCCTCTTGACAACAAAAAAAGCCATGCTAGAATGGCATCCATCAGCGGCAAGTTGACAATGCAACGACAGAACGTTTCTTTTTCTTGTATGAAACGTTTCATACAAGATCAGTTGTGTCATACGGAGAGTTATGGAACGCCTCTTCGCCAGTCGTTACGGCTATTTTCGTCCTGATGGCCGCGAATACATCATCACTACCCCACTGACGCCACGCCCATGGGGCAATGTCATCAGCAACGGTGATTATGCAATGATGGTGTCGCAAACCGGATCAGGGTATAGCTGGCGCAACAACGCTGGCCAAAACCGCATTACCCGCTCGTTTCAGGACCTGGTGCAAGACAACTGGGGCAAGTATCTGTATCTGCGTGACCTTGATAATGGAGTTTACTGGTCAGCGACCTACAAACCAACGTTGCATACATACAATCACTATCAGGTGACTCATGGTCTCGGTTATTCGCGCTTCGAGCAAGAGGCGCACGGTATCCGCAGCGATTTGACAGTATTTGTCGCGCCATCTGACCCGGTAGAGTTCTTCCGGCTTACCCTCACCAACCAGACCGATCGACCCCGCCGACTCGATGTCACTTCATATCTTGAATGGCTGCTAGGCTTCGCACCCGACGAGCATCGCGAATTCCATAAGCTGTTTATCGATACGACGGTCGATCGGTCGCTCAACGCGCTGCTGGCGCGCAAATATCTGTGGGGGTTTGCCGACGAAGCCGGTCGTCACAATAATCTTGACTGGCCCTATGTGGCATTTATGGCTGTGAGTGAGCCACTCAAGAGTTTTGACGGCGATAAAGAGTCGTTTATCGGTTTGTATCAGAGCCTCGAACATCCGCAGGCAATGCAGATGGCGACTCTTGCTGAACGCACTGGTCGGTTTGGCGATGCTATTGCGGCATTACAGGTTGAGGTAGCGCTGGCACCAGGCGAGAGCCACACCATTGTCTTTACTCTAGGCGCAGCCGAACAGGGGCGAGAAGACCCTGCTGCATTGATCCGGCGCTATACTTCGCCAGATGCCAGCGCGCAGACACTGACAGAAGTGCATGACTTCTGGGCGGGCCTGGTGGAGGCTGAATACGTTGAGACGCCTGATCCGGCGCTGAATCTGATGACCAATTACTGGCTGAAGTATCAAGCTATCTCAGGCCGCCTGTGGGCGAAATCGGCTTTCTATCAGGTATCGGCAGGCTACGGCTTTCGCGACCAGTTGCAGGACAGCCAGATCTTTCTGGTGTGCAATCCTGAATTGGCCAAGCGGCAAATCCTGCTTCACGCCGCCCAACAATTTGTGGAAGGCGATGTCTTGCACTGGTGGTTCTCGATCCGCGGCGGCGGCCCACGCACCAACTGCTCGGACGATCTGCTTTGGCTGCCTTTCATCGTCGATTCATATCTGCAGGAAACGGCAGATACCGCGATTCTCGACGAGCCAGCGCCATACCTGAATGGCCCGGCTGAACCGCTCTACATGCACTGCAAGCGCGCGATCGAGCGTTCATTAAGCCGCTTTTCACCCCGTGGCATTCCCCTGATGGGCGATCACGACTGGAATGACGGTCTTAACGCCGTCGGCACCCATCTCCGCGGCGAGAGTTTCTGGGTAGCTGAGTTCCTCTACGCGATCCTCGAGCGCTGGATTCCGATTGCCCGACAACGCAATGACACCGCCTTCGCCGACCGCTGCGCAGCGGTGCGTGAAACACTGCGCTGGGCAACGAACCGCTACGGCTGGGATGGCGAGTGGTTTTTGCAGGCGACGACCGATGACGGCTTGCCGCTCGGTTCGCAGCAAAACGACGAAGGGCGGATCTTTCTGATGCCCAATATCTGGGCGGTCATCAGCGGAATTACCGATCGTGAACGGGCATGGCAGGCGATGAATGCCGTGACTCGCTATCTGCTTTACGACTACGGCGCTCTCCTGAATTATCCCGCTTTCACGCGACCGCGCTCCGACATTGGCTATGTCACCCGCTATGCGCCGGGGTTGCGCGAGAATGGCGGCATCTACACGCACGCGGCAACCTGGGCAGTATGGGCCTATGCCCTGCTCGGTGACGCTGAACATGCCTACGAAGCGTATCGCCGAATCTGCCCACCGCAACGCAGCGCCGATCTCGACCGATACAAAGCCGAGCCGTATGTTACCCCAGGGAATGTTGATGGCCCACAGTCCCCTTACTTCGGACGCGGCGGCTGGACGTGGTATACCGGTTCGGCGCAATGGCTCCATCGCATGGCAACCCACTGGATTTTGGGCATCCGACCGCAGACCGACGGCTTACTGATCGATCCGCTCATTCCGGCGACGTGGGAGCGTTTCTTCGCGCGTCGTCGTTTTCGCAATGCGGTGTATGAGATTGAAGTGCTGAATCCCAATCACGCCAACCGCGGGATTGCCTTGCTCGAAGTTGATGGTCAGCCCCTTGCTGGCAATGTTGTGCCAGCGTTCGGCGATGGACAGATCCACCGGGTGCGCGTGGTGCTGGGGTAGGCCGGATCAACAACAGGAGGTGCGACGGTCGTTGAACAGGCTTTCGGGGTCATTATTCGGACGCAAAGCAGTGTTTGCATTTCAAGGAGGAGAAGCATGAAACCCTCAGCCAACGGCGGCTTTCTGCTGGTGACGATGATATTGCTTGCGGCACTGGTCGGCTGTACGCCGGCTGCCGCTCCACCACCCACCCAGGCTCCGACAACCGCGCCACAGACACTCCCTGAACAACCAACAGCTGCGCCAACGATGGCTCCGGCGCCCACCACGCCTGCCCAACAGCCGGTCACATTGCGTTACGCCAACTGGAATCTCGGCACTGAGGAAGAGAACAACATTCAGCGGCGTCTTGTCAAAGCATACACCGATCTGCATCCGCACGTAACGATTGAATTCGTCGATATGGCGGGCGCCGGCTGGGATGACATGCTCAACACCTATGCTGCCCGAGGCGCATTACCCGATGTTTTTATGGCTAACAACATGCCACTGTACGTCAAAAATGGCTGGCTAGCCGATCTGACCGAGCTAGTGGCCAATGATCCGGATTGGGAACTGATCCCGGCAGCGTTACGGGCGGGCGTCACCTATAATGGTCGGGTCATGGGTCTACCCGCAGCGCAATTCATTATGGGCTATTTTGTCAACCGCGATCTGTATGAAGCGGCTAACCTTGATGCGCCTGAGTATGGCTTCACGCTCGATGAATTTAACGCAGCCGTCACCAGGCTGCACAACCCGGCGCGGGGCGTGCTCGGTCTCGACGAGATGGAATTTGTGATGGGCTGGTACCCGCATGCGCTCGATAACAATCTGCAATGGTTCAGCTTCGACGGCGTTCACATGAACTACAACTCGGCTGCCTTCAAGGAGACGGTGGCACGAGTGACAGAACTCAAGCCCTATACGTGGCAAGGACTGACCGACGAGCAGAAGGCGAACTTCAAATCAGCAGGGCCGTGGGAGCTGTTCCTCAATCAGGAAGTCGGGATGCGCTGGGAGGGCGGCTGGGCAATCCCGCAATTCGCGCAAAACGCCACCTTTGATTGGGACTTTGTCGGCATCCCTGGCGGGAATCAGGCCATCGTGATGGACATTATCGCCGTCTCGAAGACAGCGCCCAACCTGGAAGAGGCCTATCAATTTGCGCGCTGGATGACCTTTGCCCGCGCCGCTTATGCGAAAGAGGTTGAGCTGGCCCGCGAGATGGGCAGCGTACCGAGCAAGATGCCAGTCGCGATCGATGCCGAGTCGCTCGCCCTCTACCGCCAATTCTTCGACAAGCCAGGCATCAATGCTGCGCTCGCGAATCTGGATAACAGCCTTGTCGAGTCGCTGGCCAAGCTGGTACCGGGCTACATTCAAGCGCGCTGGGAAGGCAAACCCGGCATCGATATCGGCGAGGAGAAAGACGTAAACATGTGGTTCATGTTCTTCCACGCCGGCGACGGTATCTACAAGTACGAAGATTTTGCGCCGAAGCTCGAAACCTTTGCCAATAATCTGCTCGATTCCGCCAGAGCCGAGGTTGAGTCGGCCTTGCGATAGTACAACCCGTATCGTGATCGAACCTATCGGGGGCGTCCCGGTGGCGCCCCTGATGACCAGCTACCAGCGCAAAAATGTCGAGGATTGAACAGATCAGGCGCCAGCTTGCAATCTTCCGATCAACACCCCTTCCAATCTCGCCTTGATGAGCAGGAAGCTCCGCCGCGATCTGTTCACATCTGAAACAACAATGTAGCGGTAAGGTAAATCAGATGATGCGCGTCCAGCGGCTTTGCCAGCCAATTCAACTGCTGATCGGCCTCTGGCTGGCGCTGGCGGGAATGTTGGCAACATCTCGGCCAGCGCAGGCTGAGGGAGAATCGACGCCAGTCATTGAGGTGCGCGCCGATGCGCTGGGGCTGCCGTTGCGCACCGATCAATTGGCAGCGGATTACGCGAAACCCAGTGTGACGATCAACGCTGGTCATCAGATCAACTTCACAGTTGACGTGCCGCAGACGGGCGCATATTCACTGGCGATCGACACTGCCGTGCCAGAGACGATCACCTTCATCCCGCCAGAGCTGATCGTGCAAATTGCCGGCCAAAGCGAACGCTGGCGCCTGATCATCCCGCTCTTCTACCGCGATACCGCCGACACGTTCCCGATCGATCGTTACGGCAACGAGACTCTCATCCCCCAAACGCGCCTGGCCCGCTGGAGTCGGGTGTTCCTGCGCGATGTCAACTTCAGCCAGCCTTACCCGATCGCTCTCAACCTGTCGGCAGGTCGTCACCAGTTTTCGTTCAGCCTGAGTGAAGGTGTGATAGCGCTCGGCAGCATCTACCTGTTGCCAGCGATCGGCTCGTATCCAACCTATGCGGCGTATCGCGCGAGTCAGCCGGACGCAGAGGCGCGCGGCGTGCTGATCGAACTCGCCGCAGAACGACCCAGCTACAAAAACGATACCAGTGTGCGCCCGCATAGCCGTCGCGATCTGGCCGTGACTCCCTACGATCCCTACCGGTTGCTGATGAATACGATCGGCGGCGAAAGCTGGAATCGCAGCGGAACGGCGGTCTACTACGAATTTACGGTGCCGCAGCGCGGGTGGTATGCGATTACCCTGCGCGCCATTCAAGACTACAAAAACAACTTCACAGTTTACCGCCGCATCCTGATCAATGATCAGGTGCTCTTTGCCGAACTGAATGCCATACCATTTGGCTACAACCCAACCTGGCGCAACTACACCCTGGGCGGATCAACTCCCTATTTGATCTATCTCGAAGCGGGTCAACACGTCTTGGGCATCGAAGCGACAGCCGCGCCATACCACGACTCGATCGAGCGCGCGCGCGCCAGTCTTACGGACATTGCCGATCTCGCCTTCGCGATCAAGCGGCTGACCGGCAACCAGATCGACATTAACAAGGAGTGGGAAATAGCCGACTACATTCCTGATATTCGCGAACGCCTGACGACACTGATCAACCAGCTCACAGCCGACCAGCAGGCGCTACTGGCAGTCAATCAAACGCCGGCTTCACCGGAGGTGCTGGCATACCAGATGGCGATTGACAACCTGGCGGTGCTGGCCCAAGACCCCAACCGGATTCCGGTGCGCCTGAGCCGCCTTTCGGAAGGAGCCGGTTCGGCGGCCCAGTTGCTCGGCAGCATCTTGCCATCGTTGCAACAGCAACCGCTGGCGCTCGATACAATTTACATCCACACACCTGATGTCATTCCACCTGAACCGGCGATCTCGATCGGCGCGGTCTTTACCGACTGGGCACACCGCTTCCTGGCTTCGTTCCGCAGCAATCCCTACCAGAGTCTCGGTGCGGCGCCAGACGAACTGGAGGTGTGGGTGAACCGCCCGCAACAATACGTCAATCTGCTTCAGCGCATGGCTGATGAGCGCTTCACCCCGCAGACCGGGATCAAGGTCAAATTTTCGATCATGCCCAACGAGTCAAAACTGATCCTGGCCTGCACTGCCGGCACCCAACCCGATGTTGCCCTTGGCGTCAGCACGAACATTCCCTACGAGCTAGCGATTCGCCATGCTCTGTACGATTTGCGCCAGTTCCCCGATTTCGATCAGTTTATTCGCATCTATGCGCCCGGTTCGTTGCTGAGTTACATCATCAACGACTCCGTCTACGCCATCCCGGAAACGCAGGATTTCTGGGTCACTTTCTACCGCAAAGACATTCTCGAGACGCTGAACCTGCCGGTGCCGCAGACGTGGAATGAGGTGCTGGCGATCTTGCCAGAATTGCAGCGCTTTGGCATGAACTACAACACGCCGCTCTCAAGCGGCGGTGGCCTGAAGGGATATCTAGTCACTGCGCCCTATCTCTTCAACTACGGCGCGTCACTCTACACCCCAGATGGCATGTCGGGTCTGGGCACAGATGAAGCAATCCAGGCGATCCGGTTTATGGCAGAGAGTTTCACCGTCTACGGCATGCCATTGACGACAGCCAGCTTCTACGAGAGCTTCCGCGCCGGTGAAACGCCGGTGGGCATCTCGAACTTTGAAACCTATCTCAAGCTCCTGACCGCTGCGCCTGAGATCGATGGGTTATGGGACATCACCCTCTACCCGGCGACGGTCTTGCCCGACGGACGGCAGTTGCGCTACGCCACCGGCTCGGCGCAGGCGGCCATGATGTTCGCGAATACCGACAAACCGCAGCAAGGGTGGATGTTTCTGCAATGGTGGATGGACACTGAGACCCAGGTCGCCTTCCAGCAAGAGCTGATCATGAACTACGGACTGGAATATCTGTGGAATACAGCCAACCTGGAAGCTTTCCAATTCACACCGATCGCAAGCGCCCATCGCGAGGTGATTGTGCAGCAGTGGCAATGGCTACAAGAGCCGGTGAAATTGCCGGGCAGCTACATGCAGGAACGGGAGCTAAGCAACGTCTGGAATCGAATTGTCTTTGACGGAGCCAATCCGCGCGTGGCGATTGATGCTGCCGTCACCGTGATCAACCGCGAGATCGCGCGCAAGATGACCGAATTCGGATTCCTTCGCAACGGCGAGCGGGTGCGCCCGATCACGATCCCAACTATTGAGACGGTAAAGGAGTGGATGGCCCATGCACGCTGAATGGCGCAGCCAACAGATCAGGCAGTGGCGCAAAGAGGCAAGCGCGTATATCTTTGTCGCGCCGTATGCCGTCTTGTTTGCAATCTTCATTGCGATCCCGGTTCTGGCCGCCTTTCTCCTTTCATTCACGTTTTTTGATGCCATCCAGCCGCCGCAATTCAACGGCCTGCTCAACTACATTGTGTTGCTGACCCAAGACGACATCTTCATGCGCTATGTCTTGCCCAACACGATCCAGTTTGCGGTACTGGTTGGGCCAGGCGGCTATGTGCTGGCCTTTGTGCTGGCGTGGATGCTGGCGCAATTGCCGCGCGCGCCGCGCACCATCTTTGCCTTAATCCTTTATTCGCCGTCGATGACCGGCGGTGTGGCGATGGCCGTAGTCTGGCAAACATTGTTTAGCGGCGATCAAAATGGGTATCTAAACAGTTTTCTGCTCAGCCTCAACCTGATCCAGGCGCCAATCCCGTGGCTGCAATCGCCAGAATACTTAATGACGATCATGATCATCGTCACCCTATGGAGCAGTATGGGGGTCGGCTTTCTGGCCATGCTAGCCGGCATGCTCGACATCAATCCCGAACTGTACGAAGCCGGCGCGCTCGACGGGATCAAGAGTCGCTGGCAAGAGATCATCTACATCACGATTCCGTCGATGAAACCGCAGATGCTGTTTGGCGCAGTGATGGCGATTGTCGGCGCATTCCAGGCCGGCGCCATCGGTGTGGCGCTCTCAGGCAGCAACCCCACGCCACGCTACGCCGGCCAACTAATTGTCAACCATATCGAAGATTACGGCTTTCTCCGCTACGAGATGGGCTACGCCGCCGCAGTCTCGGTTGTATTGTTGTTGATGGTGTTGCTATTCAACCGACTCGCCAACAAACTCTTCCGCGAGGATTGACGATGAAGCGTCAACGCTGGTTCAAATTCGGTCTGCGCGACAGCGGCATGAACCCGCGCGGTTTTCATCCCAGCCAGATCAAATTTTATCTGGCGCTAACGCCATTGGCCGCATTCATGTTGCTGCCGATCATCTTCATCTTCTCGCACGCTTTCAAACCGCCAGAGGAGCTGTTTGCCTATCCGCCGCGCTTCTTTGTCGTCAGACCGACCCTGAAGAACTTCACCGATCTCTTTGCCCGACTCTCAACTTCCGAAGTGCCGGTGAGCCGCTATCTGTTCAACAGCGTTATGGTCACTCTGCTCACCGTGTTGGCTTCAATAGGCGTTGGCTCGACGGCTGCCTTTGCGCTCTCGAAAAAGCGGTTTCGCTTCAAGCAGACTCTCTTTGCCATCAACACCGTCGCATTGATGTTCGTGCCAGTCGCCGTCACTATCCCACGGTTTCTGATCATCCAGCAGCTTGGGCTGCTGAACACCTTCTGGGTGCATATCCTGCCCGCGCTGGCGATGCCGGTTGGCCTATTCCTGCTCAAGCAATTCATGGATGCGCTGCCCAACGAGATGATCGAAGCTGCTCAGATCGATGGCGCGAACGACTGGCAGATCTACTGGCACATCATCCTGCCGCTGACCAGACCGGCGCTGGCGACGATTGCGATTCTCGCCTTTCAGGCCTCGTGGAACAATGTTGATACGTCGGCGATGTACATCAACGATGAAAACTTAAAGACCTTTGCCTTTTATCTCTCGACGCTCACCTCGACGACTGCCGGCGCTAATCTGGTAGCTGGTCAGGGGATGGCCGCAGCGGCCTCGCTGATAGTCTTTTTGCCCAACCTGATCATCTTTATCCTGTTGCAGGGTCAGGTCATGAGCACGATGTCGCATTCGGGGTTGAAGTGAGCAGGCAGCAGGTCGGCAAGGACAATACATCCGGCAAGGAAGCAGCGACGACTATGGCTGTAGCGCGCATCCACAATCGAAAGACGTTCTGGCTTAGCGCCATCGTTATCATAGCGCTCGGACTGGCGTTGCGCGCGCCAGCCGCGCGCGCCGATGCGCCCTACGTCACCTGGACGCCCGGCCCCGGCGGCGAGCTATATATGACTCAAGACGCCTACATCCCGCTAGACGAAACGCCGTTACCGACGTCGGCTCCCGAAGATCTGTTCATGACGCCAGATGGCATCATCTATCTGGCCGATACGGGGAATGGGCGGGTCGTGCGGCTCGATGCAACGCTGGCCGTGGCGGCAGAATACGGCAAGGGGCTACTCACCAGGCCATTTGGGGTATTCGTGGATGATGAAGGCGTCGTATACGTCGCCGACGCGGGGCTGAATCAGATTGTGGTCTTCGCTGCCGATGGCACGCTGCGTCACCAGTTTGGCCGTCCTACCGAACCACTGTTCGGCAAACATCGCAGTTTCTTACCGCGCAAAGTGGCAGTTGATCAGCGGCGCAACCTCTACGTGATCAGTGAAGGCTCGGTGCAAGGCGTCATCTTGCTCAACCCTGATGGTCGCTTCATCGGCAATTTCGCCGCCAATACCGCCCAGATGTCGCTGCGCATGCTCTTGCAGCGAATGTTTCTGAGTGAAGAGCAACTGGCGCAACTCGCGCGGAATGAGGCTGCTTCGCCCTCGAATCTGGCGATTGATCGCCAGTCGATGCTCTACACGATTACTGCCAGCACCTTCGCCGACCAGAGCATTCGCAAATTCACCGTCGCCGGGCGCAATATCTTCCCGACGATTATCGGCTCAGCCTCGTTTCGTGACATCCATATTGATCCTGAAGGGCTGCTGGTGACGGTAGACAGCGAGGGTCGGATCTTTGAATACGACCAGAATGGCACGCTGTTGTTTCTGTTCAATGCCCGCGATTACGGTGAACAGCGACGGGGCACGCTAATCAATCCGACCGGTATTGCCCGCTATGGCAACCTGATCTACGTGCTAGACAAAGAAAAGAACGCCCTGGTTCGGTATCAGGCCACTGCCTTCGCCGAGACAGTTCATCAAGCAATGCGGCTTTATCTGGCCGGATTCTACCTTGAGGCGCAGCCCTTCTTTGAACAGACTCTCAACTACAATGGCTCGTTCATCGTGGCGTACCAGGGCCTGGCCGATGCTCATTTCAAGGCAGGGAACTATGCCGCCGCGTTAACAGCCTACCGTTATGCTGAAGACCGGAGGGGCTATTCTGAAGCCTTTTGGGAGCTGCGCAACATCGTATTGCAACAATACCTCGGGCCATTCATTGTCGTCGTCAGCCTGGCCATGATCGGACAGAGCATCGCGCGCCGATTCGGGCAGCGATACGGCTGGTTTGCGTCGTGGCCTGAGCGCGCGCGTCGCCTGCGTCGGCATCGACTGATCGACGACGCGATCTTTCTCTTGCGCTTCATTCGCCACCCGGTCGATAGTTTCTCGTACATCAAAGCCAACCAGCGCGGTAGCCTACGCTTTGCGCTGGCGATTTACCTCTGGGTGATCGTCGCGCATGTGCTTTCGCTCTACCTGATGGGCTTTCCGTTCAATCCGTATGCCTATCCTGGTCAGATCCGGGCCGAGAACGACATTGCTCTGCTCGTCGTGATCATCGGGTTGTGGAACACTGCCAACTATCTGGTGTCAACGATCAGCGACGGCGAAGGTCGGGTGCGCGACGTAGTGATCGGCAGCGCCTACAGCCTGGCGCCGTATGCGCTCTTCATGCCGGTTGTGATAGCTTTCTCGAACGTGCTGACCCTCAACGAAATCTTTCTGGTCACCTTTTCGCAGCAGATCATCTTTGCCTGGACTGGATTACTGCTTTTCATTATGGTGAGAGAGATTCACAACTACACGCTCACAGAAACAACCAGCAATGTGCTCAAGACAATATTTACGATGACGATGCTGGCGCTCGCTGCGTACATTCTCTCGCTGTTATTTGGGCAATTGTACGACTTTATCAGTGCCGTCTGGCAGGAGATTGGGTTACGTGGTTAAGCTGATTCAGTTGCTGCTCACAATCGCGCTGCTGACTCTATCACTCCCGGCGCAGGTCGCTGGCGCAACGACCAGCCCGCCTGCCGGGTACGAACTGGCGGCTGCCAATGCCACCTTCGAGCTGTACCTCAACCGCGAGACGCTGGCCTTCAAGGTGCGAGATCGGCGCAGCGGCCATCTCTGGTCGTCGAGTCTGGATGAAGTGACCCCGGAAGACCGACTCAACCGGACGTGGACGGCCTTCGCGCAGAGTGGCATCAGCCTTGACTACATGGATGCGCGCGCCAACACCCGCCGCGCATCCATTACCAATGCAGACCACCGGCTGGAGATAACGCTCCTCAACGATGGCTTTCGCGGCCAGGTCACCTTTATCGATCCGGCGATCACCGTCACAGTGCAGGTCACGCTGACTCCAGGCGGGGTGAGAGTCGAAGTGCCGTTCAGTGGGATCAGCGAAGCGGGCAACTTCCGGCTGGCCCAACTCCATCTCTATCCCTTCTTCGGCGCAACCCGCGAGGCCGAGACGCCCGGTTACATGCTGATTCCCGACGGCAGCGGCAGCCTGATCGCCTTCACCGAGCGCACCAAAGCGCGCGCAATGTTCTATGGCCGCTATTATGGCCCCGATCTGGGAATGCGCGGCGAATTGCCCGCCAATCCCGACACACGCCCCGCCCATTCACTCTCGGCGCCGGTGTTTGGTCTGGTGCACGGCGAGCAACAGCATGCTGCGCTGGTCATTCTCGAGCACGGTTCGGGCTTTGCTGAACTGCTGGCGCATCCAGCAGGCATCACCACCCGCTTCAACTTTCTCTACCATCTCTTCATCTACAACGAGAGCTACTTCCAGCCAACCAATCGCTCAGGAGCGGGGGTGACCGTCATTCAACCGCAAACCAACGCCTTCGACATCGTGCAGCATTACCAGTTGCTCACCGGCGCGGATGCGGATTATGTTGGGTTAGCGCGCGCCTATCAGCGATTTCTTGTCGAGCAAGGCGTCTTGCGCCCGCTGACTGCCGCCAATGCCGAGATGCCATTGCGGGTTGAAGTGCTTGCTGCCGAGCAGGAACGAGTGCTCTTCTGGCAACGCGCGATACCGATGACCACCATCACCGAATTGGCCGCCATCCTGGCAACGCTGCCAACCCGTCGGGTAGAAGCGGTCTACTACGGCTGGCAACCACGAGGCGCCACTGCGCCGCTGCCGCTCAAATTACAGATTGAAGGCGCGCTGGGCAATCGAAACGAACTGATCGAGCTGGCCCAAACCATCGTCGCGCAGGGCGGAATGCTCAATCTCTATCTCGATCCGCAGGCGGGTCTGATTGATGAGGGCGGCTATACCCGCAGCGATGTCGCGATGGCGATCAATCGAGCGCTGGCGCGCGGCAACCACCGCGGTATGGCGCAGCTCTATCTCAACCTGCGGGCGGTTGAGCAACGGATCGCGGCCTGGCGCAACACATTACAACCGGCGCGTCTTGGGCTGGCGCTCGATGGCATTGGCTTCCGGCTCTACAGCGACTTTCGGGCGGAGACGTATCGCAATCGCGAAGCGATGTTACAGGAGTATCAGGCATTGTTGAGCCGTGGCGAACCTGTTGCCCTCTATCGTCCCAACGCTTATCTGTGGAGGGCCACCCGCGCTTACTACGACATGCCGCTTGGCGATAGCGGCTATATCTACACGACCGCTGCCGTGCCCTTTTTACCGATTGTGCTGGCCGGGTACATCCCCTACTACGGCCCGCCGCTCAACTTCTCGGCAAACCTGGAAGAAGACCTGCTGCGTCACGCCGACTACGGCGCTTATCCGTCATTCCTGCTGACTCACGAAGCAACGGCGGCGATTCTGAAGACGCGCTCCAACTGGATCTACACCTCGGCCTACAGCCAGTGGCGTGATGAAGTGCAACGAGTGTACACGCGGCTGGCGAGCGTGCTGGGGCCGGTACAGGGAGCGGCAATTGTCGCCCGCACCACCCCGCTGCCGGGTGTGGCAGTGACCGACTATGCCAATGGCAAACGAATAGTGGTCAATTATACCTTTCAACCGATCACGCTGGCCGGTCAAACCATCGCGCCACGTGACGCCGTGCTGCTTGAGACGACGCGCGTTAGCGGATCATGAACAAGCCTTAGGAGCGAGGGGACGAACGACAGGGAAAGAATGGTCTGATGATCGATCGAGGCAGGAAGACAGGCATGACCGGGAACAGATCACAATGGCGTTTTCGCCTGCGCGAAAACGCGCAGGGCTATCGCTTCTTGCTGCCGTGGCTGATCGGTTTCGCGCTCTTCACGGCAGCGCCGCTGGCGCAAACCCTGCAATATAGCTTCAGCAACGTCAGAGTCACGGCAACCGGGATTGAATTAACCATCGTTGGCTGGCAAAACTACACGCGAGCACTCTTCACCGACCCGACCTTTGTTCAGTTGCTGGTCGAATATGTGATTGAAACCGCCGTCTCGGTACCGATCATTCTGATCTTCTCGTTGATAATTGCCCTGTTCTTAAACGTGCCATTTTGGGGGCGCGGCATCTTCCGCACCATCTTTTTCCTTCCCGTCGTGATCACCAGCGGGCCAGTCATCGGCGAGCTGGTCGCGCAAGGCGCAACTGCGGCGCCGCAAGTCGCCTCATCGATGGCAGTTGCCACCTTCATTGGCCAATTACCGCCGCTCTTGCGCGATCCAATCCAGTATCTTCTGTCATCCTTTATTCTGATCTTGTGGTTTTCTGGAGTGCAAATTTTGATCTATCTGGCCGGTTTACAGAAAATTGATCGTTTCGTCTACGAAGCGGCAGCGGTCGATGGCGCATCCGGGTGGGAGGCATTCTGGAAAATCACGTTACCATCACTCGCCGCAACAACGATCATCAATGCGCTTTACACTGTGATTACCCTCTCACATTTTTCGGAAAACAACGTCATCAAATACATTCATTCGCGCATCTACGATGTTGAAGGCGGGATCGGCTACGCAAGCGCGCTGGCGTTTTTGTATGCGCTGGCGCTGATTGGGCTGCTCATCGCGACTTTTCTCGCGCTACGCCCGCGCGCTAACGGCTAGGAAACGGGGAGATCATGCCATGCAACGACTGCGCATTGACTATCTGCGACGAATCGTCTGGGGCGCGCACAATCGACCTGGAATCCTGCCAACGATTCTGCTCTACGCGGTCTTATTTGCAATCGGGTTTGTCTACCTCTACCCGCTGCTGTTTATGGCCATTACCAGCTTCAAAAGCCCTGACGATCTGCTCAACCCGATGGTACAGTGGGTGCCCACGGAACTATATCTGGGTAACTACCAAAAAGCATACCGGGTATTGAACTATCTTGAGACGCTGCGCGCAACGATAGTGATTAGCATCGCGCCCACGATATTGCAGGTGGTCGTGTGCGCGTTGATCGGCTACGGGCTGGCGCGATATCGCATCTGGGGGAAGCCGTTACTCTTTGCGCTAATCTTCGCCACGTTCGTCATTCCGCCGCAAAATACTGTTATTCCCCAGATGTTGAATTATCGCTACCTCAACCTGCTCGGCAACCCGCTGGCATTGCTCATCCCCGCGGCGCTAGGACAGGGTTTCAAGAGCGCGATCTTCATTCTCATCTTCTACCAGAACTTCTTATCACTGCCGCGCGCGCTCGAAGAGGCGGCTCGCCTTGACGGCGCTTCAGATCTGGGCATCTTCTGGCGAATCGCCCTGCCCGGCGCTATGCCGGCATTTATCGTCTCATTTGTCTTTTCAGTCGTGTGGTACTGGAACGAGACCTATCTCACCACCGTGTTTCTAGAAGGAGGATCACAGACCTTACCGATGCAACTGGCCCGGTTTACGCAGGCATACGAAAATCTTTACCCCGCGAGCATGGTCAACATCTTCGACCGGATCAACGAAGCGGTGAAGATGAGCGGAACCTTTCTCACAATTTTGCCGCTGCTGGTCATGTATTTCATTTTGCAGCGCTGGTTTGTTGAATCGATTGAGCGATCAGGACTTGCCGGTGAATAACATGCGCATGTGGAGTCTGCTGATGGGGATAATCTTGCTGTTCACAGCTTGCGCTTCCCCGCCCGCACTGAATGTGTCGTCGCCTGCAACGGCAACAGTGATGCAGCCGCCGACTGTAACGCCGGCGCCGCCAATGGCAGCTTTGCCCGATGATGACGCGATCATTGCCGCCGAGATGCGCGCAGCGTTTGACTTCTTCTGGGAACAGGCCAATACCGATCCGGCCAGCCCAGGCTACGGGCTGATCCGCGATCGCTATCCGGGATCGCCGGGTATTGCCAGCATCGCAGCGGTTGGGTTTGGCCTGACCGCATTGATCGTTGGGGTGGAACGCGGGTATATCACGCATGCTCAGGGGTATGAACGCGCGCTTGGCACATTACACACCCTCGAACGAATTGCGTCGATTGAAGGATTTTACTATCACTTTGTTGACATCAACAGCGGTCAGCGGGCCTGGCAGAGTGAAGTATCGAGCATTGACACAGCCATTTTGCTGCTGGGCGTGCTGGCGGTTGGTCAGTATTTCGGCGCTGATGCGCAGGTCATAGCTACAACCATTTACGAACGGGTGAACTGGCCATGGTTTCTCGATCACGACCGCCAGATGTTCTATATGGCCTACTATCCCGAACAAGGCTTTCGCGGTCACTGGGACTTCTACGCAGAACAATTGATGCTCTACGTGCTGGCGGCGGGGTCGCCCACGTATCCGGTTGACGAGCGACCCTATTACGCCTTCACCCGTCATAAAGGGCGGTACGGCAATGGCGAACCATTCATTCACTCCTGGTTTGGATCCATCTTTACTTACCAGTTTAGTCATGCATGGATCGATTTTCGCGGGCTGGTTGACCAGCAAGGGGTTGACTGGTTCCAAAACTCGGTGGCCGCCTCACGCGCGCACTACGACTTTGCAGTGGCAATGGACGACCGATACGCGACGATTGGCCCCAATGCGTGGGGGTTAACTGCCTGCGACGGCCCTCACGGCTACGAGGGGCGCTACGGCACGCCACCATCGGGATATGACAACCGCGCACACTTCATTGACGACACGGTGCCGCCGGCAGGCGCGATCGGCTCGATCATCTTCACGCCGGAAGAGAGTCTGCAAGCGATGCGCTTCTACGCAACTCTCGAACGATTGCAGGGGCGATATGGCTTTCACGATGCTTTTAATCTGTCACGCGACTGGTACGCTCCTGATGTGATCGGCATCGACAAGGGCATCTCGCTATTGATGCTGGCCAACTATCAGGATGCACTCATCCATCGCGTGATGATGGAACATCCGGTTATTCAGACTGGACTGGCGAGTCTGGGGATCGTTGCCAGAGAGTGACGGAATCAGAGGAGACCGCATGCCGACGATCAAGGATGTTGCTCGCCGCGCCGGAGTCAGCGTAACAGCCGCTTCGTATGCGCTCAATCGCACCGGCACTATCAGCGAAGAGACGCGGCAACGGGTGTTGCAGGCTGCTGAAGAGCTAAATTACCATCCGAATGCTTTTGCCCGTCATCTTAAGGCGCAACGATCGCGCACCATCGGTGTCTTTATCACTCGCTTCGCCGGCGCGTTCTATGAAGAAATTCTCGATGGCATTCACGAAGTCATTCTCGCCACGGAATATGAGCTGATTGTCTGTCCGGAAACGCGAGTTGAGCGACGGATCTTCACGCACCGGCAGGTAGATGGCGCGATCGTGTTTGACACCAGCATCAGCAATGAACAGATCGCGCGTCTGGCAGGACCGAAATTTCCCATCGTGGTGATGGATCGGCAGATCGAAGCCCGGCATGTTTTTCCGATCTTGCTCGACAACCGGCAAGGGGTGGTGCAGGCGTTTGCTCATTTCTATCAGCAGGGGCTTCGCCGGCTAGCCTACATCGCCGGCGCGCCTGACTCGCTCGACAACAACGAGCGGATGCAGGTATTTTTGAACGAAGCAGCGCGTCACCATCTGTCGGTGAGCGTCTACCCGGGCAACTTCACCGAGCAATCCGGCTACGACGCGGCGCAACGCATCATTGCCGAGGGCGATCTGCCGGAAGGGGTCTTTTGCGCCAACGATCAGATGGCGATTGGGTTTATGCGCGCCATGCGCGAACACGGCCTGGAAGCGCCGCGCGACATCGCGGTGATTGGCTGCGACGATATTCTGCTGGCCCGCTACGCACAACCGCCCCTTTCGACCATTGGGGCATCGCGTCACGAGTGGGGCGGCACTGCCGCCAGATGGTTGATGCGTTATCTCGAACACAAGGAGGTCTCGCCGCCGCAACGGATACCAACCTCTTTTATTGCCCGCGCTTCGTCACTGAAACGACCTGATTTGCTGGAGTAAGCTGTGGATGTGTCTGCTCTGCTCGATTATGAATGTGAGGGCGCGATAGCCTTCTTTCGCGCCGGCACGAATCTCGATCCATTCAGCCCCGGCTATGGATTGACCGTTGACGCCATCCATCGACCCCAGGTTGCATCAATCGCTTCGGTAGGATTTGCGCTCAGCGCCTGGGTTATTGCCGTCGAACGCGGCATGATGAGCCGCGCCGAAGCATTATCGATCACGCGCGGCACCCTGCGCACCCTCGTTGAGCGCGTGCCGCACCGTTACGGTTTCTTTGCCCATTTTCTCGACCGCGCGACCGCAACGCGTTGGGGACACTGCGAATATTCCACCATCGATACCGGTCTCTGTCTGAACGGTGTAGTGACGGCTGCGGCTTATTTTCGCGACTCCGAAATTGATGAGCTGACCGAACGTCTGCTCGACCGCATTGATTGGATGGCCTTTCTTGCCGAGCGAGACGGCCACATCGTCTTACGCATGTCGTACAATCCCGACGCCGATGGCGATTATGTGACCGACACGCCGGGATTTATTAGTTTTTGGGACATGGCCGCAGAGCAGAAGCTGCTGTACGTGCAGGCTGCACTACGTTTACCGCCTGCTACAGCCCGAGCGCTCTACCGGGGATTTCGGCGTGACATTGGTTATTATCAGGATCAGCCAGTGATCATCAATCCCGGCGGCACACTCTTCGCCTACCAGTACACCGAAGCCTGGTTAGACACGCGCACCTATCGCGATCCAGATGGCATCGACTGGTTCCGCAATGCGCAGCTCGCCGCGCTGGCCAATCGCGACTACTGTCTCAGTCTTCGCGAACAGTTTCCTACCTACCACGAACGAAGCTGGGGGATTGGGTGCGGCGATACGCCGCGGGGATACGTCGTGGCCGGCGCGCCGCCCGCGTTCATTGCCCCCAATCCAGACGGCACCGTCTCGATCAGCAATGCGATGGCATGTCTGCCATTCATGCCGGAGGCTGTGCTTGATATGCTCGCCTACCTCTACCACGAACAACCGCAGGTATGCGGACCATACGGCTTCTACGATGCTTACAATCTGGCAGTCAATCCCCCCTGGTATAGCAGCACGATCTACGGCATCAACAAAGGTTGCGCCTTGCTAATGCTGGAAAACGCCCGCACCGGCCTGATCTGGGAAATCTATACCACTGACGCGCGTATCCAGCGCGCGCTCGACATCCTGGGATTCACCACCCAATCCACCCCCCTCTGAGAATGCTGTGAGGAGACCACCCTGATGCCTGACTTTACGGTTCGCGATCAACGCTTCTGGCTCGACGGTCAGCCGCTGCTGGTGCATGCAGGCGAATTTCACTATTTCCGCACACCTGCCGATCAGTGGGAGCACCGACTGGCTCTGCTGAGACAGGCCGGGTTCAACGCGGTGGCCAGCTACATTCCGTGGCTGTGGCACCAGCCGCAGCCGAACCTGGTTGATGTGACCGGCGCAACGCACCCGATGCGCAATCTGGCCGGCTTTCTTGATCTGGCCCAACACATGGGACTCTACGTGATTGCCCGCCCCGGTCCGTACATCATGGCCGAAACGATCAACGAAGGCATTCCACCATGGGTATTTGCCCATTATCCGCAGATTGCGCTGATCAATCAGCGCGGTGAAGCCGAAAACATCGCCAGTTATCTGCATCCGGATTTTCTGCGCTGCGCTGCTGCATGGTATCGCGCAGTCTTTGCAGTATTGACGCCACGCCAGATCACGCGCGGCGGCCCGATCGTGCTGGTGCAACTCGACAACGAAATGGGCATGCTCCATTGGGTGCGCAACAGTTTCGATCTCAATCCGGTGGCGATGCAGCATTTCGCTGACTGGCTCAGGGCAAACCGTGGCGCAACAACAACAGCCGATCCGATGGCGCTGGCCGCGCAACTGCGCCAGGCCGAGGGCGAGAGCGGCGCGGAACTGGTAGCCGATTACCGTCGCTTCTATCGCGCCTACCTGCGCGACTACACGCGCTGGATGTTACGCGAAGCGCGCGCCAATGGCCTCGAAACGCCGGCAGTCATCAACATTCACGGCTTTGCCAACGGCGGCAAGACCTTTCCCATCGGATTATCGCAACTGATTGAGGTATTGCGCCAGCCAGAAGTGATCAGCGCTACTGATGTCTATCCAGGTCAGATCGGTGAGGGCACGTTCCATCAACTGATGCTGGTCAACGCAATGACCTGCGCCATCCAAAACCCGTCCCAACCGCTGTTTTCGATCGAGTTCCAGGCAGGCGGCACTCTCGATTTCAGCAACATGTCAAGCGCCTTCTACGACCTCCACACCCGGTTGTGCCTGGCCAATGGCATGCGCGCCATCAATCATTATCTCTTTTTTGATGGCGAAAACGATCCAGTTCTCAGTCCAATCAAACGGCATGATTGGGGACATCCGGTACGAACCGACGGTTCGCTGCGCAGTCACTATCATCGCTATCCACTCCTGTCACAGACGCTGGCTTGCTATGGCGAGGCGTTGACGCTGGCCCGACCCGAAACCGTCACAACCATTGGGTTTCGCATCGATGATTTCATGACGGAAGTCAATGCACCCTGCACGCAATCATCTACCAACATTATCACTCATCAACGCGAGGTGATCTTGTTTGACTTTATTGCGCGGGGGCTGGCGCTCACGCAGCGCGACTTCAGCGCAATCGAGTTGCAGCACACGCCGCTTGATCCGCAGCAGATACCATTGCTGTGGGTCATGCTCGACGAAAATAGCGATCCAGCAACCGAGCGTAAACTGATTGAATATGCGCGCGCCGGCGGGCGCGTAGCGTTGATCGGGCGTTTACGCGCAGATGGAGAGCTGGCAAGCACCCTTGCCGTTGACGTGACCAGTGATCCTCCCTTCACCTCACGCTCACTACAGATATGCGGCATCGCCGACATTCCGGCCAGCTTCGTGCAGCGGTACCAGGGGAGATTCGATCAGGTCTTCGCGACCGTCGATGGAGCGCCAGCAGGTTTTCGCAAACGAATCGGCAAGGGTGAGATTGTCGTGCTGGGCGCAGCTTTTCCGATAATCGCGCGCGCCGATTTGAGCGCGTTCACACGCCTGGCTGAATCGGTTGACTGCATCTCCCCTTTCACGCTCAGCGCCTGGGCCGACGTCCACCTTAGTCGCGGTCCGCAAGGCGACTTTCTGTTTATCAACCATTACGGTGACGATCCACTCGAAACCAGCATCAACTACCGTGGCGCGCCATTGTTCGATGGCCATCCGCTTCGCCTACCGGCGCGGAGTGGCGCGATCCTGCCGCTCAACTGGCGCGCGCGACCTGGAGTAACGGTTCGCTACGCCACGGTTGAAATGAGAGCAGCGCGAGAAGAATCCGGCGCGCTGGTCTTCACCTTTGCCCAACCTGAAGGGGTGATCTGCCTTGAACGAGCTGGAGCGGCCCCCCAGTCGATTGCATTCACTGGCGGCACAGTTCGGGTCATCTAGCAGCAACAGCGAGAGGAACTTCTATGAACGAGATTGAAGATCGGGTCAACCATTTGTTAGGACAAATGACGTTTGAAGAAAAGATTGGTCAGCTCCACCAACCCATGATTCACGGATTGCCAGGACTCGATCTCCTCCGGCAGGGCCATGCCGGCTCGATCATCAACGCCTTTGGTGCGCTCAGCGGGCAGGGCTTTGATCCGCACAGCAGCGCCGAGGAGTGCAATGCGCTCCAACGAGCGGCGCTCGAGTCGCGACTGGGCATTCCACTACTCTTCGGGCGAGACATTATCCACGGACAGCGCACGGTTTTCCCGATCCCGCTGGCGCAGGCGGCTAGTTTCAATCCAGCGCTGGTTGAAGGCAGCAATCGGATTGCAGCCCGTGAGGCCAGCGCTTTCGGCATCCGTTGGACGTTTGCGCCGATGCTGGATATTGCCCGCGATGCGCGGTGGGGACGGATCGCCGAAGGGTATGGCGAAGATCCGTATCTGACCGCGCGCATGGCAGAGGCGGCTGTGCGCGGATTTCAAGGTGACGATGTCAGCCAACCGGACCGCCTGGTCGCCTGCGCCAAACACTATGTGGGCTACGGCGCTGCTGAAGGCGGGCGTGACTACGAGCAAGCCGAGATCTCTGAACCGACTCTGCGCGATGTCTATCTCCCGCCGTTCCAGGCTGCGGTAGCTGCCGGTGTGGGCACAGTGATGAGCGCATTTCTCGATCTCAACGGTCTGCCGGCAACGGCTAACCGTCGCCTTTTGACCGAGATATTGCGCGATGAATGGGGCTTTACGGGCTTTGTTGTCTCTGATTGGGAGTCGGTCGGCGAGCTGGTCCAACATGGTGTCGCCGAGGATCGCGCCCATGCGGCTGCGTTGGCCTTGCGCGCCGGCGTTGACATGGATATGGTAAGCGGCGCCTATCACGAGACACTGGCAGCAAATCTGCGCCACGGTCGGATCACGCGCGAAGAGATCGACACCGCAGTGCGGCGCATCTTGCGGATCAAATGTCGCGCTGGCATCTTTGAACGTCCTTTCACCGATCCCGAACGCGCGCGCCGCGATGTGCTCACTGCCGATGCGCGCGTCTTCGCTCGCCAGGCTGCGCGTGAAACGATGGTTTTGCTCAAAAACGAACGCAACCTTTTACCGCTGCGCGATATGCGTCGCATCCTCGTGGCCGGCCCCTTTGTTCACGCCACCGACGAACTCTTCGGCACGTGGACGATGGATGGACGAGCGGAAGATGCGACGCCGCTCGACCAAGCGTTTCGCGAGACAGCCCCGGCTGGCGTCGAGTTGTGGTTCGCCGCCGCCCCCGATCTGGCTCTATCGCGCGCCCAATACGCTGACGCGGTGATATTACTGGCCGGCGAACATCCGGCCCGGTCAGGTGAAAACGCTAATGTCAGCGATCTCGGTCTGCCGCCAGGACAACTGGAATGGATCACAGCGATGGCAGCCATCGGCAAGCCAACGGTCCTGGTGGTATTTGCCGGGCGCCCGCTGGCCATCACCCGCGCTATTGCCCAGGTGAATGCCGCCATCTATGCCTGGCATCCTGGATTGGAAGGAGCTGCCGCGCTGGCTGAGATCCTCTTCGGGCTAGCTGCGCCATCGGGACGACTACCGGTTTGCATGCCGCGCGCGACCGGTCAGGCGCCGTTATATTACGCGCGCAAACCATCAGGTCGTCCGCTGCTCGATGATGGCCCCTTCCGCACTCGCTATGTTGACACGCCAACCGGGCCGCTCTTTCCCTTTGGCTATGGCCTCACCTACACCCGCTTCAGCTACAGCGATCTGCGTCTCAGCAGCCAGCGTATGCGTGACACACTCACAGTAAGTGCGCTCATTACTAATGTGGGCGAGCGAGCCGGCACTGAAGTTGTGCAGCTCTATATTCGAGATTTGGTTGGCTCACTCACCCGACCGATTCGCGAACTCAAGGGATTTCAGCGTATCACCCTGCAACCCGGTGAAACGCAGCGGGTTGAATTCACACTCCATGAAGCAGATTTAGCCTTCACTCGCGCCGATGGCAGTTGGGGCGTCGAGCCGGGTCGGTTCAAGGTCTGGATTGCCCCCCACTGCGAGGCCGGACTAGAGGGCGAGTTTATGCTGTAATACAATCTGGCGCTTGTACACGGCAAATTGACGCCAGGAATCAAATCGTTAACCATCAGAGAGCCGTTGCAATGCAACGGCTCTCCAGGCGCTTGATACAACCCCAATTGCCAGCCCTTTGCAAACGCTACCACAGATGTTTGATACCAACTTTAGATAACCTTTGGTGCTCGTTGAGTCATGAGGTATCCTCGAAGATATGAACCCAAGCGAGGAGGTACCCGATGACGACAGACGACATTGTCCTCCACATGTTCTGCCTTGTGGACGACCGTCTGCCCGACATCCCGAAGCACCCGCAAGCCACGTTGTATCCGAGCGAGTTGGTCACGATTGGCATCCTGTTCGCGCGCAACGGCGGCTTCGTTCGCGCCTGCTCCCGCTGGCTCAAACGGGATGACGGTGATTGGTTCGGTGACGGCACACTGCCAGAACGCACTCGTTTCCAACGCTTGCGCACAACGCATCACGATTGGTGTGACGCGCGTTTGGCTGACCCACCCTTCTTCACCGTCATTGACAGGTATCCAATTGACCTGTTGGTTCCCATCCGTCACGGTCGCAGCCCGCACCACCTGGGCAACAAAGGTCGAGACAAGGGTCGCTGGAGGGTCGGAATCACGGTGTGCTGGCCGGTGAACGACGGTGGTCGGGTCGTCGCATGGGATTGGGACACCATGAACGTGAACGATACACGCTTCAATTCACTCGTTGAGCCATGTGTTGGCACGACCATGGTGCTGGCAGACGACGGTTTCCGCGACCAGAACGGCGTTCCAGAGAACATGACGATCGGCAAGAACGGCACGTGGAATGAGCGCATGTGCGTCGAAACGGCGTTGTCAATGGTCACCGTCATCGGTGATGTGAAGCGAATTCGGTGCCGGCTGGCGGCATCCATCCAGGCACGGCTGGCTTTTGTTGCGGCTATGTTCAATATCCTCATGGATTTGTTCCACACCATTCATCCCGATGCCGACCCTTCCAAGATGAGCATCGCCGAGTTCTCTCTCTGAAAACTAGCACCAAAGGTTAGATAGATGGTCATGTATCGGGCAGCCACATCAACGCTGCCGTAGTGCGCAGGATGCGGCGGGAGCGCTCCGCAGAGCGGTTGCTGGGGCAGCACCGATCACGCGCCGAACGCTGGTATGACCGGCATGGCGGTGGCGTG
>FWPU01006070.1_pt1 | contig 24934 bp, 28 predicted proteins | sample 2228361 | NCBI WGS metagenome assembly FWPU01 (sample SAMEA103939777, study PRJEB20133) | metagenome | reverse complement strand
TTAGCCTCCCTATCACTTAAATTTAAAATCTAAAATGCAAAATTGCGGAAAATCCTCTATCCCTTAATCCTGAATTTTTCATTCTTAATTTCCTCAGAGCCCATGACCGGGATTGAACCGGTGACCTCATCCTTACCAAGGATGTGCTCTGCCAACTGAGCTACATGGGCGAGCGGGAAACGGGATTCGAACCCGCGACCCTCAGCTTGGAAGGCTGACGCTCTACCACTGAGCTACTCCCGCGTCTCCTTTAGTAATTACTAAGCAGTATCCAGCAAGATAAACTTATTGTCTGCCCCTTACTGCTTAGTGCCTACTGTTTACTCCATACTTTCATGGTGGAGAGGGGAGGATTCGAACCTCCGAAGGCTGAGCCGGCAGATTTACAGTCTGCTCCCTTTGGCCACTCGGGAACCTCTCCTTCAGTATGCCATGAACTACGCTAAGTTCATGGCACTGAACCATACGTGATTCAGTGGAGCCGATGAGAGGACTTGAACCTCCAACCCGCTGATTACAAATCAGCTGCTCTGCCATTGAGCTACATCGGCTTATCTTTCTATAAAAAAATAATAATATAAAAAATCAACCCGCTTTTGGTCAACATTAATCATAACATGTAATTTTTAAATTTTACAAGTATTGGGGGCATTTCTGACAGAAGATTACAACTCCACCAGACCACTCTGATTCACCTGTAACAGAGAGGAACGGAGCCTTAATGGGATAAATCCTCTCTTGAAATTTCATTATCGTCTTCATCTTCTCTTTCAATAACCCTTGCTACACTCACAACCTTGTCATCACTGGCAAGGTCTATAAGCTTCACGCCCTGGGTACTTCTACCCATAAGCGATATATTATCTGCCTTTATCCGTATAAGCTTTCCGCTGCTTGTAATGATTATTATCTCATCTTCATCTGAGACCTGCATCACCCCAACGACCTTGCCATTCTTAGGCGTTATCCTTAAAGTCAATATACCTTTACCACCCCTGCTCTGAATCCTGTATGCATTGGCGTTGGTTCTTTTTCCAAACCCCTTTTCAGTCACGGTCAAGAGAGTTGTATCCTCTTCGAGGATATCCAAGGAAACAACCTCATCATCCTTCTGTAGCCTTATCCCCCTTACACCATGGGCGGCCCTTCCTATCTCCCTAATGCCCTTCTCATTAAACCTTATAGAGAGACCATTTCTAGTACTCAATATAATGTCTTTTTTACCATCAGTAAGCCTGACACCAATGAGCTCATCACCAAAATCGAGCTTTATAGCTGTAATACCCTTGCTCCTTGGATTACTGAAGGCCTTGAGTGGTGTCTTTTTGACAACTCCTCTCTTGGTAGCCATAAAGAGGTATTCCCCGTCTTTGAACTCCTTTACAGGAAAGACAGCGGTTATTCTCTCTTCCTGTGATAACTGCAAGAGATTAACGACTGCCTTACCCCTCGCAGCCCTGCCCATCTCGGGCACCTGATAACCCCTGAGCCAATAGAGCCGTCCAAGATTGGTGAAGAAAAGGACATGATCATGTGTAGAGGCAATAAAAAGACGCTCAAGAAAATCCCCCTCTCTCGTCTCCATTCCTATCAATCCCTTTCCACCCCTCTGTTGACTCCTGAAGAGATCCAGGGGATTCCTCTTTATATAGCCTTGATGTGAAAGGGTGACAACCATCTCCTCCTCTGTTATTAAATCTTCGATGGTTATCTCCTTTGCCTCACCTGTTATCTCCGTGCGTCTTTTATCAGCGTATCTCTTTTTTATATCCTGTAATTCATCCTTAATAATATTATCCACAAGTGCAGGACTTGCAAGGATGGCCTTTAGTCTCTCAATCTCTTTTAGGGTATCCTTATAATCCTGAACTACTTTCTCCCTTTCCAGCCCTGTAAGTCTCTGGAGTTTCATATCCAGTATTGCCTGAGCCTGAACCTCTGTTAAAGGGAAATCTTTCATCAATGCACCGAGGGCATCCTCAGGTGTCTTTGAACGTCTTATCAGGATTATAACCCTGTCAAGGTTATCAAGAGCTATCTTCAGACCTTCGAGTATATGGGCCTTCTCCTCAGCCTTCCTTAGTTCGAACTTTGTCTTTCTAACAACAACATCACGCCTGTGCCTGAGGAAGTAAGAGAGTAATTCAGTAAGATTCAATACCCTCGGCTGGCCATTAACGATCGCAAGCATTATAATCCCGAAGGTTGATTCCATAGGGGTATGTTTATAAAGCTGATTAATGATAACCTGTGGTATCTCACCGCGTTTTAGTTCGAGCACAATCCTTATACCCTCTCTATCAGATTCATCTCTGAGTTCAGAAAGCCCCTCAATCTTCTTCTCTCTAACAAGCTCGGCTATCTTCTCTATGAGTCTCGCCTTGTTCACCTGATATGGTATCTCGGTTATTATAATGTTTTCACCCTTTGCATGCTCTTCAACCTCTACCTTTGCCCTGACTTTTATCAGCCCTTTACCTGTTGTATATGCATTAACAATCCCCTGTCTTCCATGGATAACACTTCCTGTCGGAAAGTCAGGCCCCTTGATCTTTCTCATCAATTCCTTAACGGTTACTTCGGGATTATCTATCATCATTAAGAGTCCATCAACAATCTCGCCGAGATTATGAGGAGGGATATTTGTTGCCATACCAACTGCAATCCCAGAGGAACCATTGATAAGGAGATTTGGAACTTTCGATGGCAAAACCACAGGCTCTACAGTCGTCTCATCAAAATTTGAGACAAAATCAACAGTCTCCTTATCAATATCCGAGAGCATCTCCTCCGCAAGTTTTGTAAGTCGTGCCTCTGTGTAACGATATGCGGCAGGAGGGTCACCATCAATAGAGCCAAAGTTCCCCTGACCATCGACAAGGAGATATCGCATGTTAAAGTCCTGCGCTAACCTCACGAGTGCCTCATATACCGCTGAGTCTCCATGAGGGTGGTATTTCTTCAAGACCTCTCCAACAACACCAGCACACTTGGAGAATTTTTTACCAGCAAGCAACCCCTCTCTGAGCATCGCATAGAGTATCCTTCGTTGAACAGGCTTTAGCCCGTCTCTTACATCAGGCAAAGCCCTACCCACGATCACGCTCATGGCGTAATCAAGATAGGAGGTCTTCATCTCCTCTTCAATATTTATCGCTAACCTTGCCATTTGCTCTCCTTTAGCTAAAAATGGTATGGACTCGCTATGATGTTTTTTGTCGCTGATTTTATTATTCAGGATTGTTTGCTGTCTAAATTTGTATGAAATTATACCATTTTGCTTCTAAAAATAGCATTATCCCATCGTAACTACTTAACCGCTAAATCTCAGAAAAGTATAACACTCTTCCCCTCACCATAATACGATTCGTAAATATGCTGATATATGGCTTCACATTTATTCTCATATAACTGAGGCGTATACACCTTGGGCAAGTCTTTATCAAGAACATCTTCTATTGTTAAGCGAACCTCTGCACGTGATTGCTGACGCTTTCGCCAATCAAGCACCAGTTTTTCATTCTTAAGTTTTTCGAGCAAATCCCTCGATGCCTTTTTCGCCTGCAACTCCTCTTTTTGAATGAGCTCTATGTCTGGTTTTGTAAGCAGGTCAAATATGGCGAGCTCCTCTTCTGTAACAACGCTTGTGCTAACAAAATTCTTATAAATCTGGACATCCAGTTCGGTCCGTAATAACCACAAATGTTCAGTTGCCCGGAGTTTTTCTAAGCACTTTCTGTGAAAAGAATATCATCGAAATACTCTTACCGCTTCCCTGCGTATGCAGAATACTCCCAGCCTTCCTTCTCTTGTCTTTATGTCCCTGAGCGCCTTCAGTACATTCTCTACACCAAGATACTGATGATTCTTGGCAATTATTTTAATAAGTCTACCCTGTGCTTCCATAAAAAGTATGTAGTTCTCTATTAAATTTAGCAGACGCTCTGGTTCGCAGGTGCCGCGGAGCTAAGAACAACCTCTGATTTTGTTTCTCTTCCAAGCGGATTACCGCCTGATTGCTCAAATTCATGAAAGCAGTTGGCTGTCTGCCAGCCAAAAGCTTTAAATAATTCAATGGCGGGTTGTTCAATGAGTGAGTTTTCTGAATATTCAATCATTTGCCTAATTCATCTCATAAGTATTCCCTGAAATATTTCAAAAATTCTCCATGTGTAACGATTTTCATACTTGAGTGAATATGGATATTTTTGTCGGAGAAGTGTTTTCTGTCCCATGTAATAAGAAAATCTACGTTAGCGCTTACCGCAGCAGCAAGAATAGGCGCATCATCAGGATTAATTCCAGTTAAATATTTTTTGATGTCCTTTTCGTGGGGGTCATCAATCAGCACAGGGGCAAGGAATTTAATGAACTCCCTATATTCGCTCAGCATCTCCGACAGTTTATCTTCAATATTTCTGTCTGCTTCAACAATAACCTGTTTAGAGACAATGACTTCTATCAAGCCAATTTCAGCAAGCTGCAAAACTGCACGTGCAGCTCCCTTTGACGATGCTATGCCTGCAATCAAAGCGTTTGTGTCAAGAAAGACCTTAAGCTTTTGTTTTTGCATATGTTTCTTTGGAGTATCTTTTTCTTTGTTCCCTCAGGTTGCCGAGAAGATTATCAAGGGTCAACCCTTTTTTCTTCATAGCTCTCTCCATTTTTCTTGAAAGGACATCACCGGCAAGCTGCCTCGGCACAAGGACAAGCACATCGCCGATTTTTAAGGCGTTAAGCACGTCTTCCTTGTCAAGTCCGAGGTCTTTCCTATACTCGTATGGGATAGTTATTTGTCCCCTTTCTCTCAATTTAACGACAGGCATATGCAGCCTCCTTTCTGATTCATCATATAAATCTGATTTTCTGATATTCATATTATAAGCAAATCAGATAAATATTTCAATTGATCTTTTATTGCAAAGATGTGTTTACCATTTCTGTATTGATATCCATTCCCTCCACATCATCTCTCCGCTGATTAATTTCGGCAGAAGGAGGAATGGCGGATGAAAAAGAAGCGGTCTCTTATCCAACCACTGAAACAGGACATGATACAAGACAAGATGGAATTGCCCTTGAATTCTTCTTATAATAGAAAACCAATGTTTTGTGATTGGCGTCAATCGCACAGGCACAGATGGAAATGGAATTCGTTATCCAGGCGCATCCCATATCTTTGATCCATCAGGGAATGACATCCTCTGCGGTAATGACAGAGAGGAGTTCATTACAGGAGAAATAAATCCTGTAGAGGTCATAGAAATCCGTTCAAAATTCCCATTCCTCAGGGACATGAGAATTTAATTAATCTTCATAATTTCTTCAATATTGCCTGTTATCTTAAAGCCATGATAAGGGCTGTTTTTGTATTTATATTGTTTACATCTTTATTTTCAGCAGTATATTCCAAAAGCTCAGGAGATGAAATTACTCCATACGGCGATTATTGCCCTTTGTGTGGAGAATATGGATACTGCACCAAACAGCCTACAAAAAAAGATATAACAGATGCCCTAAATACTTACTATTCAAAAAGGGATTAAAGGCAGTTTTGATAAAACAGGAGGGGAGATTTGCAGAGGCAGATGTTTATAAAAACAGGAAACTCGTTGAAAAAAATACTGCTTGACTGCAGGACAGGAAGGATTAGATCGATATATTAAACACAAAAGGAACTTTGTCCCTTAAAAAGAAAGGTGGTGATTATATGAGGAAATTCAGATTAATTTCATTGCAATTATAGCTGTAATTATCCTTATGTGTGAGGAATCTCCTGTTTTCAAGCACAAGAGCCTTTTGAGTTGCTATGTTGACAACCATACTACAATGTGAGACATCTGTCTTGGGGAGGCTCTGCGGGCCTTCGAGCTTTACCAAAAAGGTTATCCTGTAAAGAAAATATGGGATACTGTTGAAAAAGAATTTAATCGATAGGAGGTAAGATATGAACATGAAAAAGTTAGTAATGTTTACTCTGATCCTGCTTCTCATCGCAGGAATCGCCTATGCAAAGGATTATGAGATAAAGAAAAAGGCAGGAGAATACGATGTCGAAATAAAGATTGATAAGAATCCGCCTGTTGTTGGTGATAACAATATCGAGATAGAAGTCAAAGATGCTGCTGGCAAATATGTCACTGATGCAAAGGTAAAGGTCGAATACTCCATGCCGCCAATGCCAGGAATGCCGCCAATGAATTATAAGACAGACGCGGAAGTAAGGGGCAATGAATATAAGGCAACGATGAACCTCTCGATGTCAGGTGCATGGAATATTGCAGTAAAGATAACGCGCGGCAGTAAGACGGCAACCGTGAAATTCAATGTGGATGCAAGATAAAAAGGCAGCTTTAAGCAATCAGCGTTCAGCTATCAGTAGAAAGATAAAACTTAGTACGATCTGTCTTTTGCTGATAGCTGTCGGCTGTCAGCTGTCAGCTCCATTTGCCTTTGCCGAGGAATTAAATCTTCAGAGCTTGATCAACGAGGCATTGAAAAACAATCCCGATATACTTGCTGCTGAATCGAGAGCCAACGCCTCGAGGTTCCGGATACCCCAGGCAAAGAGCCTTCCTGATCCGATGTTTATGTTCGGCTACCAGAATGAAGGATGGAGGAGATATACATATGGCGAGATGCAGGGGGCGCAATGGATGTATTCTGTATCCCAGATGTTCCCTTTTCCAGGAAAACTGTCTTTGAAAGGTGAAATGGCATCAAGGGATTCTGAAAGTCTTAAGGCATCATATGGAGCCTCTAAACTGAGAACCATAGCACGGGTCAGGAAGCTTTATTATGAGCTGTTTCTTGCATATAAAAATATCGACCTCATCAAAGACAGAACTATTCTCTTCTCAAGGATAGAGGATGCAGCGATTTCGCGATATTCTACAGGTATGGGCTCACAGCAGGAGATATTAATGGCTCAGACAGAAAATATATGCTACTCGAAAAAGAGGAGATGTTCAAGCAAAAAATTCAATCCTGTCAAGCCAATTTAGAAATGTCCTGTTTTTACCAAAATAGAAATGTCCTGTTTTCATGTTTGAGTTACTGTTAGTTCTTTTTGTTGATAATTGTTATTTTGCATACCAAACTTAAACCTCCGCCATGGATGATTTGCAGGTGGTATATAGGTTCTTCTCTTCTTAAGAATGAATATTAAAGGCTTCTTCTGCTCTTTTTCAGGCCTTTCGGTTATTTCCTTAAATCTTAAACTGTTGCCTTTATGTGTTATTATCATCGTCCCGTTTACCCTTTCTTCTACCTGAACCTTCTTGGCTCTTACTCTATCCAGTATCTGATAGAGCTTGCTGTTGTGAGCTATTGTAAAATCATTCCTCAGAACCCTTTCTGTCTTAATACAGAGAATGCTATCAAGATTCAGCCCCTTGGGTATCTCCCTGTGTAGGTCGTCTTCTCCTTTAGGCTTGACAGCGAATCTCCTGTTGTATTCCGGCAAATACTCCTCTAAAAACTTGTTGGCTTCTTCTATCGTACAAATCCCCTTTAATCTCATCTCTTTTACAAGCCTATCCTGAAGTGTTCCAAAAAGCCTTTCTATCCTCCCCTTAGCCTGCGGTGAATTGGCATGTTTTACCTCTACCCCAAGCTCCTTTAATGCCCTTTCAAATTCGCTTAACGGCTCTGTTGCATTTAGCTCATCCTCTATCGTTGGTTTGGCTGTTGATTTGTATGTTGTATGTCTGTCAAGATACACACTTACTGGAATCCCGTACTTCTTGATGTATCGTTTGAAACTATCCATTGCAGGGATTGTCCCCTCATATTCATAAAACCGTCCGAAAGCCCTGCCTGTTGCATCGTCTATATACCCCATGAATACACACTTAGAACCTCTGCCCTCAAACCAATCGTGATGAGAGCCATCCATCTGGAGCATCTCTCCAAAATAATGCTTCCTCTCTCTCCACTGACGATGTCTCCTGCCCTTCCTCTGTTTCTTCCAATCCCCTGATTCTATGAGCCATAGCCGTAATGTCTCATCGCTTATCCCTATCCCTTCTATTTCAAAAAGCTTCTCTACTGCAAGTGTCGGTCCAAATCCTTGTAACTTCTCCCTGTAAAGCCTTATTGCCTTGTCTTTTATCTTCTTAGGCAATCCCCTGTTTGAAGGCTTCCCTCTTGATTTGTGTGCTACTGCTGTATCTCCTTCAACCTCTACCCTCTTTATGAGTCTCCTTATCTGCCTGTCGCTTAATGAAAGTATCCCCGCTGCTTCGACTTGCTTTAATACTCCATCCAGCACCTTGCGAATTACATGTAACCGCTTTAATTCCCTTTGACTTAACATGATAATGTCCTTTCCTGCCATCTTGCCTCCTTTTAAAATTAATTTAATAAAAGAGGCAGTATAGCACTTCCAAATTAGGACATTTCTAAATTGGTTATTTAGGACATTATCATTTTGGTATTACAGCAAAAAATTCAATCCATTGAAGCGATGCTGAACACAACCATAGGCAGGGATGTAAACTCTCCTCTCGGCAGACCTGTTGAACCTTCCCGAACTGTATTTAATAGCAGTATGGATGAGCTTCTCAAGGCAGTTCATGAAAACTCCCCCGAAATAATATCCAGAGAGAAAATGGTTTTATCGGCAGAGGTGAAGGTTCGGATGGCTAAGAAGGAATACTATCCTGATTTCACCATTACTGCAAGCCTCTTTAAAAGAAGAGGGGATTTCGAGGACATGTGGAGTCTCACCACAACTATAAATATCCCCCTTTATTACCGTACAAAACAAAAGCAGGCAGTCAATGAGGCAGAGGCATCCCTGTCAGAAGCAAGGCATGAGCTTGAGTCAACAAAAATAATGCTGTCCTCAGCCATCAGAGATAATTATTCCATGATCAGGACAGCAGAAAAATTAATGGACTTGTATAAAAACAGCCTGATCCCAAAGACATATCAGGATTTTGAGACTGCCCTTGCAGGATATGTCACAGGAAAGGTAGATACCATTACAGTTATATCAAGGCTCAAAGCCCTTATCGAATCAGAGACATTATACTGGAATCAGTTCGTCGAACGAGAAAAGGCAATAGCAAGGATCGAGGCGATAACAACGGTCGGCAGTCAGGAGGCGAAATGAAACATTTGAAACCCATCAGTCGTTACTTGCTACTCATTACTCTTTTAATTGCAGGCCTTCTATTTTATTTTTCGAAGGCAATATCCCTAAGCACTATTTTAAAAACCAAGAGCACTGAATCAGCAAAATCACAGTCTTCTGAACATCAGGGACATACAGAGGGCAGTATATCTTCTCAGCAGCAAACAGCAGTACAGGAACAAATAACTGAAGAGCCTCCAACAGTGGAAATACCTCAGGAAAAGCAACAACTGATAGGAGTAAAAACAGTCGAGGTATCCATAAAACCACTCCATAAGATCATCAGGACAGTAGGACGCATCGAATACGACGAGCGCAGGTTGTTTACAGTCAATACGAAATTTGAGGGATGGATAGAAAAGCTCCATGTGAATTATACAGGGAAGTATGTCAAAAAAGGAGAGCCTCTCGCAGATATTTATAGCCCTGAGCTTTTTGCCACACAACAAGAATTCTTAAATCTACTTAAATGGGCAAAACAGAACACAGGGGACAGAAAACAAAAGACAGAGATTATGACAATGCTTTCAAAAGATGCTGAGTCAATAATAGAGGCAGCAAAACAGAGACTGCAACTATGGGATATCACAGATGAACAGATTAAAAAAATCGAAGAAACCGAAAAACCCATAAGGACGCTTACGATTTACAGCCCTGCAAACGGCTACATCGTGCAAAAGACAGCCCTGCAGGGGATGCGTGTAATGCCTGGAGAAAAACTCTTTGATGTTGCAGACCTGTCTGTGGTATGGGTGATTTCGGACATTTATGAATACGAACTGCCTTTAATAAAAACCGGGCAAAGGGCAAATATCAGTCTCAGTTATTTTCCGGGCAGGGAATTTTCATCAACAATAGATTATGTATATCCTGCCCTTGCTGGCGAAACAAGGACAGCAAAGGTAAGATTCACAATACCAAACCCAGGCGAACAGCTCAAACCACAGATGTTTACCAATGTAGAGATAAAGATTAACATCGGTAATAAGCTCGCTATTCCAGAGGATGCGATTATAGACACAGGCACACGGCAGATAGTCTATGTTGATAGAGGTGAGGGGTATTTTGAACCGAGAGAGGTAATTCTCGGACTGAGAGCCGAAGGATTTAGAGAGGTAATAGCAGGGTTAAAGGCAGGCGAGAAAATCGCTTCATCAGCTACATTCCTCATAGACTCAGAAGCAAAATTGAAAAATGTAGCGCCACCCGACGGACACAAACACTGATAACATGATCGCAAAGATAATCGAATACAGTGCACGTAACAGATTTATTATTTTTCTGTTCGTTGTCTTTCTCATTGTATGGGGATACTGGGCACTCAAAAAGACCCCTCTAGATGCGATACCTGATTTAAGCGACACACAGGTCATTATCTACACTGAATGGCCCGGAAGAAGCCCTGACCTTGTAGAAGACCAGATTACCTATCCCATATCATCGACACTGCTTGCTGCTCCAAAAGTGCAGACTGTGCGCGGCTTTTCCTTTCTCGGAAGTTCATTTATATATGTCATCTTCGAAGAAGGGACAAACATCTACTGGGCTCGAAGCAGGGTGCTTGAGTATTTGCAGGCAGTCAGAGGCAAGATCCCTGCAGATGTCAATCCAGTGCTTGGTCCTGATGCAACGAGCGTAGGATGGGGATTTTCTTATGCAGTAATAGACGAGACAGGCCAACACAATCTCTCAGAACTTCGCTCTATTCAGGACTACAATATAAAACTCGCTCTCGAAAGTGTAGAAGGTGTCTCACAGGTTGCAAGCATAGGAGGATTTGTAAAGCAGTATCAAATTACCATAGACCCCAATAAGCTTCTTACATACAATCTACCACTGCCAAAAGTCATGGAGGCAATTAAGAAAAGCAATAAGGATGTGGAAGGAAGGGTTCTGGAATTCTCAGGTGTAGAGTACATGGTAAGAGGGCGTGGCTATATTAAAAGCCTCGAAGATCTCGAGAGCATCCCTGTGGGCACTAACAGCACAGGAACCCCGATATTTATAAGAGATATTGCAAACATACAGCTTGGGCCTGAAATAAGGAGAGGTATTGCAGAGCTTGATGGAAAAGGCGAGGTGGCAGGGGGAATCGTTGTTGTCAGATTTGGCGAAAACGTCCTCAATGTCATAGATCGGGTTAAAGAAAAGATTAAAAATGATATTGCACCAAGTCTTCCAGAGGGAGTAAAAATTGTAACAACCTATGATAGATCAGACCTGATACACCGCTCCATCAATACGCTGAAAGAAGAAATAATAAAGCTCTCTCTGGCTGTAAGTGCCGTTTGTATCGTGTTTCTATTCCATCTGCCGAGCGCCTTTGTGGTTATCCTTACTCTGCCAGTCGCGATAATTGCTTCGTTCATCTGCATGTATTATCTTGGTGTAACATCAAATATCATGAGCTTAAGTGGTATCGCCATCGCCATCGGAGCTATGGTGGATGCATCGATCATAATGGTAGAAAATGCGCACAAGAAATTGGAAGAATGGAAGGTAAAAAACAATTTAAACAATTCAAGCAGTTCAAGAAGTATTATAAAAGAGAGGCTGGATGTAATAATTGATGCGGCAAAGGAAGTCGGCCCTTCCCTTTTCTTCTCCCTGCTCGTCATTACCGTAGGTTTCCTTCCGGTATTCACTTTACAAGCACAGGCAGGAAGGCTCTTCAAGCCCCTGGCTTACACAAAAACATTTGCAATGCTCTTTGCATCACTCCTTGCTATAACACTGACCCCTGTATTGATGACACTTTTCATTAGGGGCAAAATAAGGCCTGAGGAAAAGAATCCCATAAGCATCATCCTTTATAAAATTTACGAACCTGTAGCGCGCTTTGCCCTGCGATTTAAAAAGACCGTAATTATAAGTGCCGTTATTATTATGGCAGTTACAGCATATCCTTTTATAAAACTCGGTTCAGAATTCATGCCGCCTCTATATGAAGGCACACTCTTTTATATGCCTGTAACTGCGCCTGCTGCCTCTATATCAGAGGTCTCAAGACTATTGCAGATACAGGATAAGATACTGAAAGGGATACCTGAAGTAGCAGAGGTATTCGGAAAGGCTGGCAGGGCAGAAACCGCTACTGACCCGGCACCGCTTGAAATGTTCGAGACCGTCATAAATCTAAAACCAGAATCACAGTGGAGGCCGGGCATGACTGTCGAAACACTCAAAAATGAAATGAACGATGCCCTCACAATCCCTGGAGTAGCAAACTCATTCACAATGCCAATCAAGGCCCGTATAGATATGCTCTCCACAGGCATAAGGACACCAGTTGGCATTAAGGTAATGGGGTCAAAACTTGAAGAGATAGAAAGATTAGGAATCGAATTAGAGCAACATATCAAAGAAATTCCAGGCACAAGGAGCGTATATGCAGAAAGAGTGACAACAGGATATTTCCTCGACTTTGACATAAAACGCGAAGAGTCAGCAAGATACGGCCTAACAGTCGATGATGTCCAGGAGATAATACAATCGGCCATAGGAGGCATGAACCTTACCACCACAGTCGAAGGCAGGGAACGGTATCCGGTAAATGTCCGTTATTCGAGGGAATTAAGAAATGACATCGAAAAACTCAAAAGGGTGCTTGTGCCTGTAATGGCAGGCAATAGGCAGACTGCAATGGGTTCTGGTTTCTCACCTATAGCCTATAGCCCATCTCCTATAGCATTAACTCAGGTGCCTCTCGGCCAACTAACGAACATAAAGATTGTAAGAGGACCTACACAGATAAAAAGTGAGGAAGGGCTTTTGGCATCGTATGTATATATAGATTTCTCAGGCAGGGATGTGGGCGGATATGTTGAAGATGCAAAAAAGAAGATCGCATCTTTGAAGATCCCAGAAGGTTACCGACTTGAGTGGAGTGGTGAGTATGAATACCTTGTCAAGACACACGAAAGATTGAAACTCGTTATTCCACTCACGGCTCTCATCATTTTCGTACTTATTTACTTCAACACAAAGTCTATTACAAAAACCGCAATCGTATTATTGGCAGTACCTTTCTCACTTGTCGGCTCGTTCTGGCTCCTTTATATCCTCAATTACAACATGAGCATAGCTGTATGGATTGGAATAATTGCCCTTGCAGGGCTCGATGCTGAAACAGGCGTTGTAATGCTACTTTACCTCGAATTGGCCTACGAGAAATGGAAAAAGGAAGGCAGACTCAATAGTATCCACGACCTCAAGGATGCAATCATGTATGGTGCTGTGAAAAGGATACGTCCAAAGATTATGACTGTCAGTGTTATACTCGCAGGTCTTGTTCCCATTATGTTCAGCCATGGCACAGGAGCCGATGTCATGAAGAGGATTGCAGCGCCCATGGTCGGTGGCGTAATAACATCCACAATCCTTGAGTTGATAATTTATCCTGCAATATATTTAATATGGAAAGGAAGGGAATTCAAGAACAAATAGATACCCGTCTTCGATAGTGATGAATATATTTTAGCACAAAAAATGAGCTAAGTGGTTGATTTTTCTACATTCATCACTATTTGATTCTCAAAATTCATAGGCACACGATTTAATAACTTTCCTCTTGACAAATAAGATATACATGCTTATAATATAGGCATGCATGTAAGAACAATCTCCCGTAGAAACAAAGATGGTTCTACTGTCTTCGTAAACTCTGGGAGATGCTTGGACTTTATAAAATAATAATTCAGTCCCTTAAGAGCCGCGAGTTTCGATCTCCTGTGGAATGGGCCATATTTGCAATGGTAGCCAATATGACTGTGGAAAGCGGGCTTATAGTATTCTTTTTTCAGAGGAGGATCGTAAGGGGGGGGCTTTCTGCCGGGGCTATAAAATAAAAATATTTTATAAATATATAAAATTTTTTTAATTGACATCATTCCCCTATTTCTAATAATATTTATTAGATAAAAATAATTCTATTTTAGGAGGCCTAAGATGTGTATTGAATATAAGACAGTCTGTAGATGTGCCAAGAGGGAGGCAAGTTTTAATTTCAAGGATAATCTCATGCCACCGGAGGTCGTTGAGGCCCTGTATTGTCCTGAATGTTCAAAAAACATTGCTATTGACCCGATAAGCATGATAGAGGATAATGGATGGATAATAAAGTATGATATGGAGGTTGCAGCCCTTTATAGACACAAACTTCCTTATGATGACGTTGAAAATTTTCTTCCCGAGACGCTCTTTGATAAGGGGTATGCCACATGGAGGGGTATATATCCTGGTGATCATATTGATAGCGCAAGGGAGAGAGAGGAGCTTGCTAAACTTGCAAAGACTGATCCACAGAGGTATTTCAGGGAAATAAAGGAGTGGGCAATAAACAGGATGGAAAGGTTGAGAAAAGAGGGCTGGAGAAAGGCAAATGAGACAGTGGCTGTTTGAAAGAAGGAAAAGTTCAAGAAGATTAACTGACAGGATGTCTATTTAACATCTCTATCAATCCCTTTTCATCTATCTCAAATTCCTTTGCAAGGTTGGAGGTTGATGCACCTGTCTGGGACATCACCTCCCTTAAATAATCAACAAAGCCTATCTGATTTTCGCACTGGTTAAAATAATCCTTGAGTATAAGAGACAACCCTTCTGATGGGATCCTGTATCCCTTCTTTGTTGCCTCCTTCTCACCTGTAAATTCAGGTATACCGAGCACAACGGTCTTTTCATCAACAACTATGAAACGCAGGTTGTGAACCATGATACAATTGCTGTAACGAACCTCTGCCCCTGCCTTTGTATATAGATACCCGATATGGAGCCTATCAGGAAACTTTGGTAGTAGATATATTATCCTTATGCCCTTTCTTGAGAGACTCTCAATGGTCTCTATAACATCCCTGGTTAACTTCCTGTCATCGCCCTTTGGGGGTCTCCCTGTTATTGTTCCGATGATCTCCCTTTCAGCATCCATCATGGTGTCAATCACTGTAAGAAAATACTCCTGTCTGCTAAGGACCTTTGTTGCTTTACTCACCTCAATAATGAGCTTATCCCTCTGCTTGCCCTCTCTGATGCTATAGATAATAAGGATGATAGTGACTATCAGCAGGATGGATTCAAGCATTAGAAGCCCTATCTCAACAGTCATATCAACCCCTTTTTAAAATCCTCTACTCCAAGTCATTTTATCATTTTTTATTATCTTTATCATCAAGCATCCTGTACTTGGGTCCTTCTATGTCATCATACTGACCACTCTTGACTGCCCATAGGAAGAAGAGCCAGAAACCAAGACCTATAAATATTGCAAGGATAATTAAAAAGAAGACGCTCCACATATCATAACTTCCTTAACCTCATGGAATTTCCAACAACGCTCAATGAACTGAAAGTCATTGATATAGCCGCTATTATTGGATGGAGCATCCCTGTAACAGCAAAGGGTATGGCAATGCTGTTGTAGATAAATGCCCAGAATAGGTTTTGCCTGATGATTGAGTATATCTTTTTAGAAAGCCTTATGCCCTCAGAGATCAGTCGCAGGTCATTCCTCATAAGCACAATATCAGAACTTTCAATAGCTATATCTGTAGCCCTTCCCATTGAGACCCCCACATCTGCCCTGCTCAGGGCAGGGGCATCGTTTATACCATCCCCTACCATTATCACATGCCTGTTATCCTTCTGAATAGCCCTTATTGCCTCAGCCTTCTGCAAGGGGTCCTTTCCAGCTAACACCTCTTTCTCTGGTACCCCCGTACTCATGGCAACCGCAAGGGCTGATGGATAATTATCACCTGTTATAATCCCGACCCTGTAACCACCTTTCTGAAGCATCCTGACCGCTTCCTGCGCCTCTTTTCTTGGCTTATCTGATAAAACAAATATGCCCTTTAACTCTCCATCAACAGAAAGATAAACAACCGTATTCCCTGATCCTTCATGTGAGCTTATCCATGAGGGCAATCCAGGAGGGAGGATATCTTCGACATCAACTCCTTCTGACTCAACAAATGACCTGTTTCCGAGTATAACAGACCTTCCATTTACTCTACCCTTCACCCCCCTGCCGGGAGTTGCTTTAAAATCGTTTACATCATAATGCATTATATCACCAGCATAATCAATAATTGCCTTTCCAATCGTATGTTCTGAGTGCTTCTCAAGTGAAGATGCAAGACGCAACGCCTCATCACCTGTGATGCCAAACGACTTAAATGAGACAATCTCAGCCTTACCCTCTGTAAGTGTACCTGTCTTGTCAAGGATAACCGTGTCAATCTCCTTAAGCCTTTCTATCGCTTCTATTTTCTTTATCACTATCCCCTTTGATGCAAGAAGGCCTGTGCCTGCAAGTATTGCAAGTGGTGTTGCAAGACCAAGTGCACAGGGGCATGCTATTACAAGAACTGAAATGGAGTTCATGACTGCTGGTGTTAACGAACCTCTGTAGATGAACCAGCCAATGCCTGTGACGATGCTTAAAATCAGTATGGAAGGGACGAATATGCCAACGACCCTGTCTGCAAGGGCCTGGACAGGTGGTTTTGTTGACTGTATATCCTCAACGGTCTTTATAATCCTTGAAAGCACCGTATCCTCAACTGTCCTTAGGACCCTGAAGATAATGCTTCCGTATAGATTCTGTGTTCCGCAGAATACCTCGTTACCAGGTCTCTTAAAGACAGGCCTTGATTCTCCTGTTAGCATGGATTCATCCACCTCTGATGAGCCTTCAATCACCACACCATCAATGGGTATCCTCTCACCTGGCCTCACCTCAACCATATCGCCTTCCTTTAAGGAACCAATGGGAACCGATTCAACAACCTGCTCCCCTTTAACCCTTCTTGCCTCAACAGGTGCAAGGGAGATCAGCCTTGTAATCACATCTGATGCCTTTCCTCTCGCACCTGTTTCTATATATCTTCCAAGGAGGATGAGGGTAACTATCATTGCAGACGTATCAAAATAGACCTCTCCACCCGCGGGGATCTGAAATACACTATAGATGTATGCAGATACAGCCCCTAATGTTATCAGGACATCCATGTTGAAGTTGAGCCTCTTAAGGCCACTGATCGCACCTTTGAGAAAGGGCATCCCTGAGTAAAATATCACAGGTGTTGCAAGGAGGAGGGCAATGATCTGGAGAATGAGTTTTGTCATCTCCTCTATCCCCTGAAAGTATCCTGCATAGAGGGCTATGGAATACATCATCAACTGCATGGAGAAGAACGAGGCTGTGCCAAACCTTATGAGGAGGTCCCTCTTTGCCTCTCTAAGTGCTTCAACATAACTCCTCATGGTGAAGGGCCTTGGTATGTAACCGATCGACCTTATCCTCTTGATTATCTCTTCAATATCCGTCCGATCTTCTCTCCACCTTATCCTTCCCCTGTGGGTGGCATAGTTTATCCTCACATACTCAATACCATCCATCTTCTCAAGGAATCTCTCAATAAGCCATATACAAGATGCACATCTTATTCCATCAATCGCAATGTCTAACTCGGCTATACCGTCATTTTTTATTATGTCTTTCTTGAAGGCAGAGACATCGTGTACCTCTTCCTCTGGTGGAGGCCCCTTTATCCAGTCCTTACTCCTCTTTTCATAAAACTCCAGAAGGTTTTCATCACTTAAAAGCCTGTAAATACCCTGGCATCCCCTGCAACAGAAGACCCTTCTTTGGCCATTTATCTCATCAATTATGGCCTTTGATTCAGGTATATCGAGGAGACAGTGGTCACACCTGAGGATAGAGTCCGACATCCTACAGTATCGCCCTCTTTATATACATTATGCCCATGATGATGATTACAGCACCGGATGCCCTGTAGAGCATACCCCTCAAGCCTGATCCAAGGATCGTTGCTCCATATCCAAACAGTAAGAGTGCTGGCATTGTCCCAAGGCCAAATGATAGGGTGAGAAGAAGGCCCTTTAAGGGGCTTCCTGTGCCTGATGATGCGACGAACATGGAATAGGAGAGTCCGCATGGAAGGAGTCCAAGTAATGCACCAAGGAGATAATATCTCCATACCGAGGCCTCTGTCATGAATAACTTCCCAGCCTTCAGAATCATATCATCCTTACCCTCAAGCCATAATGGCTTCTTTACAATGCCTGATACACCGAGACCCATTATAATCATGACAATGCCTGCTATAAATGCAACGACTTGCTGTAAACCTGAGGACTTAAGGAAAACGGACATGGAGGTTCCCATAAGCCCCATAAGGAAACCGACAGAGGCATATGTGGTGATCCTGCCTGTGTTATACAGCAGATGGCTTAGGAGTCTATGCCTGAAGGCCAGGGAGTGTGATGAACTTATTGCATAAGAGCCTATTATCGGCCCGCACATGCCGATACAATGGCCGAATCCACCAAGAAGGCCTGTGGTAAAGGCAGTGATATACTCTGCCAACATTAGGCTATTTCTTCTCCCCGAGTTCTCTGATATAACTGATAACCTTCCTTATCTTCTTCTCTGATAGTTCATTCTTCCACGCAGGCATACCACCTGGTCTTCCATTTGATATGGTCTCAAAGAGGTCTTCGTCTGTCCCACCATACTTCCACTCACTGTCCGTAAGGTCAGGCCCTATGTCACCCTTTCCCTCAGGGCCATGACAGGCACTGCACCTTTCAATAAATATCTTTGCCCCTTCATCTATCTCCGCCTCTTTTGTAGTCTTTGTCTCTTCTGCCTTCTTCTGACATGAAAAGACCGCTGTCAGCACAAGGACAATGACTATGAAAATACCTCTCTTCATAGCTTAACCCCCTTTCTCTACAAATATCTCCTTTTTAAAGATTATATCTTCTTCAAGCCCCTCATGTCTTATTATAACCTGCCAGTATCCATATATGGGGAGATTTATGCTGGTTTTGTAGAGACCATCGCCAATCCTTGTTGCAATGACCTCCATATCATACCTATCTGTTGATGGCCTTGTAATATAAAGCCTAATAGATGTTGAATTGTAAGGGGTGCCATCATTTTTGTAGAGACCGATTAATATATCATTATCTCCTGTCCTGAACTCCCTATTTTTGACCTCAATAACAAGTCCAAGTTCTTCTATTTCCTCGTTTCTCTTATCCCACTTCAGACCCTCCTCATAGGGGTTTTCTGTGACTATGCCATCAAAACTCTTTATGCCAACAATAATAGAGGCTATTACAACTATGAAACCCATGGCTATAACTATGATCAATAGGCCCTTCATCTTACCGTTACCCTTATTCTCCTCTCCAACCTTATCCGGGGATGTCCTCTTGATTCAACCATTATCTTCACATCAACACTATCATCTGATGTCTCAAATACCCTTATATAAACAGGAAGCCTTTTTATCTCATTAGAGTCGACCTTTATCAAGCCCTCAGGTCTCATCACTATCTTTCCATTCAGTCCCTTTGCCTTCACAATCAATTCAGCCCCCTCCCTGCCTCTGTTCTTGATTGAGAGCACATAGGAACTGAGCATTCTCCCTTCTGGGGGCCTTCCTGACTGGAATGATTGATTAGGAAGGATCTCCATGTCAATCAATGGCCTCGATATGAGCAGATATAGAAGATATACAAGAAAGATCATGGTCACTAAGCCGATGAGTATGACGTTCTGCCTCATAATCCCCTTTCCCTCACCAGGGATTCCAAAGGAGTAGTTTATCAATGAAGGCCTATCCCTATGGGATACCATCTCAGCGCATCTGTCAATACACCTTGCGCAGGCTGTGCATTCAATGGTAAGCCCTTTTCTTATATCAATATCCACAGGACATGCCTTTACACAGGCTATACAGTCCATGCATTCTTCCTTCCTGCTTTCATCAAAGGCAATTATAAGTGTCCTGTCATCAAAAAGTGTCCCCTGTAGCCTTGCATACGGGCATACGGTTGCACAGAATCGGTATCTGAGGATCAAGAGGTTGAGGAAGATGGTTACTGTCAGGACTATCCAGAATGTCCAGGTCACCCTTCCGAGTTCTCCCTGAAAGAGTAAAGGGAAGAAATCATATGGAGAGACAAAATACCATATGAGGTTTGCAGAGACAAGGATGCTGAACAGAAGGAGCAGGAGATATGAGAAGGGGTTCCTTGATTTCTCTATGAATGAGGTGAGGTCAGACAAGACAGTCTGTGGACAGGCCCATCCACACCATATCCTTCCTAATATAATTGTTATCAATATAAAGAGGAGGGATATGAAGATTACGGCTATAAGGATTATATAGAACTCCTCCATCCAGAGACTCATGCCAAAGATGTGGAGTCTGAGTGTTGGTATGTCAAATCTCAGGGCACTCTCATAATTTATCCTCAGGAAAGGGAGGCCAATTATGACGGTTGCCTCTAACAGGGCAGTGACCCTTCTCCAGGGCTGTATACCCTTAATCGTCATCCTCAAGCATCTTGTACTTTGGCTCCTCAACCTTCTTGTGCCTTTTCCTTGAATAATAAAAGATGATTATTACCAGCAGGATGATGACAAGGGAGAGGCCAAAGAATAAGTATGCAATAGCCTGTGGCTTCATCAGGTTTCTTATTTCACCTTACCGCGTGATGAGATGAAGTAGAGGATCAATATGCCCACTACCGCAAGGGAGGTGAATCCTATAGTGGCTATAATAGATATGTCCATAAACCCTCCTCTATTTATTCACTGATTCCTGATATGCCTTCTCCTGACTCCATCCACCAAACTTGGGGGTATAGAGGAAGAAATATATTACCCCCCATATTATAAGCCCCCAGAAGAGGATAAGCCATCCAATGGGCAATCTGTTTCTTGTCTCCTTTGCCTCAAATGCCTCTATGTCGTCAAAATCCTCTACCATTTTATCTACCTCCCTCTTTCAATGACCTTATATATGATACTACTGACCATATCTCATCCTTCTTGAGCTTTTTTCCAAATGGAGGCATCCCGCCCTTTGCTGTCCGTCCTTCCTCAACCATGCCTTCAAAGGTGCCATTTGATATCACCTCAAAGTAGTCATCATCTGCAACATCTCCCCCTACATAAAAGAATACATCATCAACAAGGCTCGGGCCAATATCACCCCTTGCATCCTCACCATGACACATTGCGCAATGCTCCATATATATCTCTTTACCCCTTATAATTGCCTGTGGGTCTCCTGCAAGGGGATTCTTTAATTCAACCTCCATTAACTTTGGTTTCTCTACGACAGTTTTTCTTGTTACTCCTGTCCCGATGACCTGCATGTATGCTACCAGTGCATCGAGTTCTGTCTTACCTTTCAGTTTCTGAACCTCCTGTTCAGTATATGGAAGGTTGAGGACATCCATATGTCTTCTTACCTTCTCAGGGTCAAGTAATCTATCTTTGAGCCAGCCATATGAGGGCATAATTGACTTCGGAAAGAAGCTCCTTGGGTCCTCAAAGTGCCTATAATGCCATGCATCAGGATACTTATCACCAATCCTTGCCAGGTCAGGACCTGTCCTCTTTGAGCCCCAGAGAAATGGACGGTCATAGTAGAACTCCCCTGCCTTTGAATACTCCCCATACCTCATCACCTCTGTCTTAAGAGGCCTCACTGTCTGTGTATGGCAGTTATTACATCCCTCCCTCTGATAAATGTCCCTTCCTGCAAGCTGGAGGGGTGTGAATGGCTTGAGGTTCTCAAGCTTTGGATGCATCTGTGGTGTGAACATCGGTATGAATGTGGTGACTGCCGTGCCTATGAGTATTACTATGGTTGCTATGATTGCAAATAATACTGGTTTGCTGTATAAATTGCCTGCCATATCCACCTCCTATGCCCCTGAGACCGCAAGGGACTTACCCTTCCGGATCGTCATAAGGATATTATAAATGAAGAAGACCATGCCTATTGCAAAGACTATTCCTCCTATGGTCCTCAACTGCCAGAATGGATAATTCTTCACAATGGTCTCCACAAATGTATACTTTAATGTTCCATCCTGGTTTACAGCCTTCCATAGCGCACCCTGCTGTATCCCTGTAATCCACATGGTGATGGAAAATATGAGCTGACCTATAAGCACAAGGTAGAAGTGAGTGTTTGCCACCTTGACACTATATATCTCGGTGTTATATATCTTCGGGATTATGTAATACGTGGAGGCTGCTATGATCATAGTCACCCATCCCATTGTTCCCATATGCACATGACCTGGTATCCAGTCTGTAAAATGAATAAGCTGGCTTACAATCCTCAATGCCTGTGTTGGGCCCTGAACGGTCTGAAGCCCGTAAAATGTGATACCAAATATAAAGAACTTGGTCAGATAATTTGTCCTCATTTTTGACCAGTCTGCTGCAACCGTATAGTAGCCATTCACCACAGAGCCCCATGAAGGTGCAATAAGGAGCATGGAGAATACTATAGCGAGTGTTTGTATCCAGTCAGGGAGAGGTGTATATATAAGGTGATGGGCACCTGTCCAGAGATAGGCAAAGACCAGTGACCAGAAGGCTATGATAGAGAGCCTATGGCTATAGAGTGGGAGTCCTGTTGATTTCGGGAGGAAGTAATAGAACATTGCGAGTATAGGTGTTGTGAAGACAAAACCCACTGCATTGTGCCCATACCACCACTGGACATTTGCACTGTTTATACCAGCATAGACAGAGTAGGACTTGAACAGTCCTGCAGGAACAGAGAGATTGTTAAGGATATAGAGCACGGCAACGCTGATAACGGTTGCAATTATGAACCACAGGGATATATACATCTGCTCTTCCATTCTCTTGATTATCGTTCCGAAGATATTGATTGCAAATATTACCCAGAGTATCACCACACCGATATCCAGTGGCCATTCAAGCTCTGCATATTCGAGTGACTGGTTCATTCCTGCAAAGAGACTCAGTGCGGCAAGGGCAATGGCGATGTTAAAGAGGTAGAGGTGGAACCTTGCAAGTTTCGGGAAGAGGAGTGGTCTCTTTGTAAGCCTCATGGTCATGTAATAGAAGATACCGAAGATAGCACCAACACCAAGGCCAAAGGCAAGGCCATTTGTGTGGACAACCCTCAACCTTCCGAAGGTGAAGTAGGGAGGGATGTTCCAAGATGGATTCCACATCTGTATGGATATCCATATCCCTATGAGGATACCAACCACTCCCCAGAATATGGATGATAAGATAAAACCATTTACTGTCTGGTTGTCATAATTATAATCACTCATATAATCCTCCTTTCTAAGAGACTTTTTTCATATATATCAGTCTTGCAAAATTATGTTTCATCAGTATCCCCTCAACCTTCCTTCGCGCTTCGACCCATACAGGATGGACTGAACAGGTATTACTGATATTGCATAACTTCTTGTTAATCGCGCACCTGTTCATAGCAACAGGCCCTTCAATTGCCTCGATCACCTCAAGGAGGTTTGTCATTTCTGGACTTCTTGCAAGCTTGAAGCCGCCTTTTACCCCTCTGTAAGACTTTACTATCCCTGCCCTTGTAAGTTTCCGAAGTATCTTGGCAATGAAGCACCTTGGTATCCTCCTTGCCCTTGCTATCTCATTTGCCATAACAACCTCATCAGGGGATTCTGATAGATGGAGCACACACCTGATGGCATAGTCTGTTTCTCTTGTGATCTGCATAATTAAGACTATTTTAGTCCTGTTTTCTTTTTATGTCAAGGGGAAGGGGATTATTATGATTGGTTCTTCTCCCATGTAGTTGCTAAAAAGGATTCGAGGAGAGTGTGAGAGAATAAGGGTCGCACCTTTAAAAATCATTTGAGGAGTTTAATTATTGCCTTTTTATATTTTCTAAAGTCGTCTAAATCTCTATGGAGGATTGATACAACTATGGCAGGGTCTATCTTTTCATACTGATGCACAATTACATTTCTGAATTTTGCCATCTTCTCCATCGTCTTGAATAGATTTTTAGATATAACCTGATTTTCCATTAATACCTTGAAGGTATCGGCATAACCTGTCGGCAATCTCATCCTTTTATCAGAGATCAGGTGATTTGCAATGTCTATACATAGCTCGACCATCATCTGCAATGTCCTTTCAACAATCCTCTGGGTCTTCCAATCTTTCTTATAAGCAGAAACTGAAATCTTAGAGAACTCTTTAACCTGACTCAGGTAAGTTTCCATCTCCGCAATTTTTCTTCCTATCAGGCTTCTGTCAACCAATGCGGTATCTCCTTTTAAGAATAGAGCCTTCTTTTATCTTAAAATCAGAATAATTCCGCAGAATAAGGGATTCATATCTATGTCTTAAGAGGGGGTCTTTATCGATCAGAATTCTTCTTTTCTGTAATACCCTTCCTGTTAGACTAAGAGGTGAGGTATTTAGAATAACAAGGTCAACCTCATCTGTGCCGAGGGCATTTGTTATTTTATTGAATAGCTCAAGATAGTCTAATTTTTTCGTGTTCTTTACAAAGACAGCTATGTCAACATCGCTTAAGGGATTTGGTCTCTCTTTTAAAAGCCCTCCGAATAGATAGGCAAAGACTATATTTGAGTCATTCAAAAAAAGCTCGCTCAGAAGGTTGATTTTTCTAAGTATATCTTCAGGAAGTTTTTTATATCGTATCATACTCTAAAAAATAACATAGAAGAGAGAAAAATGCTATTAGTTTTATGCAGAAAGGGACACAGAGCCTGTCTAAAAACTCTTTTCTGTCAGAGATTGGGGTCATGTCAGAGAGATTGGAGAGATTGGGGTCAGGTCTTGAGAGATCAGACAACAAGATTGTAAGGAATGTTCTTCTGTCTATATCGTCTTTGAATATCTCTTTTCTTTCATTGCCTCGGCAAGTAATGTGGTAAACCGCTCCAGGATATTGTATCCTCAAT
>FWPU01006069.1_pt1 | contig 24938 bp, 24 predicted proteins | sample 2228361 | NCBI WGS metagenome assembly FWPU01 (sample SAMEA103939777, study PRJEB20133) | metagenome | reverse complement strand
TCAGAGGCACAGAGGAAGACGGAAGAGCGGTTAGACAAACTTGCAGAGGCGCAGGAGAAGACTGAGGAACAGTTAAAACAACTTTCAGAGGCACAGAGGAAGACGGAAGAGCGGTTAAACAAGCTTGCAGAGGCGCAGCTAAAAACGGAGGAAGTGGTCAGGAAATTGGTTGTGGATCTTGATGACGTAAAAAAGCAGGTTGGTGGTCTTTCAATGGCGGTTGGTTACGGCATAGAAGACAAACTGATTCCGTTAATGCCGACATTTATAAAAAATGAGTTTGGTTTTGAGGTTATTTCTTCTGAGAGAGAAAATATTTTTTACCCTGATGGTAGTTATGACGAGGTAAATATTCTTTCAGAGTGTAGAAAGGGGAACAAAAAGGTTTATGTAGTGGGAGAGTGTAAATCTCAACCGGGCAAAAAAGATGTGGAAAGATTTGCAAAACAGCTGGCAAGACTTAAAAAACATTTCAAAACTGAGGTGAAAGGTTTCCTCGTTGGGTACATTTTCAGCCCTGAAACAGAAAAACTATTAAAAGAAAAATACTCTGAAATTAAATTCTACAAAACCTATCAGGTGGAAAGAATAGCTGCAAAGTCATAAAAAAAAGGGGCTTAAAAGCCCCTTTTTGGTTTATGCTACTTTACCACTTTTCCCGCCACAGCACGTATCCGCTTTTTGCCTTTGCTGCGGTCTGAAACTCCACATTCATAATAGCGCCTGTGGACTGCTGGATGTAAGCTCTACCGCCCTTTTCACGTCCCATGTGAATACTAATACTGGATGGAGTTCCAACACCCATGGTTGACTTTTTAAATATTTCTCCTGTTGAAGCATTATATCCGATTATTGGTTTATTATAAGCGGTGCCTGTAAGTGCATAGAGGGCATAAAGATATCCACTTCCACCTGATGAACATACATCGGTTGTTGGAATATAGGTGGTGAATAATGCCACATCACCGACAAGAGCAGGTTTTGCAACACCTCTTTCGTTTGTTGTGGAAAGATTTGCCATCCACCCTTTTTTGGCGTTAACAGCTGTTTTTAACGCATCAAAGTTCGTTGCATTACCAGTTGTTGAACCTGTTCCGGAAACTGTGCCGTCTATCTTAACCACCACACTTGACACATCTGCAAGATCAGCCTCTGTAATAACTGTTGTGCATGTAGAAATTAGTGAACCGTTAAAACATGGGTCTTTGAAACCATAAAGTTTCTGTGTATCAATTGTTAACGTTTTATCATAGTTGTGTAAAAACCTTCCAGAGGCAATGTAAATCCACAAATCGTTACCCCTTACAGATACAGCTGGTGCATATAAAAGTGGTCGGTAACCAGAAGTCTGAAAAATCATTGAAACTGGCCAGTTAGAAGGGTTGTTGTCATTTGTTAACATTCTTACAAAATACCCCGTTTGCTGGGCTATATATAATCCCTGAACAACACCTGCATAAATCACATCTGACTCAAAACCGTTTGTGTTGCTGACAACTAAATCAACATCGAGGGAAACGGGGTTACCAATAAAGGCATTGGTGATACCGGTATCTTTAATCCAGTAGTTGGTGTTTAATGCCCATGAAGATTTGTTATCAATATCCACGATAAAAAACTTTGCCGTTTTGTTACTTTTTGCCCTGTATCCATTATTGTCATGATAAAGACTATTTACAAAGGTGCCATCGTCATGAAATGGTCCAGAGCCGAATATGGCATACCACTTGGTACCTTTTTTAATGACGGCTGGGTAGCTAAGAGTCAGTCCTAAATCTGGATGAGAAAACTCCCATAATATCTCTGGATTGGCAGGGTCTGTTACATCAATAGCAAAGTAGGCTGGGTTGATTGTTTCTCCAGCCACAGAAATGGGACCACCCCCAAGTCTCATGCCGCCAATCAGCACTGTTGCCCACTGTTTAGTTCCATTCTTTGTTATCTGAATATCAGATATTTTTACTTTAAGATCGATACCAAATATGTGTTTGTAGTTTTTGTCTGTCTGCCACTGTATGTGTGGTAAAAAGGATCTTGGTATAAAAGCCCAGAGTTCTTTTCCCATGTCGTTATCGGGATCGGTAAAATATCCCGATGTGCCAGTGCCATCGTCCCCCTGTGTGAACTTTCCAGCAGAAAAGGCGTGTAGTAGCCCATCATTGGAGCCAACGTAAATCACCGCTTTTCTGTTTTTGTGCGTATTGTAAAAGTTAAAATAAGACTTGTCACCATAAATCAGGTCATAGTTTTCTGATGGAACTGACACAACTGTAGGAGTTGAATAAACAATATCTGCAAGTTTCCAAACCCTTGTAGAACCGTTTATGGTTATGCGTTTGTCTCTGTAACCTTTATTTGACAGGTCTACTCCTCTGATAAAATTAATGTAATCTTCCGCCTCTGAGACACTATTTGCCCGTAATAAGGTCTGTAGGGTAGCAGCACTGGACGACACAAAATTAACCTTACCAGATTGGGTGCCGTTTGTGGTGGTAAAAATGGTTCTGTCATCAGGATGTGTTTCTGCCAGATTTTTGCCCGCTTCCCAGAGAGTTGGCAAATCCACTAAGGGAATCGTTTTATAGGGAGTGGTGCTGTCTGGTTTACCATCCCCATTTGAATCTCTGAAAAGTTCTCCAACCGTGTCACCTGTGGATGAACTATATGAGAGATGAACTATATCGTCAATGGTCAGCTTTAACTTTTTATCACCATCGCTATCAGCCCGGATGTTCCCATAAGGGTCAATGAACAGTCCCTGTAAGTAGCCGAGCCAGGAAACGGAATGGTCAGCTTCAAAATGTATTGGTCTGAAGAATGCCTGGAAAAGGGCTCCTTCACCTTCTGCTGATGTGGCAAGAACAGAAACTGCTGTACCGGATGTGGCACGTTTTAATATGTCAGAAACAGCATCTTTTATCTGTTGTCCCAGATCATTACCCGTTTCCCCGATGGGCTCGAAATATGTGTCTGGTATAATGTTATTGTTTATGTCTTTTTTACCCTTTGTCCTGTCTTCTCCTGAGTCAAGTTGGCTGTTAGCGTTAACATCTGTGAACCCACCATAACTTGAAATATCTTTAAGATTTTGACGACGACTGTCTCTTTCTGATACCGACACGTTGTAAAAGGTAATGGTTTGAATATTTTGTATATCACTTCGGATATCATTTGTATGTGATGACAAAATTGTGTTTAAAATGGTTGTTTTGTCAAGGTCTCCATTATCTGACTTTCCGCTACCAACAAAAAGAATAAAGTTTTTTCTGCACCAGCCCGTAGATGTTAAAGGATCATCACAACCCATAGTGTCGGTGTTTTTGTAGTACTTTATAGCGGTGTCAATAGCCCAGTAAGGTCTTGCCTGAGGATTAGTGGTTCTTAAATCCAAATGTCGCATATCATTCAAAAATTTAGAAGGAGTGGTAGCCGTACCAAGGCATTTGACCAATCCATCAAAAGTCATAAACCCTGGTATAGGAACATCTGTTTTCCATTCTGGTTCTGCCTGGTCATAGTTATTCATGTAAAGTTCCTGAATGACACCCCATGGGTTATAGGGAAAGTAAACAGCCACATCAAAGGGACCATAACTTGCAGGCTGAAGAATGGTGAAACCATACTCATTACTTTTTTGAGGGGTAGATTTCTTTTGTCTTATTACGTAGACTACATAACTACCAGCAGGTGCAGAAGAAGGAACTTTTGCCACAATCTGTGTGTCGGTCCATGAAGCTACATAATCTGCGGTATATTCTGTTCCTGTGTTTGTGTTTTTAAAGATTACAAAGTCGTCATCAACGGTTCGTGTCGCAAAGTTTTTGCCTGTTATGGTGATATCTGTGCCCGGATATGCAGAAGAAGGTGTTATGTTGTATATTACAGGGGTGGTAACCGTTGTAAGCACAGTAAAAGGCATACCGTTACTTTTGCCGTCAGCTGTTGTTACAAAAACATTATAAGTTTTATTTGTAGGTGTATCTAAAGGAATCCTGAATGTGACAGACGTTGAAGTATAGGTAAAAATATCTGCTGCACCAACAGTTATTACATTGGTCCCTTCTTCAAGTGTAATTGTGCCTGAAGCACCGAAGTTTTCCCCTGTTAGGGTCACATCTGTGCCTGTAAAACCCTGTGTGGGTGAGATGTTGGTTATGGTAGGTAAATTAATTACAGTAAAATTATCAGTGCTTTCTACCGAACTTCCGGCAGCTGTGGTTACCCTGATGGGTCCTGTGACAGCACCGGGTGGCACTATGCAAACTATTTGTTTGCCGCTATTTGCCCACGTTGTTATTGAGGCTGCTGTCCATGTTTCGGAACTGTTTTTGAAATAAACAGCTCCTGTGTCTTTTCCAAAATTATCCCCTGATATTGTTACTTGAATTCCTGCAGGACCACTTGTTGGGGTAAAGGATTTAATGGTAGGGGCTGAAGGTGGTGCTGCATAGGCAGATGTGGTTTCGAGTGGAGTGGTAAGAAGAGTTTTCACCTCTTTATCAAAAGAGTTTTTTATTTTTTCTTTCATCTTTGCGAACTGTGTATCCGGTTTTTTCTGGGCGATGGATCCCGAAACCTTAACATTAAAAGAGGTTGGCTGATTTTGCCCTTTAGCAGGAGAAACATAAAAGGTGTAACTGTATGTAATATTTGTTGCAGGATCTTTCCAGTCTGCCTTTACATTCCACCCAACGTTACTTTCTCCTGTAGCCTCTGATTTGTTACCTGAACCTAAGTTAGTTACTGCACCACCTACAGTTACCGCCTTTAATACATCCCATTTGCTCATTACAGCCCAGTTTAAAAGATTGCCAGGTAGATATATGAGAGAGCCTGTATCTGCAGGTTTTGGATTGTATGTCCCGTCCGGGTTTTTTATATTTCCTGCAACTGACCAGCGTGTTTTTCCCCCCACACCGGCTGGATTTTGATATACATAGTAGGCGTTGTTGTCATAGAGTCCCACATATTTATATGCGGGGTTAAAGGCATTAACGGTGTTTTCGTCTTCCAGTTGGGTGGTATCTGCTTCTTCTGGTTTACAGTAAGCTGGTTTTCCCATGTAACTACTGTTGTCCATAATAACAATCAGGTTTGGCAGAAGTTGATCCTGATCCACCATAAAAGGAGGTGTGCCAACATAGTCACTGTTTTCAGGAGCAGATAAAGTGCCAGCTTTAATGAAGGTGTATTTAAAAACCCCTGTGAAAAAAATGAGTAAAATAAAAAAACCAATTACACCTTTTCTTAAATCCTGTATCTTCATTTTAATTACCTCCACCAACTCCTGCAACTTTACGGTAAATGCCCATTAAACCTGATTTGCTGCCCAAAGGAGAATTTCCAACAACATCAACATTATAAAAAAGATAAACACCACCTGCCGCCATTCCACCCCCTATGCCTTCATAGCCGCTTGCGAACTCACCACTTGAACCTGCCGCAAACTCGGCAGCCCCCACCTTTCTTATGTCAACTGTTGCGGTGGCGTCTCCAAGTTTTATCGTCATGTCAAGTGGCACATCTGAAGCTGCCGGTCCCATAAGCTCATCATAGAGGTTATTGTTGTTAAACTCTACTAAACTTGAAGGAAATTTGTTTGTAACCACACCTGTAATACCCTTTTCACTTATTATCATGTCAATGACTGTGCCAGACACAGTTAGCCCTCCATCGGCAACATAAAATGCTTTTTTTGCCTGTTCAGCGTAGGTTGTCTGTTTTAAGCCTGTTGTGCTCATATCAAGAAAAGCCATGAGCATGAATGTCATAACAAGCATAAATATTAACGCTGTAATTAAAATGCTTCCTCTTTCCTTTTTCATAATCAGTATTCTCTCCTCAAATTTCTTAAAGCAACAGAGGTGTTTAAAAGTAACCTTCGGTACCTTTTCAGGTTATCTGGTGGCTGATAGCTTCTGTCTCCCATAACGTAGGTTTTTGTGTCGTTGATATTTTCATCTAAAACTGAGCCCCTGACCAAAAGCCATATGTTTATCTGCCTTAACATGGTGATGTCTGTAACATAATCAACGCCGGCAACATTTATTGTTTCGCCAATATAATTTGCCCAGCCATCCACAATGCCGTCATTATTTATATCCATACCGTATTGAAACTGCAAACTTTCCACATTTTCAAGTATTGGCTGGTTACCGTTGGCTTCAAAATTATTTCTTCTTAGAGTACCCTGAGAATCAACGTAATAACGCAGTTCCTGAATGCCATTAAAAATGGTGCCCACCTTGTGGGAATAGTCCAGCCCATCACCGTTTGCAAAGCTGACCGTAGTTTTATCTGAACTGACCTGGGTTACCTTTCTGATCTCAGAGTTATCCCTGTCGTTTATAGTGATGTAGTTACCCACAGAGAATTTAGCCCTTTCCCTGTAAACCACTTTCATGGATTCGTCACCAACATCATTTGGACCTACACTTGAGCTGTAAATTCCGTAGACTCCCTGAAAGTTACCTCTTATTCGTATTGCATCTGATCCTGTTGAGGAGTTTATACTGCTTACATGATGAAAACCTCTGGAAGATATACCGCCTTTAAATTTATAGTCTTTATCTATCAGTCCCGCTCCAGCCATTCTGATCTCTCTTGCCATATAATCAAGCACAGCTTTTGCTGCCTGTTGAACTTCTCCTATATCACTGAATTTGCTGTAAGTTTTTGACTGAGACACAAAAATGGAAGCAAGGGACGCAAGAAGAATAGAAGAAACACCGATTACGATGAGAAGTTCAACAAGTGAAAAGCCTTTATTATCAATTTTCATAAGCCACCCTTTCAATGAGGAAGAATATATGTGTCTAAATCCATATGGTGTTTAATATTGCCATCCAGCCAGTGAACACGCACCCGTACTGGATAGGGTCTCTGGTTTGAGACGCTGATTTCGGCATAACCACCAGGTATGTTTGCCAGTAACGCTTTAAAAAAGTCATGATCAGATTTTGCAGGTTCCTCTGCTGGAGGTGCAGATTTTGTGTTCAAACCACTGTATGAAATGATGGCAGCATCGTCACGTGCGTTGGCATGAATGCGTTCCACTATCTGCTGTGCAATAAGCTGTATATTTGAGGAAAGTTTACTTTTCGATTGCACATTAAGTGCTGTGGTCTGCATGGAGATAACCGCCAAAATACCGATAGTAAGAATAGACATGGCAATTAATACCTCTATTAAAGAGAAACCTTTATTTTTCAACTTTTACCCTCCCGTAACCAGAAACTATAATTTTTCTGGTTTCGTTGCCATACTGAAAATTTATGGTGTTGTTTGTCCCGAGAAAAATTCCCGTTGGCGGGACACAAACAGTTATATCATTGCCAGTTATTTCCATAGCTTCATGGAGGGGAAGTGATTGTTCCACCTTTTCTCCGGTCGTATAACTGCCGCTACGGTCGCTATCGATAAACATAGTAAGCCTTGAACCTTTTCCTTTTGGAAAGGTTATGCATATTTGCTCGTTATATTTAAGCGATACTGATTTGGAAAGGTTTATAAAGGCAATTACCCTTTGCATCTCGCCCTTCGTAATATAAATTTCCCTTAGCCTTGCAAAGTTGGGAATTGCAACTGCAGACAATATGCCTATAATAGCAACAACAATTAACAACTCTATAAGCGTAAAACCCATACTTAAATTTCGCATGGTGGACAAAAAGCAACTTGTTTGCCATGAAAAGAAAAAGCTGATATTTTATAAAATCCATATAAAAACAGTATGTTATTAATTTGACGATATAGGGTTTTTGCTGTTTGTATAAAACAAAAATTTTCATAGTGTGCAAAATTTGCAGAAATTTCTGTTGTTTGTTAAAAAAATGTGTTATTTTCTTAAGCGAACCATGCGTTTACTTATTGTCTTCCTTCTTTTGTTTTCCCCCTGTCTTTTGATGGCAAAAACTTATAAGTATGTCGATAAAAACGGTGTTGTGGTTTTTACTGACGAATACAACAGCATACCCGATGAGTATAAAAAGTCAGCCGTCGTTGTAAAAGAGGATTCCGAGAAAAATACTCTTCCTCCTGCTCCTGCCAGAGTAGATGCAGCAGGCAGGGTGTATAATCCTACTTCTGTCCCCGCCCCTATGGAAGAGACACCCTTTAAGGAAAAGGTGACCAAATTCTTTACTGACCCTTTTGTTCATAAACTGAGCGTTGTTTTCTTCCTTTTTCTTCTCTTTATCTTTGCAGGCAGGCTTCTAAAAGGTTTTGAAAACAAAAAGATTGTTACCTTACTCAGGTTCGGGATAATGGTGGTGATTGGAGTGATACTTTTTCAGTCCTATCTTGAAAAGGCAGAAAAGCAGTATGAAGCTTTAAAGCAGGATGCGGAACAGCTGAAAATGAAGGCAATCAAGCGGGGACTAAAGGCTGACGAAATAGTCAGGTGAACAATTTTCCTTTAAAAAAAATATCAAATAGGTATAATTTTAGATATGGACAAAAAGGCTTTAAGGGCTTATATCGTTTTTGTCGTTTTTGCACTGCTTTTTGTACTGGGGCTTAATTTTAAAGAGTATGAAGCTGTGCTTGAAAAGGCTATAAAAATCTGCTTCAGTTGTGTGGGAATTGGATGATTAATCCTTTGAGACGCATTGTCCAGGTTGTTGTAACCTTACTCAACAACTCTTATTTTGGTTTTTTATTTACCGGAAAGATTTATCAGGGTACAACCAAGTCATTCTGTGCCCCCGGACTTAACTGCTATTCCTGTCCGGCAGCGGTGCTTGCATGTCCGGCAGGCTCAATTCAGTTTATTCTTGGGAGTGTAAGAAGTTCCTTCCAAGCTGCAAAGATTCATGTGGGTTTATATGTGATAGGTTTTTTAGGCACCATTGGGGCTTTAGTGGGCAGGTTCCCCTGTGGCTGGCTATGCCCCTTCGGACTTTTTCAGGAATTAATGCATAAAATACCTTCAAGAAAGTTTGACATCCCATCATTTTTGCAGTATGGAAAATATCTGTTTCTTGGACTTTTTGTTATTATTCTGCCACTGTTTGTTACTGATGAGTTTGGTTACGGTATCACCTGGTTCTGTAAATTTGTGTGTCCCGCAGGCACACTTGAGGCTGGCATACCGCTTATGTTTTTAGACTCGTCGTTACGCAAACTGATCGGGATTCTGTACTACAATAAACTGGCAATACTTTTTGTGTTGCTTGTGCTGATGGTGTTAATCAGAAGACCCTTTTGCAGAACTATCTGCCCCCTCGGTGGCATTTATTCATTCTTTAACAAGGTAAGCATAGTCAGGATGAGGCATAATCCTGACAAATGTGTTAAGTGTTACCAGTGTTACAGGGACTGTCCCATGCATCTTAAATTTCCAGATGGGGCAAATCAGCTTAACTGCATACGATGTTTTAAGTGTTACACCAATTCCTGCCGTTTCGGGGCAATATCCATAGAGATTAACGGGATGAAACTTCCCGAAAGAATAATAAAAAAGGAGTCAGTATGAAAAAATTGTTTGTTTTAATCTGTTTAGTTGTTTTATTTGTCGGTTGTGAGAAAAAGAAAGAGGTGCCTGTGTCAGCCACAATCCCTGGCAGGTTCGAAAAGATAAACTCTGCCAAGTTTAAAGAGCTTATGGCTTCCAACAAGGGAAATGTGGTGCTTGTAAACTTTTTCGCCACATGGTGTCCACCCTGCAGAAAGGAGGTGCCCGAGCTGATCCAGCTTAAATCCGCCTACGTAGGCAAAAATGTTGTTTTTATCGGTTTGAACGTAGATGAGACAGGCGAAGAAACACTGGTTCCCTTTGCAGAGAAGGTCGGTTTTAACTATCCCGTTTATCTTGCAGAGCAGGACCTGTCAAGGGAGTATCAGATAGATGCCATACCTAACTCACTGCTTTTCAGTAAAGATGGCAAGCTGATTCAGAATTTAAAGGGGTATGTTGACCCCGCGACCCTGAAAAGCATGATTGACGCACTTCTTTAAGATGTCAAAAGCGGGAATTCAGATTTCCCGCTTCATTTCTATTTTGCAGTCCCCCTCCAATTTTTTAATTTTGTGTAACAGGCAACTTACAGTGTAAGTCTGTGCTTACACATTCGAGGGCTTCTTGTGCTGTTAAGTTAATGATTTTACAGTAATTTGCCCGATTTTTTCTGTTGGCATGTTTGTTGACTCTTAACACGAGCAACTTTTCTACAGGAGGGGACTAATGAATTTATGCAGAAGGGATTTTTTAAAGGTAATGGGAGGTGCGGGGGCAGCCATAATGTCTTCGTCTTTCCTTACAAAAGTGGCTCATGCCGTTGAGAGTCAGGGTAAAAACATTCCTGTCATCTGGATTCAGGGGCAGAACGACGCAGGATGTTCAGAGTCTATTCTTAACACATTCTCTCCAACGGTTGTTGATGTCGTAACAGACATCATCAGTCTCAGGTTTCACCAGACGGTTATGGCTTCACAGGGTCACCAGTGTATCCAGGTGTTAAAGGATGCATTGAAGAGTGACGAAAAGTTTATTCTTGTCGTTGAAGGTGCGATCCCCACAAAGGATGACGGTCTTTACTGCGTTATGGGGGAAGATGAAAATGGCAATCCAATCACCATGTTAAAGTGGCTGAAAGACCTTTCTGCCAAGGCTTTGTATGTTGTGGCACTGGGTACTTGTGCCACATGGGGTGGAATTCCTGCCGCTGAACCCAATCCTACAGGTGCAAAACCTGTGTCAGAGGTAATCGGGACAGATAAGCTTATCAATCTGCCCGGCTGTCCAGCAAGACCGCATCAACTTATCGGAACTATTGCCCACCTTAAACTATTCGGTATGCCAACCCTTGACAGTAAAAGAAGACCCATGATGTTCTTCAGCAGGCTTATTCACGATAATTGCGAAATGAGACCCTTCTTTGAAAGGGGTGACTTTGCCAAACATTTCGGGGAAAAGAAATGTATGTATCTTCTTGGCTGTAAGGGACCCATTACATATAATGACTGCCCCAACTATCAGTGGAACACCGGGGTTAACTGGCCAATCAGAGGTGGCTCCCCATGCGTGGGATGTGCCGCAGAAAGCTTTATAGGTTCAAAAGGTAACGCTATGTATGCAAGACTGCCGGAGGCAAAGGTGCCCGGTATTCCCGGACTTAAGGTTAAGGCGGACAAGTTTGGTGTGGTTGTTGGTGCTGCAACTATCGGAGGCATAATCGCACACGGTGTGGGAAGGATTATAGCGTCGGGCAAGAAAAAAGAGAAAGAAGCAAAAAAGGAGGAAAAATAAATGGCTAAGAAGGTGATAATTGACCCTATTACAAGGATTGAAGGGCATTTTTCCATAGAGATTGAGGTTGAAGGCGGAAAGGTTAAAGATGCAAGGGCAAGGGGTGACATGTTCCGCGGCTGGGAGCTTATCCTTCAGGAAAGAGACCCGCAAGACGCCATAACGGTAACCCAGAGAATATGCGGAGTATGTCCTGTGGGACATGCAATGGCATCTGCAAAAACACTTGATGCAGCATTTAATGTTGAACCAACTGATAACGGAAGGATTGTAAGAAACTTAATGGCAGCAGGCAACCTTTTACATTCCCATATACTGCATTTTTATAACCTTTCGGCTCTTGATTTTGTGGATATTACCGCCATACTTGATTACAAAGGCAATGACGCCACGATGATTAACATCAGGGAATGGGTAAAAAAAGAGGTGGCAACCGGAAGAAACACCGCAGCTGCCCCCTTTCTCCCCCGTTACAAAGGTGACTATATTAAAGATAAAGAACTTAATCTTACCGCAATTAGCCACTATGTAAAAGCCTTTGAAATGGCAAGAACTGCTCAGGAGATGGTGGCAATATGGGGTGGTAAGATGCCACATGTAACAGGTATTATCCCGGGTGGTGTAGCAGAAACGGTTACGGCAGAAAAGATAGCTTCCTATCTGTACAGACTGAGAAAAATCAAAGAATTTATCGACACCTGCTACATACCAGATGTGATTGCTGTTGCAAAGGCTTATCCGCAATGGTTTAAGATTGGTGCCGGACATAAAAATCTGCTTGCCTATGGTCTTTTTGAGCTCGATAACAAGGGAACCGAGACTTATCATATACCCGGCGCCTTCATTGGCGGCAAACTTCTTCCCTTAGACCAGAAGAACATAAAGGAAGACGTGTTTTACGCAAAATATAATTCAAAATCCAATCTGCATCCCTATGATGGTGAAACATCACCTGATGTAAAGAAAAAGGATGCTTATACATGGGTTAAGGCGGCACGTTACGATGGTCACGCTATGGAGGTGGGTCCCCTTGCAAGGATGGCAATTACCCATCTCTCCGGAAAAAGACCGGAGGTGTCTAAGCTTGTTAAATCAGTTCTTTCAAGCCTTGGAGCCGATGAGTCAATACTGTTCTCGGTGCTCGGAAGGCATGCTTGCAGAGCGCTGGAGTTGAAGATTATAGCTGAAGAGACAGAAAAATGGCTGCTTCAGACAAATCCGGACAAGCCGGTCAACAATCCCTATGAGGTGCCGAAGGAGAGCGAAGGGTACGGACTTACCGAGGCACAGAGAGGTGCACTGGGGCACTGGATTAAGATAAAAAATCACAAAATAGAACGTTATCAGTGTGTTGTGCCTTCCACATGGAACTGTGGTCCTGCAGATGAGAAGGGCGTTAAGGGTGTTATAGAACAGGCTTTAATTGGAACACCGATTGCCGATCCGGAAAACCCCATTGAGGCGGTAAGGGTGGTAAGGTCTTTTGACCCCTGCCTTGCCTGTGCAATACATGTTATCAAACCGGACACAAACGAAGTTAAAAAGTTCAGAGTGGTTTAGGAGGGTTTATGGCTAAAGTTTACAGACACCCCTTTTTCCCCCGTATTACTCACTGGATACATGCCTTATCCATGGTGATGCTTGTGCTTACAGGTTTACACATACACTGGCCCACCCATGTGCCATTTTTTGGCACCGTTTCCATGGCAAGGTATGTTCATTTTCTCTTTGCATGGCTCATTGTGTGGTGTTATGTTGCCAGAGGTTACTACTATTTTTTTGTAACCAGAAAGGCATTTGAGATTATTTTCAGACCGAGGGAGGTGAAAGCCCTTATCACCTTACTTAAGTATTATTTGTATGGGATTTTTGTTCATGCACCAAAACCACATTTTGGTAAATACAATCCCGGACAGAAGCTGGCTTACAGTATCTGGCCCCTTGTGTTCATTCCCCAGTTTCTGACAGGCTTTGCACTTTACGAACCCGAAATGTTTTCATGGGGGGTTGATATGTTTTCCGGGCTTGGATACGTAAGGTTCTGGCATTTTATACTCACGGTGTTTTACTCAATATCACTGCTTGCCCACCTCTATCTCGGAACGACAGGATCAACCATCGGTGATTACTACATCGGAATGATAACAGGCTGGGAAGAAGAAAAGGCGTAATGATTGCCATTGTTGGCGTAGGTAATGAACTGCTAAAGGATGAAGGTTTTGGCATTCTTGCTATAAAAGAGTTGAAAAACACCCCCCCCGATGGTGTTGCACTGGTTGAGGGAGGGACTTTAGGTCTCTCCCTCCTCCCCCTCTTTTTTGAATATGAAAAAATCGTTTTTCTTGATATTATAAAAGTTGACGACGAAGCCGGCTCAATATACGTGTTTAATCTTGACGAAGTGAAACTAAAGACGGAGATTGTAAATTCATTTCATGAAGTAAGCGTTGCTAATGTATATAACACGGCAAGGATGCTCGGCAGTAAGGCTTCTGTATATGTGGTTGGGATTGTGCCTTCAGATTATAACGGATTTGGGGAAGTTACGGAGAGGCTAAAAGACAGGCTTTCTTTATATATTGGTGAAGTTAAAAAGCTGATTGAAAAGATAAGGTAGTTATGCATGAGGCGTCCCTTGCCATATCTATACTGGAACAAATAAAAGATTACGAAGGTAAAAACAGGCTTACTGTGGAAAAAGCGGTGCTGGAGGTGGGTAAAGGCAGCGGTGTGAATGTTGCATCACTTTTGTTTTGTCTCAATGAACTTAAAAAACAGTTTGATAATGCTGTTGAATTTGAATTTGTTGAAAGACCGATAAAAGCTGCATGCGATAGCTGTGGCAGGGTTTTTGAGCTTGAATACCCAACCCTTCTTTGTCCCTATTGTGGTGAACTGGCAATTGTTATAAAAGAAGGTATGGAGTTTAATATACTGGAATTTGAGGTGTCGTGATATGAGGGTAAAGGTGGTTACACCGGTTCTTGAAGGTAACGACAGGATAGCGACGGAACTGAAAAGCTTTTTTGATAAAAAAGGGATTTTTGTTTTTAATGTAATCAGTTCTCCGGGGGCGGGCAAAACCACCTTTCTGGAAGCTGTTCTGAATTATATGAGAAGGGGCTTTAAAGTCGCTGTTGTGGTGGGTGATATTGAAGACACGGTGGATGCGGCAAGACTGTCACGGGATAATGTTCAGACTGTCCAGTTAAACACAAAGGGTGCCTGTCATCTTGATGCAGGCATGATTTCATCGGCACTGAAGGAGCTTAATACTGACAATCTGGATATACTTATTATTGAAAACGTGGGAAATCTTGTCTGTCCAAGCGACTTTAATCTCGGAGAAGACTTGAGAATGGTAATACTCTCTACAACAGAGGGTGATGATAAGCCAAAGAAATATCCTCTCACGTTTTTCAAATCCTCAATCGTTGTAATAAACAAAATTGACCTTGTTCCATATACAAACTTTAATCTTGAAAAGGCAAAAAGAGACATACTTTCCATCAACCCTGCCATAAAAATCTTTGAGGTCACAGCCACAAAGCCCGAGACGGTGTTTGGGGTTGTGCAGTATTTAGAAAGGCTTGCGAGGCTTAAAAAGTCAAACACACAATCATATGGATAAAGTGTCGAAAAGGCTGCTGATTGAAGGAGTTGTACAGGGTGTTGGTTTAAGACCCTACATTTATCGGCTTGCAAAAAGATATAACATTAAGGGAGAGGTCAGGAACACAAAATCAGGGGTGGAGATTTGTGCCACAGGCTGTGCAGAAGATATTGAAAAATTTCTGACAGAAATTTCCCTCAATCCACCGAGACTTGCTATTATAAAAAAGGTTGTATCAGAAGCTTTAAAGAGCCACACCTGTTACGATGATTTTGTCATTTCACCATCTTCTTCGGGTGAGGAAAGAAGCATTTATCTGTCACCGGATGCAGCCATTTGTGATGACTGCAGGAGAGAGTTTTTTGACAAAAAAAGCAGGTATTTCAGATATCCCTTCGTAAACTGCACAAACTGTGGTCCCCGTTACTCCATTATAACAGCCTATCCCTATGACAGAATAAACACCACCATGAGTAGTTTTGAAATGTGTGATGATTGTGTAAAAGAGTATAGGGATATCCACTCCAGACGCTATCATGCAGAACCTGTGTCCTGTCCGGGCTGTGGACCGGTATACAGAATGCTTGACAGTTGTTTAAATGAAGTGCTGGTGGATGATGTTTTTGAAACGGCACGTTATCTGATGAAGGCAGGTAAAGTTTTAGCTGTAAAAGGTGTTGGTGGATACCATTTAGTTTGCGATGGTGGAAGCAATGAGGCGGTTCACAACCTGCGTAAGAGAAAGCTAAGGGACACCAAGCCTTTTGCGGTGATGTTTAAAGACGAAGAAACACTTAGAAAATACTGTTACTGCAGCGATAAAGAAATGAAACTGCTTAGAGGAAAGGAAAGCCCCATAATACTGCTGAGACAGAAAGGCACGTTAAAGGATGAAAACATAGGTTTAATAGCAGGTTCAAGCCCCTACATAGGAGCCATGCTTCCTTATGCACCTTATCAGTATCTGTTGCTTGAAGATTTTGACATGGTTGTGTTTACCTCCGGCAACCTCTCAGGTGAGCCTATTATCTACCGGGATGACGAGCTGACACGGTTAAGAACTGTTGCAGACTACTTTATTGTTCATAACAGAGAAATAGTAAGGTTTGTGGAAGACAGTGTGGCAAAAATAATTGATATGGGTGAACATAGTCTTACCATACTGATAAGGAAAAGCAGGGGCTTTGCACCTTTACCGCTGTTTTTAAATAAAAGGTCTGAAAGGCAGATTGTGGGATTTGGCGGTGATTTGAAGGCGGCAATCAGTTTTGTAAGGGACGATGAGCTGATACAGTCTCAATATCTGGGTGACCTTTCTGATTATCAGGCTTTTGAAGACTATAAAAAGACGATTAAGGATTTTAAATCCTTTTTTTCCGTAAAGCCCGATGTTTATATCTGCGATCTGCATCCCGCATACTTCAGCAGTCAGTATGCAGAAGAACTGGCTGAAAGGGAAGGGATAAAACTGGTAAAGGTTCAGCATCACAAGGCACATGTTGCCTCTGTGGCTTTAGAAAAGGGCTGGTTTGATCAAACTTTTGTAGGTGTTGCCTTTGATGGCACAGGTTTTGGTGAAGATGAAAACATATGGGGTGGCGAGTTTTTTGTTGGCTCCTTAAAGGCAGGCTTGGAAAGGGTTGCCCATTTAAAATATGTGCCTTTTCCTTTCGGCGATGCAGCGATAAAAGAGCCAGAAAAGTCCGCATTCTCCTATTTTTACACCTTGGGGCTCGATGAGTCTGAAATGTTGGCTGTCTTCGGAAAAGAAGGGGTTGCAAGGTTTAAGACTGTCCATAATTTTATAAAAGAAGCAGGACTTTTTACCTCCAGCATGGGCAGACTCTTTGATGCGGTATCCTTTTTACTGGGATTCAGAAGAAAGGTGGGTTATGAAGGTGAAGCCGCCATAGAACTGGAAAACCTTATTTACAAATGTTTTTCTCTGAAAGAAGAGATGGCAGGCTATAACTATAGAATAGTTAAGGATGAAAAACAATTTTTAATTGATACCTCTTTTCTTCTGAGAGAGGTTGTGAATGACTGGCTTTTAAACACAGATAATTCTTTAATCTCTGTGAAGTTTCATTCAGCCATAATAAATGCAACCTTTGACATTGTGAGCCAGATAAGCAAGGAAAGGGGCATAGTTAAGGTTGCCCTGTCAGGTGGCTCTTTTCAAAACAGCTATCTGCTTTATCATCTGCTAAATCGGCTTAATAGGGCTGGTTTTGAATGTGCAACGAACAGTTATTCCCCGCCAAACGATGCCTGTGTCAGTGTGGGACAGTGTGGAATAGGGTTGTTTTTGGATTGAACTACTCCACCACAATATGGTGAGGGTTTTCTGAAAGCAGGATGTATCTGTCTTTTTTTCTTGTGAGCTTTCCGTAAAAGTAACAGGTATTACCTGGTTTTAACCCCCTTATTCTTCCACCTTTTTTCCCCGTAAGATGGATGTCCAGATAGTCGGTTTTGATTACGCTTTTGGTGGTGTCATAGTAAATGCTGTTTATTTTTCCCCGATACCATCCGTATAGACCTGTTTGTTCATGAAGTTTTGTGTTTAAAAACTGGTTTTTATAAAGTCCCCGTCCCGATTTCAGGGCATTAAAAAAGGCAAGTTTGTATTTTGTGGACAGTTTAAGTTTATGTATGTCGTATGGAAAAACAACACCTTCCGCAAGCAGTTTGGTGTTTATAAGGATGTTATCTGCATAGACGTAGGCTATGGTTCTTCCGTAAACATCCTGTTTTTCTCTGTCGTAACCTAAAACCACCTGTTTGTTTTCCACCAGTGTTCTGTTAAGTTTTGTTGCCTCTTCGCCAAAAGGTTCGCTGACTGCTACCCAGTGCTCCCCCTCTTTTCTGTGTGTCTCCGGTGCATCAATGCCTAAGTATCGCACCTTTTGCCCATCTTCAAGAATTATTGTGTCTCCATCAACAACCTTTGAAACATAGCTGTAGCCCTTTTTCCGAAGGATATCGGGGTTTCTGAGAAATGCTGAAAATTCAAACGCCCCTGATACACCACAGGTTGCTATGGTTATTGCGGTAACAAGGGCGGTTAGATATTTACGCAAGGTTGTAAATACTACCCCTCAAAGATATGATGCTCAAGCTCACCATACCAGTCAACAGGGTTTTCTATAAACTTTTTCAGGTTTTCTATCGCAAGATAGTGTCCTTCCTCTTCGTCTCGCAGGGTTTCAAAAAATTTTTTTTCAACGGGATTGGCTGCCTTTTTTGCCAGTTCGTCATACATTTTATAGCCTTTTGATTCGAAGTCAAGACCAAGTTTTATAGAGTCCAGTTCAAGCATTTTTGGGTTAACCACGTCCTTGAATTTGTTTAGTGCATCCCTGAATATGTTTTTCCACGGAAGATTGTCTGATGAGGGGAGTTTTTCAGGAAAACTGTCGTTAGCAACCAGTGCATCAAAAACCTCTTTAATGCGTTTGATATGTTTCAGTTCCTCGGCTGCAAGATTTATAAATATCTCTTTTGCCATAGGATTTTTTGAAGCCTCAGCAGCTTTTAAAAAGAATTCTCTGCCACTTTCTTCAAACTTTATCGCCTCTTTAAAAGAGTTTCTCAAAAGTTCAGCATGATTCATTATTTAAGCCTCCTGTCTATTTTTCTTCTTTTTCCTGTTTCTTTTTTTTGTAAAACGCCTCTGCCTGAACCTTGTCTTTACAGGCATCACAGATCTTATCCATGCTTTTTTTGCCGCAGACCAGACAGCGTGTTTCTTTTTTGTCTTCTTTTTTCATAATGATAATTTTACCAGATAGCGGGTAATTTTTGAAACAATTATTCAAGACCTGTAAAAAGTTCGTCTATGGTTGTAAAGTCTCTCGGATAAGCAAGGAGCTTTGATGAAATGGATATGTTATCTTTTTTGAGTTTTTCTTTTATTAAGTTTACTTTGTCGTAAAGTTCGGTGGAAGAGACGTTATGATAGACAATAAAATCATCTGCCCCTGCCCTTACTATCACGGCGGGAGAGAAGAAAACGGTCTGGATTGTATGGGCAACCTTGACAATCACCTCGTCTCCTTTAATCCTGCCAAACTTTTTATTAATGGAAGTCAGATCGTCAATATCCAGGTACACAAGATAAAAGGGCTCTTTTTTGGCAATCTTTTCGGTGAGAAATATTTTTAAATAGGGATACCAGTAAAGACCTGTTAAAAAATCAATGTAAACCATAGCCTCTCTGAATTTTTCAATGTATGGCGATATAGAACTGACCTTTTCTTCCTGGTCTTCTATTTCGTGTAAAATCTTAAGGCTTATTTCTCTCAGTGCAGGATTGAATTTTTTGCCAAATTCTGAGTCTATATAACTTAAAACGTCCTGTTTCGGAAGCTTTTTCCTGTAGGGTCGCAATGATGAGAGGGCATGGTAGTTGTCCACAATGGCAAGAATCTGGGACTCCATCGGGATTTCGTCACCTTTCAGTCTGTCCGGATAGCCAGTTCCGTCAAAATTTTCGTGGTGATGTTTTATCCATGACACAATGCCCTGTAAAGGTGCAATTTCTGACACTATAAGGGCGCTCATTTTTGGGTGATTTTTCATTATAGAGTATTCAAAGTCTGTTAGCTTTCCCGGTTTTAACAATATAAGATCCGGTATTCCAACCTTGCCCGCGTCATGCAGAAGCCCTGCAAATTTGAGTTTGGTGATTCTTTCATCCTCAAAGCCAAGTGCCTCCGCCAGTTTTGAGGCGTATTCGGCAACCTTTTCAGAATGTCCTCTTGTGTAAGGGTCTCTTGCTTCTATGGAGTTTGCAAGGGCACGGACAGACTGAAACGCCAGTTCTTCCAGCATGCGGGTGCGTTCTTTAAGCAGGTTTTCAATATGGGCAAAGTATTTCTTGTTCTGCTTTACATTCAGACAGTAATTCAGGGCGTTTTCGATACGTTCTTTAATCTGGTTAAGGCTGAATGGTTTGGGAACAAAATCGTATACACCCTTTGTGATGGCATCCTGTATGTATTCAGGGCTTATAGCACCACTTATAATTATTACGGGTATATCGCCAAAGCCGTTGCTTTTTAGGTAATCTATGAATGGCAGAGAGTTTTTACCTTTTAAAAATACATCAAGAATTATGAGGTCAACGGAAGGAAAGGTTTTTAAAAACTCCTTTGCTTCCGGCAGGTCTGGAAAGACTTTACACATATATCCGAGAGAGTCGAGAAAATCCTTCAGCATCTCCCGTGGGGCTTCGTCATCGTCAATAACTATCACATAGGGTGCATTTTTCATAACTATTTCAGCCCAAGTGTGTTCACAAGGTCACTGAATGAAAAGGGTTTAATAAGAAATGGTCTTCCTGTTTTTTTCAGCATCTCCCGGGCATCAAGGGACACGTCAGCGGTGATAAACACAATTTTCTCTGCCTTTTCCGGGGCAACAGTTTTCAGTTCGTTGAAAATCTCTGTGCCGTTTTTATCAGGCAGTCTCAGGTCAAGTATTATCAGGTCGTAGTCGTTACATTTTATCAGATTGAACCCGTCTCTAACGTTTTCCGCCTCATCCACACTGTATTTGAATGTGTACAGTATATCTGCCAGATATTCGCAAATTATCGCATCATCATCAACGATTATAGCCCTTTTTCTCTGGATAAGTGGGGAAAAAGTTTTACCTTCTTCTTCCTCTGGCAGATTCTTAGGTTGTGAGTCAACCGGAATTGATATTATGAAGGTGGTGCCCTTTTCGGATGTGTCAAAGTTTATGGTGCCGTTATGAATCTGAACAATCCTGTGGATAAGTGATAGCCCCAGCCCTGTGCCTTTGCCCTTTGTTTTTGTTGTAAAAAAGGGTTCAAAAATTTTATCCCTTAACTCCGGGGGTATACCGGGACCATCGTCAGACGTTTCTATAACAAGTCTGTCGTTTTTCTGATAGACCTTTAATGTTATGTTCTCGCCTTTCTGTGAGGAGGTTATGGCATCAAAGGAGTTTTGCAGAAGATTTAGGACCGCCTGTTGCAATAGTCCGCTGTTGCAGTAAACGAGAGGCAAATCTTCAGGTATGTCAATGTTGAAATTGATGTTATGTTCTTCAAAGGAGGTGGTTAGTAAAAAAATAACCTCCCTCAGAGACTGCCCCACATCAACAAAAGACATGTCCATAAGCTGCTGACGTCTTGAAAACTTAAGTAGATTTTCAATGATGTTTTTTACGCGATAACTTTCCTTCTGGATTTTGGATACGATATCGTTAACCTTTGGAGGTAGTGTGTCTTTGTAAAATCCAAGGAGCTCACTGTAACCTATTATGCCTGTAATGGGATTGTTAATTTCGTGGGCAATGCTCGCAGCCATTTCTCCTATGGATACCAGTTTTGCCGACTGTATAAGCTCTTCCTGAGTTTTTAACTCTGATGTGATGTTATCTATTGTGATTATGACGCCATCTTTATCCTGAATCTTTACCAGTGAAGAGTTGACCTTGTAAAACTCGCTGCCGAGTGAAACATTATGAAATATGGTTTTATTATCGGGATTCTGAAAGTGGGTGGAAAATATATAGTCAGTGGTAAGGTCTCCTATGGAAAGCAGCTTGTCACCATCAAAACTCCCGTAAGCTTCAAGCAGATTTTTTGCCTTATCGTTTTGTAGCACGATGGATTTATCTGCCGTCATGTAGAAAAGCCCCTCACTCATGTGGAGGAGCACACTTTCCATCAGCTGGTTTTGCCCTTTTAAAGCCTTTTCAGCCATTCTTACCCGCAGTGCAGCGTTAATGCGGGCATAAAGTTCACCTTCGTCAAAGGGCTTTGTGATGTAGTCGAAGGCACCTAAGGAAAGCCCCTCAATCAAATCCTTTTTATCTAAATACCGTGCCGTGAGAAATATGACGGGAATGGAACTGGTTTTTTGGTTTGCCTTAATTTGCTTACAAACAGCAAAACCATCCATTTCCGGCATCATAATGTCAAGAATTACAAGGTCAGGGTCTTCCCCCAGAATTCTGTCAAATGCCTCTGTTGACCTGTTACATAGAATGGTTTTAAAACCCCGTTGTTTAAGGTAAAGGTCTAAAATTGTTAGATTGTCCTTCTCGTCGTCAACGACAAATATCTTTGCCATTAACGTAACATTTTATAAAATTTTTCTTAAAAAGTAAAACTTTATTGATATTTGTTCAACAGCCCATTAAAATCAAATTATGATTTATCCTGAGCTAAAAGGCAACCACACAATAGAGGATTTTATCTTTTCTTTCGGAGATGCTGATGGGTTTTGTCTGCTTGATAGTGAAGGCAACTTTTCCCATATTAATCATTATTCATATTTGGGGATAATCCCGGCTTTTTCCCTCTGTCAGGTCGGTGAAAAGACATTATTTGAAAAAAAGGGCAGACAAATGCTTCTTGACAAACCATTACTTCAGGTGATGCGTGAGGTAATGGCTGAAAAAAAAAGAAATCGCAGCGACTTTCCCTTTTGTGGTGGCTTTATCGGATACTTTACATACGACTTTGGGTGGATTCTGGATAAATTCAGACCCAACAAGATGCCGGAAAGGGTTCTAAATCTTCCCCTTGCAAGATTTAACTGGTATGACGAGCTTTTTGTGTTCGATAACAGAGAAAAAAAACTTTTTTTTGTGTCTGCTGACAGCACCTCACTGCCTGAAATTTATATAAAAAAGCTGAAAAAAGCTGAAAAGGAAAAAGATTTTTGCCATACTTTCAGGCTTAAACCCTCCATGTCAAGAAGGCATTATCTTTCTGTGATAGAAAACACAAAAAAATATATAGCTTCAGGGGATATCTATCAGGCAAACATAACCCAGAGGTTTTCCTGCAGCCTGCCGGTCTCACCACAGGATTTTTACCGCAAACTAAGGCGGATTAGTCCTGCTCCCTTTGGTGCCTATCTGAAAGTAAAAAATACGACTATCCTTTGTAATTCTCCCGAGAGGTTTCTTTACAAAGAAGGACAGTATGTAGAAACCCGCCCTATAAAAGGCACAAGAAAAAGGGCAAAAAACAAAAATGAGGACAAAAGACTCATTGAAGAGCTTGTAAGAAGTGAGAAAGACAGGGCTGAACACATAATGATTGTTGATCTTGAAAGGAACGATCTGGGACGTATATGTGTAAAGGGCAGTGTGAAGGTTAAAGAGCTGATGACCGTGGAATCCTATGCTAATGTTCATCATCTGGTTTCGGTAGTGTCAGGTATTCTTGAGGATGGTAAGGATATTTTTGACTGTATTAGACAGACCTTTCCGGGCGGGTCTATTACAGGGGCACCAAAACTACGGTCTATGGAAATAATAGATGAGCTTGAGACGGTAAAAAGGGGCGTCTATTGTGGTGCTATCGGATACATTGACGCTTCTGGTGATGCAGATCTTAATATTGCCATTAGAACCGGGGTGGTTACTGGTGGTAGACTTTTTTTTAACGTGGGTGGTGGCATTGTGGCTGACTCTGTGCCTGAAGAGGAGTACGAAGAAACAATAATTAAGGCAAGGGCTTTTATGGCTGCAATGGGCATTTCTGAGGTTTCAGACTGATGAAGGTGTTTTTAAACGGTAACTTCATGGAAGAACAGGAAGCCCTGATCTCTCCCTTTGATCGTGGCTTTATGTTTTCAGATGGTGTTTTTGAGACAATAAGGGTGTATAATTGCATGCCCTTCGCATGGAAAGCCCATCTCAGGCGATTGATGGCAGGGTTGAGGTTACTAAAGATAAAGATTCCCTACACCTCAGACAAACTGCTTTTTTATGTTCAAAAACTACTTGAATATAACAAACTTACAAAAAAGGATGCATATTTGAGAATCACGGTCACCAGAGGGGTTACGACTGGATTAAAAGACTTTTCTTGCAACCAGCCTACGGTTTTTATGTTTGTGAGAGAGCTAAACCTTACAGAGATTACAGAAAAGAGACAGAAAGGGATAACGGCGAGCCTTGTGCCATTTTCAAGAGGCGACTTATCCCACATAAAACATCTGGGCTATTTTGAGTCTCTGATAGCACTCTTAAATGCAGATGCGAGTCATGGAGAGGCTGTTTTTACTAATAATGGTAAGGTTCTGGAAGGGGCAACTTCAAACATATTTTTTGTAAAATCTGATAACGTGGTTACACCTCACAGAAACATTTTAAAAGGCATAATGAGAAAAGAGGTTATAAGCATATTGAGAGAGGCAGGATTTAAGATAGAAGAAAGAGATGTCAGGGTAGCTGAACTTAACACCTTTCAGGGAGCCTTTATAACCAACTCAATCATTGAAGTTGTCCCCCTGAAACAGATAGACAACATACATTTTAATGTGAAGGCTGTAGCGAAACTTATAGAATTAATAAGGGAAGACATAAAAAAATCATGTCCCAGATAGTTGGTTTTCTTTCGTCCGGTTTTGCATTCATTGCCTCAGACAGCAATATAGCTGACGAAAAGGGCGAAAGCCTTGGGTTTAGAAACAAGCTTTTTCAGGGCGAAGGTTTTATCATAGCAACTGCAGGCATATCTTTCGGAATTGATTTGATAGAGGGATTTTTGGTGCAGAGTAAAATGCTTGGCATAAAATGGGCGGAAGAGATTGAGAATTATTTTGTCAACCACGGAAACCTAATGTACAGGCAGTTTTTAAAAGTACACGGCAAAGATGTTAAAGACGAGTTAAAAAGGTTATATATCCTTTTTGCAGGTCTTACTGAAGAGGGTAAACTGACACTTCGCTTAATAGGTTCTGAAGGTGAAGACAGTTTAAAAGCTGTTCCTTTCTCGGATGTGGTTACCGCTCCGAGAAGGCTTGGGCTTGAGCTTGCTCTTATGAAGCTTAAAAATGTAACAATGTTTGAATTATCTAATTTTATCTTTGAAAATCTCAAAAAAATCTCAGAGAAAGACCATCATGTAAAGCCTCCATTTCACATCTTATTCATTGACAGAAATGGTTTAGTCATCAAAAATAAAAAATAGTTTTAAAAAAAAGATTTTCTATTGACAAAAATGTTTTTTAGGACTATATCTTTTTAGTAATACACTGTTTTGGAGGTTATATGAGATACGCTATGCTTAATGATGTAACT
>FWPU01006068.1_pt1 | contig 24939 bp, 10 predicted proteins | sample 2228361 | NCBI WGS metagenome assembly FWPU01 (sample SAMEA103939777, study PRJEB20133) | metagenome | reverse complement strand
CAAGCCTGTGTGGCACGGCCAGAGCGGAGCGATGGCCGTGGCCGGTGCCGCGCCCTTCACATTCGTTCAGGGCGTGCCACCCAAGTAGGGTGGGTGCTCTGCACCCACGCGAAAAGAGCGTGGCCTGCGTGCAAAGCGCGCACCCTATCGCTGTGCGGCCGCTCCCTTACGGTCGCGGCTCGGTTTTAGTCACACTGCGCGCTGAGGGCCGGCCCGTAGGGTGGCCCGCAGCATGGCTCCGGACAGCCACGCGCAGGAGATCAAGCCTTAGGGAGAGCGCTTGGCGGCGGTGGGGCCGCGGGGGGTTCCCAGTCTGTGGCCAAGCCAGGCGCGGTACAGGGCGCGGCAACCCAGGGGCGCACCGCGTGGCCGTCAGCCGGAGCGCGCGGGGCAGAAGATGTCGGCGATCGGGATGGCCGGCAAGGCCAGCGGGTCCTGCACGATCGGTGTAGGGCGCTTTTCGTAACCCAGTTTGCGGATCACTTCGAGGATCTCGCTGCACGTGGGGAACATGCGGCCGCTGGTCCGCTTGTACTGATCCAGGGCGTTCATGAATTCGATTTCATCGGCTGTGTAATCGCGTTCGCAGGTCGTGGGATCGATCTGGCGGCGGCGATTGACTTTGGCCCGGCGCTGGAGCTTGCGGCGCTCGACGGCCACAGGAAGATTCTGCTTGCGTCGATCCGGGGTTTTGCGGCGGTCCCCGGAGGTGCGCCGGTCGAGGGTCACCAGATTCTCACCCGAACCGCTAGTGGCCGGTGTTGCTACCATCGGGGGGGAGGCGGCAGGCGATGTGCGGCTCTTGGCTGCTTTGGTGCCGGAAGGGCGTTTTGCGGCCGACTTTTTGGCGCGTGCCATGCGAGTGCTCCCTCGTTGGGGGGCAGTCCAACAATCGGGGCAGGTAGTTGGCCTGCGACAGTCCACGAATCGGCCGCCAAGAGAGCGAAACTTGACCGTCTGGGAAAGACGTGCGGTTCTGGCAAATTGAGCGGCTAGACGGGATCTTACTGCTGGCGCAATGGTAGCGGTCGCAGGCAGTAGCGCGGTGTCAATGGGCCTGCGGCACAAAGGTCTTCGAGGCGACCGGCGGATAGAGGAGGCAGAAGAGCCCGCGGCACAGAGCCGGCAATTATCGCTTGCGGTCGATCGCTTCGACGACCTCGCGGCAGATGGCGCGGAGCTCGGTGATGGAAACGTCTTCCAGGCGGCGGCCAGAACGGTCCAGGCGTTCGTTGATCTTGATGGCCGTCTCTTGAAGCAGCGCGTGCGTTTCCTGGCTGCCGCCGACCAGGAGGAAGTTCTTGCCGCGGGTCAGCCGCGTATGGCCGTCCTCCGCGTCGAACGCCAGCCCCAGGAGGGCGGCCGAATGTGCGGGCCGATCGTTGGGCGTCACAAAAATGGCCTTTGCTATTTGCGTTTGAAGAAGCTTTTCAGGGCGTCGGCGGCCGATTCCTTGCTGCTGCCGGTGGCGGGGCCTTTCGGTTTGGTGGGGATTTGGAAGGCCTCGGCCTTGGACTTGGGCTTCTCTTCGGGCTCCTCGCCCTCGAAGACCTCTTCTTCTTCGCCAGCGGGTTTGGGGGGTTGGGCGGCTTTGGGCGGTTCGGCGGCTGCCGGGGCCTTGGCAGTCCGCGTGGGCTCCATCGTGCTCGTTTCGGTCAACGAGCTGCTCACTTCGTCTTCATAGAGCCAGTTGCTAACGTCGTCTTCGTCGGCCGGTCCGGTGGCGGAGCGCACGGTGCGGGCCGCCGCCTCTTGCACGCTGTGGACCTTGGGCTTCTTGATACCGGCCAGCTCGGGCGGTTCCTGCGCTGCCGGCTTGACAGGCACGGCCACCGGCTGAGGCTCGCCGACCACGCGGACCTCGAACTCCAGCGGCCCTACTTTCAGCAGATCGCCGGAATGCAGCTCGGCTTCCGTCACCACACGCTGGCCATTGACGAACGTGCCGTTCTTGCTCCCCAGATCGCGCACCAGAAGCAATCCTTCTTCCTGAAGGATCACACAATGGTGGCGGCTGATGAGGTCGCTGCGGGGCCGGAGTTGGCAGTCCTCGGCTCGGCCGATGAAGAACCGCGGGCCGGTCACCACCACCTCTTGGGCAGCGCCTTTGCCGCCGGTCGTCACAAGTTTCACTTCCATTACTGGGGTCACTCCACGGAAGAGACTAGGAACCTGGAAACAGTGCGGGCGGAGCCACCTCTTTGGAAGACTGAACGAGCCGAAGCTCCCCACATAGTATGCACGCTTTATGGTACGATGCAATCCCCTGGGCTGCTTCCCAGTGCCTTCATCTTACCACTGCCGCCCAGTGGCCGTCAAAGGCGTGGCGCCCCGTTTTGCCGGGTTTTTTTCGCACCCGCGCACGGCCCATCCATGAGCATCGGACGGTTACCGCCGAGCCGTCCAGACCGGCGAGCCGTATTTCCGCTCGGCAAGGTGGCGAACCTGGGCCTCCTCGTCCCTCGATAGGGGGGATGGGCGCAAGTCCAATTCCAGCGCTGGGCCCAGGACCTTGATCCACGCCTCGGCCAGGCGGTGCGCGTCGACCGCCTTGCCCATCCATCGTTCCAAACCGGGCAATTCCGGTGCCGCGGCCGAGCGGCCTAGCAGGATGCTTCCGTGCTGCAGCACCGCCCCGGCCAGGCGGCGCTGGGCGCTTCCGGCCACCTTGCAATCCCCCACCACGACGTCCCCGGGAGCACGCCGTTGGAAGCACAAAAAAGGATCCCGGTAGCAAGTAGCCCGGGCCGTCCTTTCCGGGATGCCCAAACGAGAGGGTCGTTGCCCCAGAAGGGCCATCGATCCCTCCGCAGCCTGCCCCAAGCCACCATAGAGCGATGCCGGGATGCCCCACGCGCCCAGCACGTGGATCAGGCTCTGGTGGACCACCCGGTAAAGGTCGTCGCGGCGCCGGGCCCAACCGAGGCTCGCCGGCACGGCCAGGGCGTAGGTCAGCTCGATGTCGTGGACGATGGCCCCGCCGCCACTGGGCCGGCGTACCACAGGGCAGGCCAGGCTGGCCGGATGCCGCTGCCGCTCCTCGAGCGACTGGAAATAGCCCAGCGATAACGTGGGTTCCTTCCAGCGATAAAGACGCAAGGTGCACAGGGCGTCCCGGGCGGCGCGGTCCAAAAGCACCTCATCGACGGCCATGTTCCACGGGCCGCACCGCGGGCTGTCGCAAAGCAGTCGGCAGGCAATCACGTTTGGGGCTTCCAGGCGAGGACCGGATTGCGTGCGGCGCGGACCTCATCCGGCCGAGAAATCGGGGTCGTGTGCGGGGCGGCGTGGAGCACCTCGGCTGGTTCTTGAACGATGCGTTCCAAGGCGTCGGCCCAGGCGTCCAGGGTGGCCTTGTTTTCCGTTTCCGTGGGCTCGATCATCAAGGCTTCGCGGACCGTCAGCGGAAAGTACACCGTCGGCGCGTGAAAGCCGTAATCCAGCAACCGCTTGGCGATATCCATGGCGGTAATACCGCGCTGGGCCTTGAGGCTGGCGGCCGAGGCTACGAACTCGTGCATGCACCGGTCGCCGTGGGGCACGGGGAGCACGCGCTGGACCCGGGCCAAAAGGTAGTTGGCATTGAGCACGGCGTTTTCGGCCACGCGGTGTAGTCCGTCGCGTCCCAGTGTGCGGAGATAGCAGTAGGTGCGGACCAAAACGCCGGTGTTGCCCAGGAAGCTCCGCACGCGCCCGATCGACTTGGGCCGGTCGTAATCGAGGGCGAACTGCTCGTCCTGGCGGACGATGACGGGTACCGGCAGATAGGGGGCCAGATGCTGGGCCACCGCGACGGGTCCCGCCCCGGGGCCACCGCCCCCATGGGGGCCGCTGAAGGTCTTGTGGGGGTTGAAATGCATCATGTCGGCCCCGAGGTCGCCCGGCCGAACCATACCCAGAATAGCGTTCAGGTTGGCCCCATCGAGGTACACCAGTCCGCCGACGTCGTGGACCCGCCGGGCAATCTCGGCGATCTGCCCATCGAACAGGCCGAGCGTGTTCGGGTTGGTGATCATGAAGACGGCACACTGGGCGTCGAGTTTGGCCGCCAGATCATCGAGGTCCACCCATCCTTGTGGCGTGCTGCGGATCTGGTCGATCTGGAAACCGGCCATGGCCGCACTGGCCGGATTGGTCCCGTGGGCCACGTCCGGGATGAGGACGCGGGTGCGCTTTTGCCCCAGATCGCGGAAATAGGCGGCGGCGACCAGCAGGGCCGTCAACTCGCCGTGCGCCCCGGCAGCCGGCTGGAGGCTGACGGCGGGCAAGCCGGCGATTTCGGCCAGCATTTGTTGCAACTCGAACAACATCGCCAGCAGGCCTTGCACCGTCTCGGCCGGCTGGTAGGGATGGAGGTCGGCCAGTCCGGGCAGACCCGCCAGCCGCTCGTTCCGCTTGGGGTTGTACTTCATCGTGCAGGACCCCAACGGATAGAAGTGGGTATCGACCGACATATTCCATGTCGAGAGGTTCACGAAATGGCGGACCAGCTCGGGCTCGGCCAGTTCGGGCAAGGGGAGCGGTGCCGTTGCCAGGAGCTCGGCAGGCAGAAGGGCCTCGACCGGCTGTTGGGGGACATCGCAGGCCGGCAATTCGGCTGCGCGCCGGCCGGGGCGCGATTGCTCAAATACCAGTTCTACAGCTTCGCGGTTTCGCATGGTGGGACACCTGGGCAATGGCTTTTGGAGGGGCCGTACTCTGCACACGCCGCGACTCAGTTGGGGGGACTAGAGGCCGCAAGGGCCCCTGGCTGAAAACCACGCATCCAATGGGGCAGACAAGACCAATCCCAAATCGCTCCGCAACAACCTTGACGCGGTACCTGGAAAGCCGGGCCCCGACGGCTCGCGAGGCGCCGGTACCAGGCCGCCACCCTAGGAAGCGCCCAGCGCGTCGGCCCATTGGTCGATCTCCTGCCGCGTGCGTTTTTCGGTTACCGCTACCAGTAGTCCATCGGCCAGTTCGGGGTACCAGGTTGCCAGGGGGATGCCGGCCAGGATGCCGTGCTGGCGGGCGGCATCCAGACGGGGTTGGACGCGGCCGTCAGCCGCCCGCACCACGAACTCTTTGAAAGTGGGCCGGTGGAAAGCGGGGCGCCAAAGCCCACGTTCCGTTAGCCGGGCAAGGGCATAGCGCGACTTCTGGAGGCACAATTGGGCCACGGCGCGCAAGCCGTGCGGCCCCATCGCCAGCAGGTACACGGCGGCACGCAAGGCCAGCAGGCCCTGGTTGGTGCAGATATTGCTGGTCGCTTTTTCGCGGCGGATGTGCTGTTCGCGGGTTTGGAGCGTGAGCACAAAAGCCCGGCGGCCGTGCCGATCCACGGTCTGCCCGACCAATCGCCCGGGCATCCGCCGCACGAACGCCTCGCGGCAGGCGAGGATGCCCAGGTACGGCCCGCCAAAGGCCAGCGGGTTGCCCAGCGACTGCCCTTCGGCCGCCACGAGGTCGGCGCCCCAATCGCCCGGCCGGGCCAAAAGCCCCAGGCTGATCGGGTCGGCCACCACGACCAGCAGCGCGCCGGCCCGGTGGGCGATCCCGGCTGCCGCCCGCACATCTTCCAGGCAACCAAAGAAATTGGGCTGCTGCACCACCACGCAGGCCGTGCGCTGGTCCACGGCCAGGGCCAGATCGTCCGGCGCCACGGTGCCCTCCGGCGCCCCTACCGTGACGATTTCGACCGGCAGATTGGCCAGATAGGTCGCCAACACCTGGCGGTACTCGGGATGGAGCGACCGGGGGACCACGACTTTCCGCCGGTTGCCGGTGGCCGAAAGGGTCATCAGCACCGCCTCGGCCGTGGCGCTGGCCCCGTCGTAAAGGCTGGCATTGGACACATCCATGCCGGTCAACTGGGTGATCAGGGTCTGGTACTCGAAGATAGCCTGGAGCGTGCCCTGGCTGGCTTCGGGCTGGTAGGGGGTATAGGCGGTGTAGAACTCGCTGCGGCTGGCGACGAAATCGACCACCGCCGGGATGAAGTGATCGTAGGCCCCCGCACCCAGGAAGCACGCCGTTTGGCCGGCCGGCAGGTTGCGGCGCGCCAGCGCCGCCACGTGGGCCGTTAGTTCCAACTCGCCCAGCGCCGGCGGCAGCTCCAGAGGGCGGTCCAACCGAAGCTCCTCCGGCACCATGGCAAACAGCTCGTCCACCGAGGCCACGCCAATGGCCTCGAGCATAGCCTTCTGATCATCGGGCGTATTGGCGATGTAGGGCATGAAGCTTCCGATGTGCGTGCAAGGGATGCGGCCGGCCTTTCGAAGACGGATTGGCCGCCCGGATTGCCCGCCGCACGTGGGCCCGGAAAGACCGTTCCCGCCAGGCTCCGACTTGCCAGGCTATGACTTGCGCGGGGGCAGGGGCAGCCGCTCGACTATTGGTCCTTGAGTTCCTCCTGGCACTGCTTTTGGTAGGCGGAATGGTCCAGCAGGTTGGCCAGGTTCGCGTCATCGGTGATTCGCACCCGGATCAGCCAGCCGCGGCCGTAGGGATCGTCGGCCAGGTGTTCGAGGTCGTTGACGGCCGCCGAGTTCACCTCGACCACTTCCCCATCCACGGGGCTATAAAGGTCGCTGACGGCCTTGACCGACTCGATCTCACCGAAGGGCTGGCCGGCCTTGACCTGCTGGCCCACCTGGGGCAATTCCAGGAACACGAGGTCGGTCAGGGCCTCCAGGGCGAAGGCCGAGATGCCCACGGTGCCGATCTTCTGGCCATCCGGGGCGGTCTGCACGTGGATCCATTCGTGGGTGGGAGTGAACAGCAGTTCTTCGGGATTCACGGGGAAGGTCCTTTCGCATTGCGGCGGTAGAAGGGGAGTGGGACGACCTGGGCCGACTCGATCCGGCCGCGGATATCCACCCCCAACTGGGTTCCCAGGGCGCCGAACTCCGGGCGAACGTAGGCCATGGCGATGGAACGCTTCAGGCTGGGGGAGAAGGTACCGCTGGTGACCCGGCCGACGCGTTCGGTCCCTGCCAGCACCGGGGCATCGAGGCGGGCGATGCGCCGGCCGGAAAGCTCCAGTCCCACGCGGACAAAGCGGGGGGGTTGGCGCTCCAATTGGCGCAGGGCATCCCGCCCCGGGAAGTCCACGCCGGTCAAATAGCACGCATAACCCAGCCCCGCCTCGAACGGGTTGACTTCTTCGGAAAGTTCGTGGCCATACAGCGGCATTCCGGCCTCCAGGCGGAGCGTGTCGCGGGCACCGATGCCCGTCGGGACCAGGCCGTGGGGTTTACCCAGCTCCAGGATGGCTTGCCACACGCCCGGGGCAATGCTGGCCCCCACGGCCAGTTCGAAGCCGTCCTCGCCGGTGTAACCGGTGCGGCTGATAATGCCCCCTTGGCGCTGGGCCGCCGGGTGCAGGATGCGGACCAATGCGCCGTTGTAATAACGCATCGCCGCCAGATCGACATCCACCAGGGGTTGGAGGACTTCGGCCGCGCGGGGTCCCTGAATGGCGAACATGGCCCACAAGCGTGTCACGTCGGTCCACAGGACTTCGTTGCCGCGTTGCTGGGCCCGTTCCGGGGGAAGGTGCTCCGCGACCCAGCGGACGATCTTGTCGCGGTTGGCGGCGTTGACCACGACCAGGTAAAAGGGCTGGCCTACCTCGTTGTGATAATACCCGGTCAGCACGTCGTCCAGGATGCCCCCTTGCTCGTTGGTGATCAGCGAGTAGCGGATCTGGCCCAAGCGGATGTCGCCCACCCGCCGGGTGAGCAAGCCGGCCAGGAACTCTTCGGCGCCTGGCCCCTCGAACCGCAGCCGCCCCATGTGCGAGATATCGCCCATGCCGCAGGCGCTGCGTGTGGCCAGGTGCTCGTCGGTGATCGAGCGGTAATAGAGCGGCATGGCCCAGCCGGCAAACTCCACCATTTTCGCCCCGTGCGCGACATGCCATTCGTGCAGCGGCGTCAAAAGCACAACTTGCGCCCTTAAACCGGACCAGCCCGCCGGCAAGCTCCCGCAGGACCACAGACACCGGGGGCAAGAACTAGACCGCCAATTCTAGCGAACCGGGCCACAGTCCCCAAGAGCCGGCCTGAGCTGGCGCCGCCTTTAGGTCGCACCGGCTAGCTGGCGCCGGCTAGCTGGCACCGGCTAGCTGGCGCCGGCTAGGTGGTGCTGCCTTAGCTGGCGCCGGCTAGGTGGCGCCGGGTAGGTGGCACCGCCTCTAGGTGGCGCCGGCTAGGTGGTGCTGCCTTAGCTGGCACCGGCTAGCTGGGGCCGGGTAGGTGGCGCCGGGTAGGCGGCGCCGGCTAGGTGGCGCTGCCTTTAGCTGGCACCGGCTAGCTGGCGCCGGGTAGGTGGCGCCGGGTAGGTGGTGCTGCCTTTAGGTGGCACCGGCTAGGTGGGGCCGGGTAGGTGGCACCGGGTAGGCGGCGCCGGCTAGGTGGCGCTGCCTTTAGCTGGCACCGGCTAGCTGGCGCCGGGTAGGTGGCACCGCCTCTAGGTGGCACCGCCTCTAGGTGGCACCGCCTCTAGGTGGCGCCGCCTTTAGGTGGTGCCGGCTAGGTGCTGCCGGCGCGCATTGGCGCCGGTGCTTGGGCGGTACCTCAAGAAGCGGCGCCGGCGGAACTTCGACCGGCACAAGTGGTACCGGCGAGCCGCCGGTAGTTAGCCAGGCAGGTCCACCGCCGCCGGCCAGAGACCCGTGCCCGAAAAGCCCACTGCTGCGGGGGCGGGTTTCCCCATGAACCGGCCTGGCCGCTACCGGCCAATGGCGGGTGCCGTCACAGGCCTGTCCCGCCGCAGGGCCGCGCCACGGGTCGGCAGGCGCTTTCCCAGCAAACGGTGCCGGTCTTCCTACCAGAACCGTTCCACGGCGAAGATGAAGTCCCGCACGCCCGAGTCGTTGATGGTATCGGTGGGGTTGTGGCTCTCGGCGGTCACCTTCTTGAAGCCGATGGTCTTGCGCACGAAGTTCAACTCGAGGTTGGAAACCTTGGCCCAATTGGCGTCGGCCTCGATGAGGTCGGCCAGCGCCGAGTCGTGCAGACGCGCCTCGTCGTTGCCGCCGGCGGTCGAGTTGGCATAGATCTCGGCGAAACCCACGGCCGAGTTGCTGAAGGCCTTGCCATCGACGTTGCCGGTAAGCGTTCCTGCGGTGGGGGTGGCAGAGAAGAAGTCGCTGCCCGACGAGTCGTTCAGGTACGCAACATCGTGTTCGCCGCTGCGCGAGTAGGCGGTGGTCTTGGCGAAGTTGTTGGCCCGCACCGAATAGTCCGCTGCCGCCAGAAGGGCATAGGCCGGATAGGCCGTGAACGTATCCACCGCGTTGGGCCTGTCGTACAGCCGGGCCACGTCGTTGCCGGCCGTCGAAAAGGCCTCGATGGTGCCGAAGCCGATCGCGCGGTTGAGATACCCGTAGCCGAACAAGGCGGCCTGGCCGGCCTGGGCTTGCAGGGTATCGACGCTCCCGGGGTCGGTGGGCGAATCGCGCAATTCGGCGCGGTCGTTGCCGCCGCTGAGGGCGTAGGCGGTGGCGAAGCGGAAACCCTCGGCCCGGGCGGAGAACCCGCCGCCGCTCATCTCGGCCAAGGTCGGATCGGCCGCAAACACCTGGGTGCCCTGGGCATCGAACAGCCGGGCGGTATCCATGCCGCCCCGCGACTGGGCCAGGACCGACTCGAACTTCTCCGCGCGGGTGCGGTAGGTGCTGCCGTCGGTCAGTTCCGCGAACGTCCCATGCCGGCTGACGAAGTTGTCGCTGGCCGCCGGGTTATCCAGCAACGTGGCCGTATCGTTGCCGCCGCGCGTGGCCAAGGCGACCACGGTGCGGAACCCGTAAGCGGTGTTCTGGAACGGGACCTGGGCGTTGGCCAGGGTGGCCCGACCCGGTTCGGCGGTGAACTGGTCATCGCCCGGCGAGTCGTAGAAGAAGGCCGTATCGTTGCCGCCGCCGGAGTCGGCCTCGATGACCTGGGCCTGATCGACGCGGGTCGTGTAGCCCGGGCCGGTGAGGATCGCGAATCCTGGATACAGGGAAACGGTCTCGCCGCTGGCGGAAGTCCCCTGAAGCACGGCACGGTCCGTGCCGCCGCCGATGGCCAGGACGTGGGAACGGGCAAAGCCCGTGGCCGAAAGCGCAAACGCCGTGCCTCCCACCGTTCCGGTGACGCTCAAGGTGCGGCCGGTGGCGGTGATGGTCTCGTTTCCCGCCGAGTCGAAGATCCGCGCCACGTCGCTGCCGCCGCTGGAAACCGCCTCCACGCGGTGGAAGTTGTTGCCACGGAGGGACCATCCAGCGCCCAGGAAGGTGGCAGACTCGGGGGTGGCGGTGAAGGTTTCGGCCTGGTTGGGGTTATCGCTGAGCCGCAGCGTGTCGCCAGCCTGGCCGCTGGAGTTCACCACCACCGACCGCACATTCCGCACGTTGGTGGTGAAGCCGCCGCCCACCATCGAGGCGAGAAGCGGCGTGGCGCCGACCGCCGGCGTGAAAGTAAGTACATCGTCGTCCGGCGTGTCGTTGAGCACGATGGCGTCCGCCCCGCCCCGGCCGTCGTAATCGATCCCCTCGATGTTGGCGGCGGTGAACGAGTAGCCGTTGGCCGTCAGGACAAAACCACCCGGCTGGATGTGTACCGTCTCCGCCCCGAAGGTGCCGATGATGCGGATGCTGTCGTTGCCGCCCCGGCCGTCAAAGGCCAAAAGCGCCGTGCGGTAATCGACCGACTGGAATACCCCGTTGAGCTGGACCTGCCAGGTGCTTGGGGTGTCGGCCAGTTGGAAGACGAACACGTCATCGCCGGGGGTGCCGACGATGGTGCGGGAGGTGGGTCCGGCCGCGGCCGGGTCCAGCGTCCATCCGCCGCTCCAGCCGGTCCGGCCATTGAATTCGGCGGCCAGCGACAGGGGCGAGGCACTGGTGGTCTGCGGATTGATCCGCACGCGGCGCTGGTAAATGCCGGTGCGATCCGCATCGGGGCCGACCCACACGGTGGTGAAGTCGCCGTCGGCATCCATGGCCACGGCCGAGGCGTTCTGGTCGCCCACCACGATGGCGTTGATGCGGAACTCGCCCAGCGGCATTCCCGAAGCCGGGTTCACATAGTCCGAGCCATCGGGCTGGAACATTCGGGCGAAGATGCCGTCGTCGCGGCCCCCAAGGTTGTCCTGGTTGACGGCGGTCCAGGTGACGACGATCATGCCGTCGTCGCTCATCGAGATGGCCGGCTGGTACTGCCAGTACAGCGTCTGCTGGTTGACACGGGCCTCGCCGCCCAGGGGCTGGCCGGTGCGGCTGTAGCGCCGGCCGTACACGCCGTATCCGCTGCCATCCTGGTAGAAGCTCGACCACACCACGGCGAAGTCGCCATCGGCATCCATGGCCACTTGCGGGGCGATCTGGTCGGCGGGGGTGTACTCGTTGATGCGGAACTCGGGGCCCAGGCGGTTGCCGGTGGCGTCGAACCGCTGGCCATAGATACCCCAGCCCGCCCCGTCCTGGCCGTCGCTCTCCCAGACGACCACGAAGTTGCCCGCATCATCCATGGCCACGTCGGAACCGATCTGGGCCGGATTGACCGTCGCGTTGACCAAAAACTCATTGGACAGCGGCGTGCCGTCGCTGGCAAAGCGCCGGCCCCAGATGCCGTAATGGTCCAGTGTGGCCGCGTTGCTGCTCCAGGTGACGACGAAGTTGCCCATGGCGTCCATGGCCACGGCGGGCTGGTCTTGCACGGCCACGGTGGTCTGGTTCACCAGGAACTGGTCGCCCAGGGGGATGCCGTCGGCGTTGAACACCCGGGCCCAGACCCCGCGGTCGTCAATCACCGCGTTGGCCCCCTGGCCCACCTGGCCCTGGCCCGACCACACGACCACGAAATTGCCGAAGCGGTCCATCGCCACGTCGGGTTCGATCTGGTCGCCGGTGGTGAACGAGCTGACCACGAACTGCGGCCCAAGGCGCTGGCCGGTGCGACTGTAGCGCTGCGCCAGGATATTCGCCTGGCCCCGGATGTTGCCCACCGTGGGCAGATCGGGCGCCTGCCCGTAGTGGACCCACACCACCACGTAATTGCCGTCGGCATCGGTGGCGATAGCCGGGTCCTCTTGGATGTCCAGCTCGATGTTGTTCACCCGGTCGTCGCGGTCGGTGGTGGGCTCGCCGGGACCCCCATCTTCGCCTGGGACCCCCGGACCCACGATCGTGAACTTCCGCTGGAAATCGGCGCCGGGGAGGCCATCCCAGTTGCCATCGAAGGCGTTGCCGAACAGGTCCCGGACCCGGTCGCGGATTTGCAGGGTGTACTGGCCCGCCCCCAGCGGCTGGAACCCCGCCTGGGTGATATCGGCGTCGAAGGTGACGACCGCCTCGTACTTCAGGCTGGGCGTGGCCATCAACCCCAGTTCGTACGCCTTGTTCAGGCCGAACTGCACGTCGGCAATGCCCACCGGCAGGACGCGGCTGTCGCGGACAATCTGCCAGTTGCTGGGATTGAGGATGCTGTTGACCCCGTTGACACCGCCGATGCGGTCCAGATCCTCGCCAAAGCTGAGGACGAACTGGCTGGCCGGCGCGCTGAACACGCTCCCCTCGCGGACCGGCAGGAACGTGGGGATGCCCGTGGGCAAACTGACCACGTTGAGCACGTCGGCCACGATCGGGCCGGCATCGTCGGCGATCGTCTCGTAGCGCTGGAAGAACACGCCCTGCGAATCGACCTGGCCCGGCTGCGTGCCGTTGCCGCTCCACACCACGACGTAATCGCCGGCGTGGTCCACGGCCACGCTGGGGAAGCGCTGGTCGCCATCGGTCGTGCTGTTCACACGGAACGGGCCGCCCAGCTCCCCGTTGGGCCCCAGGAAGGGATTGACCCCGAGCTGGCTATTGCGGGCATAGCGCCGGGCATAAATGCCGTAACTGTTGGGCGTACCGCCGCCGGCGGGGCTGTCCTGGAAGCTCTCCCAGACGACCACGAAGTCGCCGTCAACATCCATCGAAACGCTGGACCGCTGCTGGTTGTTGTCGGCGTAGCCGTTCACCTGGAACTCCGGCAGCGGGTTGCCCAGCGGGTCGAGGAGCGGATTGCCCAGGGCGTCGAACCGCCGGGCAAAGATGCCGTTCATGCCCCCCGACCCGTAGCCGTAGCTCGACCCCGGCGCATCCTGGCCATAGCTGGTCCAGGTGATCACGAAATCGCCGTCGGCGTCCATGGCCACGGTGGACCACTTCTGGTCGCGGGCCACAATGGTGTTGACCAAGAACTCGGGGGTGTTGGCCTGGATGACGTTGTCGATCCAGTCGGCATACACGGACACGCGGGTATCCCAACTGAACTCGCCGAAGCTCGAGTCCACGCCGGCCGTCACGTCCGGAGGCACGCCAGGCGTTTCGCCGCCGGTTACCACGGCGGCCACCAGCCCGTTGATGAAGATCGGAGCACCCGAATCGCCCGGCGCGCTGTTGACCTCGCGCGTCCCCAGCCCCAGATTGTTCATGCCGAACAGCGCGCCGAAGGCATCGTTGGCGGCCAGGCCGTTATCGAAGTCGTATACCAACAGGTCGCTGGCGCGGCCGAGGATGTCGCCGGTCGCTTCGTACACGTTCTGGCCGGTGCGGTTCTGGTTGTCCGGGGCGAAGACGGAACCGGTCGTGCCGGTGCCATACATCCCGTATCCGTACATCGACCACACCTTGCCGATCTCGTCGGTATTGCGGTAGATGTCGAAGCTTTGGGCCAGAGCCGGGGCGTCCTGGTCGAGCACCAGGATCGCCAGATCGCCGCCCATGCCGGGGCCGGTGGGGTTGTACGCCGGGTTGACGAAGATCTGCGAGACCCCGATCGTGACCGGCGAGACGCCGGTACCGGTGGTGCTGGGCATGCGGAACGTCACGCTGACCGTGCCGAGCGGGTACGGAACCGCCGATCCCGGGAGGGTGACCACGTGGGCCGCGGTGAGGATGTGCCGCCGCGTGAGGATCAACGATCCGCTGCCGTTGAACAGCCCGAGGACGTTCACCTGCACCACGCCGTCGAAGCCGCTGCCCGGGGGGATGACGTGGTTGGCCGGGTCATCCACCGAAACCACCCGCAACTGGGCCTCGGTGGGCCCCAGCGGCGAGCGGTCCAAGGCCGACCGCGGAGTGAGGGCAAACAGGTTCGCCCCGCGGAACCAGCGGTTGCTGATGAACTTGCGGGCGTAGATATCGGCCCCGTTGGCCGTCTCGCTGGTCCAGGTAATCACGAAATCGCCATCGGCATCCATGGCGATCGAAGGGGCGTATTGGTTGTTCGCCGTGGTCTCGTTGACCCGGAACTCGCCGGTGCGCCCCTCGATCTGCGTGGCGATGCGGATATCGGCGTTCGGATCGCCCACGAGCTGCTTGCTGTACACCACCAGCGGCGGGTGGTCCTTGCTGCCACTGCGGCCTACGAAGCGGATCAACAGGTCGCTCTGGCTGACGGCCTGCACATCGACCTCTAGACCCATCCCTTCCAGGCCGGCACGAATCGCATCGACCACCCCGTATGCGGTCCCCGGGTAGTTGATGACCGGCGTGACCCGCACAATGGTGTTGCCCGCCGGGTCCGCATCCAAGTAGGCCAGTTGGAAGGTGCCGGTAGCCCGGCCGACAAAGCTGACCATCTGCACCTCGTTCACCCCGCCCAGCGGGTTGCCGGCCGGGCTGTAACGCTGCGCATAAACCCCGTAGCCGCTGCCGTCCTGGCCCAGGCTTTGCCAGGTGACCACGAAGTCGCCCTCGACATCCATGGCGACCTGGGGGTAGCGCTGGACCGAGAACCGCATTCCGGGGTCGCGAATCTCGCTGTTGACGCGGAACGCCTCGCCCAGCGGCTGCCCCGCCGCGGTGTACCGGCGGGCATAGACGTTCCAGTCGGTCTTCTGGCCCGTGGCATCCGGGTCGCGCTGCGCCCAGGTAACGACGAAATCGCCATCCCCATCGCGGGCCACCGAGGCGAACTCGGCCGTCGGCTCGCTGGTCACCCGGATTTCGCCATTGGGCCAGGGCTGACCCGTGGCCGGGTCAATCGCTGGAACCACCGCCTTGGTCGAGACGCGGCCCAGCACCGGGTCGTCCGTCCAGGTAACCTGGTAGAGCTTGGCGTACACGCCTTCGCGGCCTTGCTCGGTGCTGGTCCAGACGATCACGTAATCGCCATCGGGGTCGGCAGCCACGCTCTGCGGGCTTTGCGTGGACTGGTCGCCCGGCGGGGTGTTGACCAGCGTTTCGCCCTCGGCCGGCCGCAAAATGTCGAACACCCACGTCGTATCCGAGCCGTTGGGGTTGACATCGGTCTTGTTCAGGGGGTTGCCCATCTGGTCGCGGAGCCGGCGGTTGACCACCAGTTCATAATGCCCTTCGCCCAGCCGCGGGTCGCCCGGCGCTGTCCCGTTGCCATCCAATTGGAGGACAACCTCGAATTTGTTGGTCTGCGGATAGCCCGGGAGCACGGCCGAGGCCATGTTCAGGCCGTAGACGATCCCCTGGATCACGCCGACGATCTCCGCGCCGTTGCGGCGAATCACGTAGTTGGCCGGGTTGAGGACGCTGTTGGCCCAGCCGGGATCCGTGGGGGAAGCCACCGCCAGCATGTCCTCGTCGAACGTCACCACCAGGTACTCGATGTTCTCGCTGACCTGGCCGCCGTTGGGGATGCTGTGCGCCGTGGGCGAGAGGACATCGCTGACCATCGGGCCGACGCGATCCAAAGAATCCCGGAAGCGCCGGGCGAAAATCCCTTGGCGATCGCCGGGGCCCGCACCGCTCCAAACAAACAGGGGGTCGCCATCGCGGGTTACGCCGACGGCCGGGAACTGCTGCACGCCCCCTTGGAACTGGTTCACGCGCTGCTGCACGTCGATGGGATTGAACTGGGCGTCGAACTGCCGGAAGAAAATGCCGTCGGCGTCCAGGTTCGTGGCCAGGTTCGGATTGCCCGGATTGAAGGGATCGGGCTGGCCCCCGGCCCCGTTGAACGCCACGGTAAAGCCGTTATTGGCATCGACCGCCACCGTGGGATTGACCTGCTGGCCGGCGAACATGGGGTCGTTGATCTGGCCGGAGGCCGTCGGCGTGCCGGTGGCATCGAAACCCCTCCAGAAGACGCCATAGCTGGCCGGGCCGGTGTCGTCCACGCCGAAGCTCTCCCACACCAGCAGGAAGCTGCCGTCGTCGTTCATGGCCACTTGGGGATTGCGCGCGGTGCGGGCCACGCCGGTTCCGCCGGCCCCCGGCCCGTTGTCCGCCCGGAACGCCACGCCCTGGGCGGTACCATCGGCCTGGTACAGCCGCGCGAAAACCTGCGTATCGGCCACGCGCCGCGCCACCTGGGCCGTCACCTCGTCCCACACGACCACGAAATCCCCAGTGCGGCCGTTCATGGCTACCGCCGGGTTGTTCTCCGCGCGGCCCGGCTCCAGGTTCAGGCCCGCCACCGGCGTGCTCACCTGGAACTCGCTCCCCACACGCTCCCCGCGGCTGTCGAACACCTGGCCACGGATGTCGTTGAAAAACCCGTAATCGGTCCCGGCCGTGGCCCAAACCACCACGAACCTCCCGAAATCGTCCATCGCCACCGCCGGATTGACCTGGTCGTACTGGACCGTGGCATTGACCCGGAACGCCGCTCCCAGCGGCACACCCATCGAAGAGAACCGCCGGGCGTAAATGCCCCAACTGCCGTCCGGATCCTCTCCCTGGCTCTCCCAAACCACCACGAAGTCGCCATCGGCGTCGCAGGCCACAGCGGCGTTCCGCTGCTCGCCGGCCGTAACGCTGTTCACCAGGATCTCGCCCGTCAAGGGAACGTTGTTCCGGTCATAGACCCGGGCGATCACATCCGTACCCGTCCCACTCTGTACGGTCCACACGGCGACGAAGTCGCCATCATGGTCCACCGCCACCGTGACGCTGGATTGCTCCTGGGCCGTACCCGTACCCAACGGCCGGGCAAAGGTCTGGTCAGGCTCCGTAGGAATGTTCAAACGGAAATCGTCTTCCACGCCCGCAGCCGGCAGCACCGTGAAGCGGAACTCGTATCCCGGTTGGGGGCTGGTGCCCGGGACGCCGTCATAATTGCCGTCCAGGGCGTTGACCCCATCGGTGATCGCATCGCGGGCCACGAGCACATAATCGCCCGGCACCAGCGGCACCACCCCCGCGTCCACTCCGTTCCCGTCGAATTGGACCGTGGCCTCGTATTTCCGCGTCAAAGGATTGCGCTGGAAGGTAATGCCCGCGATTCCCCCCGCCAGCACCGACCCATTGAGCAGCAGCATCCAGTTGCTGGGATTGAGGACGCTGCTGACCCCTCCCGCCTCGCCCTCGGTCGAGAGGCTCTCGCCAAACAGGACCTTCAGTTCCTGGATGCCCGGCCCGAAGGGCTGAAGCACCTCCCCCTGCCGGACGCGAACGTTGTCGATCGTGGTCACGCCAGTGACGATCGGCCCATCCACATCGGCAATGGGCAGGACATTAACGCTGGCCGCCCCGAATACCTGCGTGTTGTTGATGTTGGCCGGGTCCACCCCGGTCCAAACCGCTACGTAATTCCCCTCGCCGTCGCTGGAGATCGAGGAGATCCACTGGTTCCCGTTGGTCACGTTGTTCAGCCGCGTCTCGCCCCCCACGGTCACAATGCCGGTCGGCGTCACGTCGAACCGCTGCACGTACACCCCGCCGACCCCCGAGGTGTCCCGCTGCCCCGTCTGCTCCCCGCGACCGCTCCAGGTCACCACGAAGTCCCCTTGATGGCTCATCGCCACCGAGGGGTACATCTGGTTCCCCACGGTTGTCGTGTTTACCTGAGTCTCGCCCGAGGATGGAATGAATGTCCCGCCGGCGCGCGTAAAGGTTCGCGCATAGACCCCGTATCCGTCCCCATCCTGGGCCGCGCTCTGCCAGACGACCACGAAGTTGTCCCCGGACAGGTCCATCGCCACATCGGCATACTTCTGGTTGCCTGCGGTCGTAACCGGGATGGGGATTTCGCCGGTAACCGGGTCACCATTGGGGTCGAATGCCCGTGCCACAATATCGGCGTTCGAGCCGGTGGGGTCCGTCATCCAGGTAATGACGAATCCCCCTTGGGCATCCATGGCGACGCTGGACATCTGCTGGTTGCCTGCGATGGCGGCGTTGACGCGGAACTCGCCGCCGACCTTGTCGCCATAAGAGTTGAAACGCTGCGCATAGATCCCGTAGCCGCTGCCGCCGGGGCCCTCCTGGCCAAAACTCGACCAGGTGATCACGAAGTCCCCATCCACGTCGGCGGCCACGCTCGACCACTTCTGCACCCCGGCCGTGTACGTGTTCACCAAGAAGGCCGGTCCGGAACCGTTGGGATCGAACACCGGCGCCCCGCCGGAGCTGACGCCTACCAGCCCGCCCAGGGCGTTGAACCGGCGGGCATAGATATCGGCCTGCTCCCGGCCGTTGGCCGGGTTGCCATCCGCGTCCCGGAAGTTCGTCCAGGTGATGATGATGTCACCATCGGCATCCACGGCCACGCTGGCATAACGCTGGTCGTCCGCGTTGAACGGCGAACCCGTCGTGATGGGCGTCACCTCCAGCACCGGCGCCGCGTCCGGCGACACAACCGGATTGCCCTGGGCGTCAAGGATTGGCTGCCCCGTGGCCGGATCGGCCAAAGGCAAATCGGCCGGCGTCCCGTCGGCATCGAACAGCCGGAAGTACACCCGATCCTGACCCGTGGGCCCAATGGCCGTCCACACCACCACGTAGTCGCCATCGGCGTCCACGGCCACCGCGCCGGGCGTTTCGGGATACGTGCGGCCATTGTTGCTGCCGGGGGGCTGGGTCACCGGCGTATCGCCCGTGGCCGCGCTGATCGGCTGGTTGACCACAAAGGTGCGGGTGAAATCCTGGCCGGCAGGCACGAATCCGGTGCTCCCCAGCGGATTGCCCACACGGTCGCGGAGACCGCTTCGTCCGGGGGACGTGGCCGATGGGGCGATCGGCGCCCGGGCCACCACCGTGTACACGCCCACGGGCAGTTCGGGGGTCCCGCCCGGCGGGTCGGGGTCGAACCCGTTGCCATCCAGCTCCAAGACCGCTTCGTACTTGTTCGTGGGGAGGCGACTCAGACCCGCAAACTTCACCGGATCGCTGGCGGCCAGGTCGGCCGACTTGTTCATCCCGTAATAGATCGCCTTGATTCCGCCCAAAAGCGGCACGCCGTTCTTGAGCAGTTCCCAGTTATCGGGATTGGTCACGCTGTCCAGCCCGGTGGTCATCATCTCTTCGTCAAAAGTGACCACCACGAACCGCGCCGGCCGGTCCACCGCGCCCTGGCTATCCAGCCACGTGCCGTCGGCGTCCATCAGCTCGATGACGCGCGGTCCGGCCGTATCGCGGGTCTCCACGAACCGCCGGTAATAGATGTTCTGGTTCGCTACACCCCCGTCGGTATACCGGTCCTGCTGGGTCCAAACCGACACGAAGCTGCCGTCGGGCTGCATGTCCAGCGACACGAATTGCTGCACCGTGCCTACGTCGGCGGCCATGTACTCGCCGATATCCGGCGAATAGGTGGCGGTGCTGCCAATCTGCATGTTGTGCCGGGTGATGAACATGAACATCTGCGTGTCATGCACCTCACCCTGGAACGTGATTTCGTAGAGATAGTCGTTCGGCGCGATGTCCGGAAACAGCCCGACGTTATCGAGGTCGTAGGGCGTGCCGTCGCGGTACTGCTTCTCCTGGTTGGAGATCAGGCGGACGACGACCGGCCCCTCGAAGAAGTTGTACGGCCAGTTCGTGCCCGTTCGCTGGGCAGTGCGGAGGGCCGTTTCGATGGCGTCGCGCGTCTGGTAGGGGTTGACCGGGCCGCTGTTGGGATAATACACCGGCGCGATCGTGATATCCTCGAAGCCCGACACAAACGGGTGGTAAAGCCGGATCGTGAAGTCGCCCTGGGTGGCGTTGCCATCGAGCTTCAACAGCCAGCGGTTATTGTGCCCGTCGCGCTGGGCGTTGAGCACGCTATCGCTGAACACCGTGGTGTAAAGCCCCGAGACCGGGTCCGCGTCGAACCGCGAATACAGCGCACCGCTGGCCTCGCCGCGCAACAGGCCCGCCACGCTATTGAGAATCGCATACAGCCGGCCGAACTGCTTGAGCTGCGCCGCGCTGGGGTTCTTGCCGACCCGGTTGTAGGCCCGGATCATGATCGCCTCGATCTCCGAGTCGATATCCCCGGTGGTCCCCTGGTTGAAGTCAAAGATGGGGATCGTTTCCGTGGCGGGGTCGAAGTATTGCCGCAGGTCGGCATTGGTGGTCGAGTTGATCAGCCGCTGGAGCAATGCCCGGGCTTGCTGCGAGAACAGCGAGATGTTCTGCGACACGTCGGCCCCAAAGCCCTCGAAGCTGACGGCCAGATCGCCGTCGGCATCCAGCCCCGGCCGGCCGCCGAGCTGGCCCAAAGGCCAGAAGGGATTGCCCGCCGCCGCCAAGTCGGCGCTATTGATGCGGAACTCGGGCCGCAGCACGCTGCCATCGGGCCGGTACATGATCGCATGGATGCCCATCGATGTGCCGCCAATGTTGTCGCTATCGAACAGGGCATCGGCTGTGATGATCAGGTTGTTGGCACTATCGAAGGCGGCCGCCCCGTTGCCCCCCGGCATCTGGAAGAGCCGCTGGAACACCGGGCTGCCATTGGGGGCGAACATCGAGGCGAACGTCCCCACCGTGATCGTCCCACCGGTAAAGTACTCGAAGTTCGCAGTCCGGCTCCAGGTGACCACCGTGTAGCCGTCGTTGCTCATGGCGACAAAGGGGTCGAAGTACACCACCGTATCGTCCACGGTCAATTGCACTTCGGTGCCCAGACGCTCGCCCCGCCGGCCGAACCGCTGCATGAGAATCTGGTTGAAGAAGCTCATGTCCTGCCCGCCGGTAGCCCACGCGATGGTGAAGTTGCCCGCCTCGTCCATCCCCACACTGGGCTGGAACTGCGGCCGTGTCGCGGTGGTATTCACGCGAAAGGTGGAAATATCCTCCGGCCCTGTGGCCACGGGGTCGTTGTCCGGCTCGGTATCGATCACCGTGACCGTGCCCGGCAGCATGGGCTGGCCCTGGGGGTTCAGCTCGGGGACGTACACGATCTTCGGCTGGTTGACCCCGCCGCTCAACCCCGAAAAGGTGACCTGGAACCGATACGGGTTGTTGTTGTTCAGCGCGCGGACCGAAACCCCTTCATAGCCGGCGGCCACCAGGGCAGCCTCGATGGCCGTGGCGTTGGCCGCCGGATTGGCGCTATCGAACTCGATGACGTTGGTGGGCGTCCCGTCGTCCCCCACCTGGAGGCGGAAAGTCCCGATCACCCGCCCCGTGCCCACGTCGAACACCAGCGTTTGGACATCGTCCCAGTAGGTCCGCACCCCCTGGATCCAGTTCCCGTTGGCGTCGCGCATCATCCCCCGCACCGACGCCGGGTCGTCGACCATGCCAATCGGCGAGAACCGCCGGGCAAAGATGTCGCTCACGCTCCCCGGAATCTGCGAATCGGGGACCACGCTCTGCCAGACGATCACGAAATCGCCATCGGCGTCCATGGCCACCGACGGGTTGATCTGGTCCACGGCATCCGGCCCGAACGTGAACGGATCGTCCGGCTCCGGCGGATTGACCCGGAACTCGGGGGACGGCTGCTTGAGCGTCTTGACGCTGCCGGCCGGCGGCGTCAGCACGGCCCCCGATTCGTCCGTCACGTTGCTTATCACCAGGGGCGGATGGTCTTTCTTGCCCGATGCGCTCGTCAGACTGGGATTGCTCGAGGGGCCGCCAAACGTAATGTCGAACACCAGTCCGTCCAGGCTCTGCCCGCTGGAATCCACAAGTCCCAGCACGGGCTTGACCGTGACCAGCGGCAGGGCCGTGGTGAAGATTTGCGGCTGGCTGTACGGCCCCTCCGGCGGGATGCGGTCCGGCGGCGGCATCTCGATGGGACCGATCCCGATCGTCTGCTGCGTCTGCCAGAAATACTGCTCGATCGCCTGCGCGGTCAACGCCGGGCTGGTCGGCGATACCGGAATGTTCGCAATCGTGATCGGCTCGCGGACCGTCGAGACCTGCACCGACGGCAAAAAGCCCGTCAGGGTGAAATCCTGGATGGCGATCTTGGGATTCTGCCCGGCCGCGGCATTGCCATAATTGATGATGAACTCGTGCGGGTTGATCGCCTGGACCGTGGCATCGGCCAATAGCCCACCGAAGTTCTGGATCTGCGCCTGGAGCGTCTGGGCCAGATCGGCCAGCGGTTGCGTCTCGTCGTAAAACCAGGTCTGGGTTTGCGGCACCCCACCGCTTCCCGGCGGCAAGTAGCTGAGGACGATCACCCCCTGGATGTTCTGCTGGAAAAACGCGCTCGGCTCGTAGCTCGCACGGATCGTAATCTTCTGCGCACCCGGACTGCCGTAAACCAGCGAGAACCGGCCAAAAGCATTCGGATCCTGGTCCGTCAGCACGCCCTGCGGCAGGGTGATCCGCTGCACCTCGTCGGTGAAGTAACGGGCGTAGATGTTGGCCTCGGTTTGCACGTTGCCATTGGCGTCCAACAGCGGCTGGCCCGTGACCGGGTCCAACACGGTGTCGTAGCGCGTCCACACGACCACAAAATCGCCGTCGTTATCGGCGGCCATGGCCTGCGAAACCAGGTCGGCACCCCACGTGGTATCCAGGCGTGTGGTGCTTTGCGGCGCCCCGGTGGTCTGGTTGACCAGGATATCTTCCCAGTCCGCCGGAACGAGGCTCAACAGGGTCCGCTCCTCCAGCGGGTCGATGGCCAGGTGCCGGGGCTTCCGCAGCCTGCGCCGGGCCGCCCAGTCGCGGCGGAACTTCCCGCGCCACTGGTCGATCGTGGAGGCCAAACGCCGTAACGACAATCCAACACGCGACATGACCATCATCCCCTAATCAAAGTTCCGCAGCCCGGAAGCCACGGGTGCTGCGGGTGGATCGCCAAGCACGCCGGCATCGCCAAGCGCATGGGGAAAAGCCTCCCCGCCGAGGCCTGCCCCAGGGCCGGCACCCCGAATCTCCGCGCTGGGCCGGAGCCACCACGACGACTCGGGATGCGTCATCGCCTGCCGGGCCGCTTCCTTCTCCAGGTTGAGAATCATCGGTCTGCGCACGCCCGGCAGGAATTGCACATCGTAAAGCTCCTCGCAGCCGGCCGTGAACTCCAACATGCCCACCTCGGCACCGCTGCGGAGGTCGACCACGGCCACACCGCACCGCAACCGCTCGTACCGCGACTGGATCGGCAGGCCGCCGAAAAGATGCTTTTCGCGAATCTTGCACAGGCCCACCAAGGCAAACGGGCCGACAAAGGCGAGGCCGCGGAGATAGCCCGGCAGGCCGCACACCGTCTCGGCCTGGCCCGTCCGCACATCGACCACCACCAGCTCGCCCGTGCCAGAGTTGAGCACCCACAGCCGATCGGCATACCAGCGGGGCGAGTGGGGCATGGCCAACCCCCCCAACACCACCTCGCCTGTCGCAATGTCGAGCACCACCCCTCCGGTCGCCTTGTTGGGCCGCCATCCGCCCGGCGTGTCGGTCGTGCCCAATGCGGTCACGTACACCGCCTTCGCGTCGCGGATAGCGACCCCATTGAGATGGCAGCGGTCCTCGGGGACCACGTCGCTGACGAACGGGGGTTTCCATACCGGTACGAAGTTGTAACGCGGATCGAGCCGGGCCAGACACGAAAACCGCGTGTTGACCACCAGGAGTTCCTCCCCCTGGAACGCCACATCGTGGGTGTGCAAGTCGCCCGTATGATAGGTCACTCGGGGCAGGAAAAGGGCATCGTACCGGCCGGGTTGGTCTTCGAGATACTCCGGCGCCAAAAGCGGGGCGTTGGCAAAAAGCGTGACGTCGTACCGCGTCGCCAGCGCCAACCGGCCCCCCTGAACCGCCAGCCCCAGCGGCTTGTCGAACTGCCGCATCAACAGCGTGACTTGGCGGCCGTCCCACCCCGCCATCGCCACCTTGTTTGCCTGGTAGGTCGAGATGGCCACCGAGCCGCCCGACTGCGCGATCCAAGCCTCGAAACCGCTGGAAACCGCGCAGTCGATCCGCACGGATTGGCCGGCCAAAGGAAGACTCATCGTTGCTCTCGAACTACCGTGCGTTGCAAGACCTGTTCCGGACCGAAAGGCGTTGGGCTACGCTGGTTCGCTCGCCCCGTGTTCGGTGGTCCCGCTTCGGCCAAAAAAAGGGCACGCTGCCATTGTTCATGCCCCCCGACGGCGTAAACCTGGGCCACTGGGCCTGCCACCCTTCTGGTTGCCCCTTGGCGGGCCATGGGGGCGAACCTCCTCCCGCGGGCTAGGTTCACCGAAAAACGGCACTGACCCAACATTTTGTCTGAGTTTGCTGAACCTCCCAAACTGCGACGGCGCACTTGCTTGCCCGGCTTGACTAGCTTAGCAATTCATGATGATTGCCGTGCCTATAAGCGTCAAGCAGTTTCCACCATTGCCGCAGGCAGGGACACACGTGCCCTGCAATACGTTCCAGGGGCCACACGGGCGACCGATTTAGGTCTTTCCCCCACATGGCCGCGCCCGCAGGGCGCTTCATGCCTGGCAGGAAATGCCCGCCGCTATGGCCTGTCCAACCTTTGGACGAGCCGAACCCGAAGGGGGTTCCCGAGTTTCAGCCCACAATCCTGGGGGAGGGCGATGGAACGGCAGAGGGACCCACTCTCAAGGCCTTCCGCACGCCGATTCTAAAGCTGGGCGCTTAAGCCGGCCTTTATGCGGGTGCCCTTGTGCGGGTGCCCTCGAGCCGGGCCCTTGAGCCGGGCCCTTGAGCCGGGCCCTTGTGCGGGTGCCCTTATGCCGGTGCCCTTGAGCCGGGCCCTTGAGCCGGGCCCTTGTGCGGGTGCCCTTATGCCGGTGCCCTTATGCCGGGCCTTTATGCCGGGCCCTTGG
>FWPU01006067.1_pt1 | contig 24941 bp, 21 predicted proteins | sample 2228361 | NCBI WGS metagenome assembly FWPU01 (sample SAMEA103939777, study PRJEB20133) | metagenome | reverse complement strand
TAGCAATTTTTGCTCGAAATCTTTTGATAATTCTTCTCTTTGTTTTAATAGCTTCTGGTCAAACTCCTGAGATTGTTTTAGCAATTTTTGCTCGAAATCTTTTGATAATTCTTCTCTTTGTTTTGTTAATTTGTGGTCAAACTCTTGGGTTTGTTTTAGTAGTTTCTCATCAAAATCTTTAGATAGTTCTTTCCTTTGCCCAATTAAAGCAATTCTAAGTTTTTCAGAAAAATCTTTTGATATTTGTTTTAATTGATCTGTAAGATTTGATTTCGTAACTATATCATTTTTTGCTGATGAAAACAAAATACAGCATTCATTTCTAAATTCTAAATCTTCTTTAAGAAGAGTCAGCAGTAATTTTTTTATTTCTTCCTTTTTTACCGCATCTCCTTTTTTCATCTCTATCTATATATTATAGAACTTATTTTTATAAAATATCTGCAATGATAGCGTCCTTCTTTTGAAAGTAAAAAATACCAGTAATTAAAATTAATGTAGTAATGGTAATAGGTAAAACAATAGGTAAATTTATTATATTGTAATTTTTTAAAAGTGACCATCTAAAAAGTTCTGGGATAGGTATTAGTGGATTAAGGGAAGCGTATAGCCTGAAACGTTCTGGGATATTTTCATAGGTGTAAAAAATAGGAGTAAGAAAAAAAAGTATCTGGATAAAAAAAGGAACAATATGTTGCATATCTTTATATAGCGCACTCAAAATAGAAACCCATAGCGAAATAGTAAAACTAATGAAAAAAAGATATAAAAATAAAGGAATAATAAATATAACATTCCATGGAATTCCTGGACCTAATATGATAACTATTAATAGAAAAGATATTACTTGAAAAAAACTATCATATAAAGTAGTAATACAAGAAGCGAGTGGTAAAATCATTCTTGGAAAGTATACTTTAGAAATCATGAATTCGTGATTTACAAGGGACATTGAAGCTCTATTTAAACATGTTGAAAAGAAAAACCAGGGTAAAAGGCTTGCCATATAAAAGGCGAAAGGAGAGTGACCTTTTATAGGTATTTTAGCAAAATAATGAAATACCGCAACAAATATAAGAGAGTTAAGAAGCGGTTGGATAAGTGCCCATGCAACCCCAATAATTGTGCTACGGTATTTTACACTAATATCTCTTTTTACAAGGATATATAATAATTCCCTATAGTCTATTATCTCTCTAATAAAATTAATTGACAAATATTTTTTGGGTTTGATTATCGTAATATTTCCCATACTAAATTTTATTATATGACATTATCAGGTATATAATAGTAAAGTCTAAGAGGGTTTTCTTTCTATCTTTTGCCCCTTTTATTGCTAATTTGCCAATAACAATAGGGTTTGACTTCGCAGGCACACTATTATTATAACCCTTTTCTTTTAAAATTTCTTACCGACTTTCACATCCCTTATTAGAGTTTTCCCTAAATAAGTTATATACCTATTATTACTCCCAGTAAATAAGGATTCTTAAAATACTCTTGCTTATGAAAATCTTTCTTTATCATATTACAAAAGCTTATAATGTATGTATTATAGTTACGTTTGCTAATGGGTATAAAATTATGCTTTTTCTTTCAAATATTATAGTTGATACTCTTTTAGGTTTTGCAGATACTTCTGGATCAGTATTTGCCTATAAGGTTATTAAACTGTCTTGACATTTTTTGATAAATTGACATAATAACATAGTAAAATGTTTGCTATGATATAGGGAAAAATGAATGAAAGATTAAAAGTTGAGAACGCTATATATTCGTGTTATTAAAAACTATTTCTCATTTATTATATATGTTATAAAATAAATAATGTGAAGAAAAATATGGAATTATCTATTATATCAGAATCAGAAGACCAAACAAAACAAATCGCAAAAAAGTTCTATGAAAAATTACAAGAGGGGGATATTGTTTTATTGATTGGGCAATTAGGTTGTGGGAAGACAACTTTTGTCAAAGGAATAATAGAAAGTGCTGGAATAAATGGTCAAAATTGCCCCAGCCCTACTTTTATATTAGCCCAGGAATTTAAGGGTGACAAGAATATTTTACACATTGATTTGTATAGATTAAACAATAAAGAGGATATAGAGGAATTTTTTATAAATCAAGTGGGTAATTATTTGGATTCGTATATTGTAATTATAGAATGGGGGGAAAAAATACTAGATTTCTTGCTCAAACAAAAATTATTATTTAAGAAAGTGGTATTTGAAATAAAAGACACTAATACGCGTATTTTAACTTTATTGTAATAAATATATGCACAAGTACATAATGATATTATTTGTTTTTGTATTGCACTTGCTATGGATATTCAGCGTAAAAATGTATTACTATAATACCTATAAGAAATATCTGGAAACACAGACTAATTTCGATTGGGCGCTTGTTTTTAAAAACAAACAGTTGCCTTATACGGAAATTTTCGATATTCTCTTCTACAATGAAAAAATAGGAACTATGAGCAGAACATACAGCTCAATTTTTAGGGAAGGGTTCAGCATAATTACATCTATAAAAATTGCATTTCCTGATACAAAACTTTTTAGCACACAATATAAATTAGGCGATATTGTGGTAAATATTAGAATGAATTTTGATCTTTTGTATAGAATTACAGGTGTTAATCTATATGTATATGAATATACACGTACAAACTCTACATCTAAAATATCTCGTAATGCTTTATTAACTCTTTTTGTGGTAAAAGAAGGTAAGAAATTAAATGTAGAACTAAACTCTAAATTCCTCCCAGTAAAAAGATCTAAGATAGAAATTAGTGAGGAGACATTAAGTAATTATGTTGGTCAAAATTTTATTTTTTTTGGGTCAAGACCAGCAGTTGGAAAATCTTGGACGATAAAATTTGCAACTTTTGAACCTATAGAGGCAGTGGTAGAAGAAAAATTTGTAAGAAAGTTTGCTGATAAAGAACTTGTTATATATTCAATAAGCTACACCTCAAAAAGTATAAGAGGATATGGCTGGATAGATGAGAATGGGGAATTGTTAAGATTCATCTTATATAAACCACCTATATCCATAGTGAAACAGGGGATAAGGTCTTAATAGCGTTTAGGCAAGTTTTTAAAATGCCTCTTCTAACATTCAAACAAGTAAAAAAGCATATCGGTAGAAATTTCACTTTGAGTATAGAAAATTTTGAAATTTTAGAAGGAGAAACAATGGTATTGTTGGGTCCAAATGGTGCTGGGAAGACAACCACCCTCAAACTTGCAACAAATTTATTAAAACCAGATAGCGGTGCGGTCATTTTTCTTGACAAAAATTTACACAAAGACTTTGAAAAAGTTAAAGAATATATAGGATATGTGCCAGATGAAGTAACACTGTATGACTTTTTAAAGGTAGAAGAATTTGTAAATTTCCTCATCCAAATCTATCACCTGGATTCACGAGTAACACAGGAATGGATAAATCATCTGAATACAAAACTGTTTATATTTGATTACAAAAATTACCTTATAAAAGATTTGTCCTTGGGTACTAAGCAAAGAATAGGAATTTTTACAGCTATGTTAAAAAGACCAAAAATTTTGATAGTAGATGAACCTTTGGTGGGGCTTGATCCTTTCTTTACAAGTAAGGTTAAAGAATTATTCAAAGAATATACGAGCATAGATAAAGGTTCTATCCTTATGTCCACGCACTTGCTAACCGTTGCAGAGGAATTAAGCACAAAAATATGTATGATATTGGACGGTAAAATCTATTATTCCGGAACAATACAAGATTTGAAAAGTAAATATAATACAAACATAAGTTTAGAAGCACTATTTTTAAAAATATTGGATTCGAAATTGTAGAAGTTTAAATATATGGACGAAATCATACTATTAAAATATCGATTTCTCTCATTCAAAAATTATTTAGTAGATACAATAAGAAATAGTAAAACAAGATTTTTCTTTTCCCTTATATTATTTATAGCTATTTTTTTCGTTATATATAGATTTTTTAAACTAACATATGTATTTTTTCAAAGATTTGAAAGTTTACAGTTCGATGTTTGGTTTTCAAATACAATGCTAAATGCCATATTCTTTTTTAACTTTTTGTTTATTTCAATAAGCACTTCTATTTTATCTTACAACTTAATATACAAAAATAAAGATACCTTGTTACTATTTTTCTCAAAAGTTCCATTAAGAGCTATATTTTTAGAAGTTTTCTTAAGAACCATATTTTTAAGTTCGTGGTCATTTTTAGTTTTATCCTTGCCTCTTCTTTTAGTTCAGTTTGAACAATATAAACTTTCTTTCTTCTCAACATCCCTATATCTATCTTTTCTACTTATTGCACTGTTTCTAATTCTACCAAATGTTATAGGGATATTCGTTGGGTTGTTTTTACCAGTTTTCTTAACAGCAAAAAACTTTATAAAACTAATAATATTAACAGTGATTATAACAATTATTGCGTATCTTCCATACTCAAACTTTTTAAATGTTGGATGGAGTGGGCTATATGGTGAAATATGGATTATTCAAACACTTAAAAAATTTGCCTTTCTGGAACATCCTTTACTCCCTTCTTACTGGGTTACTACATCTCTTAACGGCTTTTTTAATCATACCTTTAAACATGACTCTATTTGGTTGTTAGTTACAACCTCTCTTGTTGCAATGATTTGGATATATCTAATTTTTAAAACATTCTATAGAAATATGTTTACATTATCAATACGATATATCACCGATAAGAACACAATAATTGATGTGATTGTAAACTTGATAAAAGGACTTATAAATATTGTATCTTCTAAACACAGATGTCTTTTTTTAAAAGACATAGCAATATTTTTAAGAGACGGTAGATTTTGGGGGCAGTTGTTTTTGTTTGCTGTAATATTTACATTATATTTTTTAAATTTATCGCAAGAGGAATTCAAAGATAAAACAACATGGGTCTGGAAATCAAATTTTCAATGGAACCATCTTATTATCCATTTAAACATTATTGCAACTGCTTTTATGAGTTCAGCGTTAGCTGGAAGAGGACTATTTCCTCAATTTAGCATGGAATACTCGAAATTATGGGTAAATCAATTCAGTAAACACAGTATTGAAAATGTTGTGCATTCAAAACTCAATACCATAGGCACATTGATTGTTATAATATGTATGGGATTGGTAACTACTTCGTCAATAATACTAAAAGCAAAAATAGATGAAATCTTATATGCGCTGTTTCATTGCGTGATATTAACCTATACGATTTCCAATATAGCATTAAAGTTAGGAGTGCTTTTCCACCATAAGAGAACAGATAATCCAGTATTAGTATTTTCCGGTCCCGGAGGAGTAATTTATATAACTTGCGGCACATTTTATATAATAACAAATGCAATACTCATGTTGAAAATCGGATTATTCGCAAATAGAAAATTGTTATGGATTGTCATCTTTTCTTTGGAGAACATGATAATAAACCGAATATTAAATAAACTAACTAACAAGGTATATACAAAATTGGAATATATATAAATATATGTAAGATACAATATTAATCCGAATATCTTTTTTTAGGATTTCAGTAAAGTTGGTAAAAAAATATCTAAAAATTAAAAAAAATAAACTTATATAATATTCTCAAATTTGAGAATATAAAATGTTAAAAGTTGATAATCTTAGAGTAAAGGTAAAAGAAACATTCGTTCTTAATGGTCTTAGTATGTATCTTTCAAAAGGCGAGACGGTTGCCATTATGGGACCTAATGGATCAGGGAAAACATCACTTGCTTATACAATTATGGGTCATCCTAAGTATGAAGTAGTGGAGGGGAATATTATTTATAAAGACCAGGATATAATCTCCTGGAAAACAGAGGAAAGAGCAAAAGCGGGTATATTTTTAAGTTTTCAATATCCTGTTGCAATTCCCGGCGTGACAGTTACTCAACTTATAAAAACAGCATACAAAAGTGTTAAGGATATTGAGGTAAATCCTAGGGAAATGCTAAATAATTTAAAGAATTTCTCAAAAGAGCTGGAATTTGATGAAAAATTATTAACAAGGTATGTTAACGATGGTTTTTCAGGAGGAGAGAAAAAAAGGTTGGAATCTCTTCAATATTTAATCCTCCAGCCTCAGCTTTTAATACTTGACGAGGTGGATTCAGGGCTGGATATTAATGGGTTAAAGTCCATTGCAGAAAAAATAAATAAATATAAAAGTAGCGAACGTGCTATTCTAATTATTACTCACTACCAGCGAATATTAGATTATGTAAAGCCTGACCGTGTATATATTTTAAAAAAAGGCAAGGTAATCAAGGAAGGAGATAGTAGTTTATCTAAATTTATAGAGTTATACGGTTATGATAAAATAGATTAAAGGAAAATTTAAGTGGCAATAAATAAAGAAGAAGTTGTAAATTTAAAGACAGATTATAAGTATGGTTTTAGTGACCCTGAACAGTATGTATTTAAAGCAAGACCAGGGTTGGATGAGAATATAATAAAAGACATATCTTATATGAAGAATGAACCTTCATGGATGACTGATTTTCGTTTGAAAGCATATAAAATGTTTGTGAAAAAACCAATACCCAAATGGGGTAATCAGGAATTATTAAATACTATTGATTTTAGTGCTATATACTACTACATAAAACCGACTGAAAGGCAAGGTGAAAGCTGGGAAGATGTTCCAGAATACATAAAGAATACCTTTGAGAAATTAGGTATTCCGGAAGCGGAGAGAAGATTTTTAGCTGGTGTTTCAGCCCAATATGAATCGGAGGTTGTGTATCATTCTATAAGAGAGGACTTAGAAAAGCAGGGTGTTATTTTTTTAGATACAGATACAGCTTTAAAAGAATATCCTGAAATTTTTAAAAAATACTTTGGAACTGTAGTTCCACCATCTGACAATAAATTTGCTGCTTTAAATTCTGCGGTGTGGTCGGGTGGCTCATTTATATACATTCCTAAAAATGTTAAGGTAGAGATACCACTGCAGGCATATTTTAGAATAAACGCTAAAAATGTTGGTCAGTTTGAAAGAACGTTAATCATTGCAGATGAGGGTTCAAGCGTTCATTATATAGAAGGTTGCACCGCACCAGTATATTCTTCTGAATCATTACATTCTGCAGTGGTGGAACTTATTGCATTAAAAGGTGCTCATATTAGATATACAACAATTCAAAATTGGTCTTACAATGTTTATAACCTTGTGACAAAAAGAGCGGTTGCATATGAAGATGCTATTGTAGAATGGGTTGATGGTAATTTAGGTTCAAAATTAACGATGAAATATCCTTGTGTTTATCTTCTTGGCAAAGGTGCAAAAGGAGAAATTTTGTCCGTAGCTTATGCTGGAGCAAATCAGCATCAAGATGCGGGTGCAAAAATTATTCATGTTGCACCTTATACATCTTCCACTATAACCTCAAAATCAATATCTAAAAGTGGAGGAAGAAGCACTTACCGAGGTATGGTTAAAGTCTATTCAGGGGCCGTATCGTCTAAAATTTTTGTTAAGTGCGATGCTCTAATCCTTGATGAACAATCACGTTCAGATACATATCCTATTATGGATATTCAAGAACAAGATGTGAATATTGCTCATGAAGCAACAGTAGCTAAAATTAGTGATGAACATTTATTTTATTTAAAATCAAGAGGAATAAAAGAAAATGAGGCGCTAAGCTTAATAGTTAATGGCTTTTTCGAAGCATTTGCTAAAGAACTTCCTCTTGAATATGCTATTGAACTTAATCGACTCATACAGCTTGAAATGGAAGGTTGTGTCGGATAATAGAATTGAAGATTACATAAACTTCTATCGGAAATTATTCTTATCACCTATTAAAGTAGATGAACTCACAGAAAAACATTTTCCTGACTATAGTTTTTATGATGGTATATTAATTGATACTCATAAAAAAAAGAAGATTCTATTTGAAAACAGCAATACCAAAAAAATAAAATTCATTGACAGTAAAGAAAATATTACAATAGAGCAACCATCATTTCATCCTGTCAATATATTATCTGAGCAGGATGGAAGCAATATTTTATATAATGCTAAATTAGATGATTATATTTTATATCATTCACCATACGCTTTTGTTAGCAGTAAAATTATAAATCCTATGTGTATAGAATTACCTTCAAGCAAAGAAAATGTTGAGGTTTTCATTGAGAATAACTTTTTTGAAACTACTTTAAACAAAAAAACATTTGTTACAAAAAAAAATACTACTTATGAAGTGGAAGAAAGATTCATTACAAAAAAAGAATCTATTTTCGCAATAGATTATATAATATCAGAAGATAGTGTTGTTAACATAATTTCAGATCTGGCGGGTATATATACTTCATCCTCATCTATAAATTATCTTTTTATCCTTAATAAAAATAGTAAAGTTAATTTTTCTTTATTAGGATTGGGAAGTGGTAAGATATATGTCAATATATATACCATAATAAAAGGTATTGGATCAGAGGCAAAATTAACAGGTTGCTTTTTAGGGAAAAAAGATGATCAAACAATCATTATAACCTATATAAATCATAAAGCACCTAAAAATACGAGTAGAGTTCATATAAACAATGTTTTGTTTGATAAAGCTAAAAATTTTTTCTTTGGGCTTATAAAAGTAGAAAAAGAAGGGCAGGATGTTGATGCTTATGAAATGAACAGAAATTTACTTTTATCAAAACAAGCAAGAACATTATCCATACCCAAACTTGAGATTGAAAATAATAACCTTCGCTGTAGTCATGCTTCAAGCACTTCTTCCATTGATGAAGAAATATTATTTTACCTTTCTTGCAGGGGTTTAAAACATACTGATATTGTAAAACTTGTGGCAACTGGTTTTCTTATTGAACCATTATTAAATCATAAATACGATAATATAATAGAAAAAAACCTAATTAAACTATTACCTGATATGATATAAGGGAAATAGTATGGTATGGACAAAAACATTTGAAATAAATGAATTAAAAGAAAAAGAAAAGAAATTATTTAAGTATAATGATTTAGAGATAGTAATATACAAAGATAAAAACTACATTTATGCATTTGAAAATAGGTGCTCGCATGAGGATTATCCTCTTTTGGATGGATTTATAGAAGGTGAAGAAGTAGAATGTGCTAAACACGGTGCAAGATTTAATATAAAAACAGGAGATGTTCTTTCAATGCCCGCAGCGGTGCCTATAAAAGTTTACAAAACCAAAATTGAAAATAATATCATATATCTTGATATACCACAATGAAGATTACAATATTTGTATAATATAGCAGTGCTTGATTTATATAAAATACGCAACGACTTTCCAATTTTACAAAGAAGGATAAATGATAAACAGATTGTTTATTTAGACAATGCTGCCACTACTCAAAAACCAACAATTGTTATAGATAAGCTAAGCGAATTCTATTATAAGTATAATGCGAATATAAGGAGAGGTGTAAGTAGTATGACCGAAGAAGCAACAAGAATCTTCGAGGATACAAGGGAGAAAATAAAAGATTTCTTTAAAGCTAAAAACTATGAATTGGTCTTTACTAAAAGCACTACCGAATCAATAAATTTAGTCGCACACTCACTAATTAAAAAATACTTAAGCGAAGGTGATGAGATAATACTAACAGAAGCAGAGCACCATTCTAATATCGTTCCATTCCATATAGTATCATCTTTCAAAAAATTAAAAGTGAAATATATGAGCGTTGATAATAATGGCGAATTAGATGTCGATGAATTAAAAAAACTGATAACTTCTAAAGTAAAATTGATTTCAGTAGCACATATTACCAATGTTTTTGGTATAAAAAATCCTATTGAAAAAATCATAAAGATTGCTGGAGAATATAACATACCTATTTTAATAGATGGTGCACAATCTGCTCCGTGTATTGAAATAAACCTTGATGTGTTATCGCCTACCTTTTTTGTTTTCTCAGCTCACAAGATGTTGGGTACTAATGGATTAGGATTTTTATTCATAAAAAAAGATTTTGCACCCAAAATGGCTCCATTTTTGGGTGGTGGTAGTATGATAACAGAAGTAGACAAAGAGTATTCCGCTTATCTTGATATTCCATATCTATTTGAAGGTGGAACAATAGATTATCCAGCAGTAGCAGCTTTTTCTCACGCTTTAGATTACATAAGTAATATAGGAATGAAGAATATAGAAGAACATGAAATTAATCTTACTAAAAAATTATTAAACATTCTCGATGCATTTCCTGAAATAGAAACATACGGACCAAAAAATATGGCTAATAGAATGGGAATAGTTTCTTTTAACTTAAAAAATGTTCATCCACACGATTTCAATACTTTATTAGATGCAAATGCTATATTTGTTCGTTCAGGACACCATTGTGCTCAAGTTTTAATGAAAAAGTTTAATATCCCAGGAACGGTGAGAGCAAGTTTTTATATTTATAACACTTTAGAAGAAATCGATAGATTAGCCATCGCTGTTCAAAAGGCACTTATTCTTTTTAAGGTAAGAGCATAATAATCTATACTGGCGACTACTTTCTTTTCATATACTCCCAACGGTAAATGGTTTGTAAGAAAGTAGTATATTCGAAAAAATTAATTAACGCTTGTCTGGAAATCCAATACCGTGCTTTGTAACCTCTTAAAACTTCTACAAGATAATCTTTCTAAAACGAGTAATAATGAATATTATCTTTTTTTATTGCCGCCCTTGTAATGCACGGTCGCAATGTTCAATAGTTTTAAAATCTTGTATATATTTTTTTGCTGTTAGCATATACCACAAAATTTCTGTAATGCTATTTTCTTAGAAGCAAATTTAAATTAAATAAGTTGTTTTTTAGTGTTATTATCCCTAATATATGAGAATAAAAAATAAGCAAGTTTTTGAGTTTTTTGGTTGACATTAGGAGTACCTATATATATCAAAGAGTGTAGTATTTGCTCTATGTTTGGTTTATTTAAAGGTAGAGCATAGGAGTTTGATCTATGAAAAAGGGAAAATTCTTGCTTTTCTGTTAAAATTACGATAATCATTCTCAAAAACTTGAAATTCAAATTTTCCTTTAATGCTTTTAGGATTGGCTACAGAGTTCTTTGTATTCCACAAGTTCTTTTATAGTTGATTTTTCTCCACATATTAGGCAATTGTTGTTCTTTTGGATATTAAATGTTTTAAATGTATTAGTTATGGCATTATAATATAATAATTTATTAAAAAGGATTTTTCCAATATTAAGGATTATTTTTATTGCTTCTGTGGCACCAAGTATGCCTATTACACCCGGTAAGACACCTAATACTCCTGCATCTTGACAATTAGGAACAAAATCAGGTAAAGGGGGTTCGGGATATATACATCTATAACAAGCGGTTTTGCCTGGATAAAATGATGTAAGTTGTCCTTCAAATCTAAAAATACTTCCATGGATAAAAGGTTTTTTTAAAAAGACACAAGCATCATTTACTAAATACCTTGTTGCAAAATTATCAGTTCCGTCCATAATTACATCATATTCTTTGAAAATATCCAAAACATTTTCTTTATTTAATCGCAACTGATATGTCTGTATATTAATATAAGGATTAATATTTTTTAGAGTAAAATATGCTGACTCTATTTTTGGTCTATTGATAAAACTCGAGAAATGTAGAATTTGTCTGTGTAAATCTGATTCATTTACAATGTCGTTGTCAACTATCCCCAAAGTTCCGGTCCCTGCAGCTGCCAAATATATTAAAAAAGGACACCCCAAGCCACCAGCCCCAATAACCAATACTTTGCTATTTTGCAGCTTTTTCTGTCCGCTCTCTCCAATTTCAGGTATCCTAAAATGTCTCAAATATCTCCTGTAAAAATAACCTCCTTGTAAATTTTCATTATTATTAGCGCTATCCTTCTTTGTTACAGGGAAATTTTGTGCAATCCATCTATTGTATCCACCTTCTAAATTATATACATTTTTAAAACCTATATCTTTTAAAAATTTTGCAAAGATTAATGACCTTACTCCTGTGGCGCAGTATGTAACTATTTTAGTATCTTTATTTGGAATTACCCTTTCTACCTCCAGCTCCAAATAACTCCTTGGAATATAGACAGCAGTAGGTATGGTCCCTTTTTCTACTTCTTCTTTTTCTCTTATGTCCAATACAACTACTTTTTCATCTGTGTTTTCTAACATCTTGTATAATTTTTCAGCACTAATAAGAGGAACTTTTCTTTTTGCTTCACTTATGATTTTTTGAATTGTCATTTGAAATTTTTATCTCATATTATTTTATAACATTCTCTTTACTCTCAATTTCCTAAGAGGAATTCTAAAAAATGATTTTTTATTTTTTTTCTTGCTTAATAAATACTTGTCTTAATTTACTACTTTTGCGTATTCCATATTGGTTTTATACATATTTTTACACCCTATCTTTGTTATACCAGTTATCCCATTAAATTTATTCTGCTAATAGTAGTTGTTACAAAAAAATTACTTTTGTGGTCTTTATTTTTTTTCTTACTTGCTAATTAAAAATAAACCCTATAGGATCCTCTTAATCTTAGGATGATTTTAAGATGATACCAAATGTCTAACACAATAAAAATGATATTGATAGTAGTGTTAAAGTTATAAAGGTTTTTTGCACAAACCCTTGAACGAAAAAAATGGTTTATCACAAAAAGTAGTAAGAACGCTAGCAATTGAGCTATTTGACAATGCTTTTATGAATCTTAGCTATTATGAGAGCAAAATGTAATAAGGTTAAGTACATTTTAATGGATATCTCAAGATATTTACGCTTTAAAAAAATAAGTTTTTTCTTTCAATAAACGGGAAAATTATAGAATGAAATCTAAAAAATCTTCTTCTTCAAAAGTCTAATGAATTTTTAATCTTATATTTGGTAAATTATATTTTTATACTTTATTAAAAATGATACGGAGTATGGCTATAAATGTAAAAGATATATATAATATCAGGGTGGAATAGGTTTTGCTATAATAAGTGGATAATCAAATAAGTATAAGATGATAAAGCTGAGAATTCATGGGAGAGGTGGGCAAGGTGCTGTAGTTGCATCAGTAATACTTGCAAGAGCGTTTTATATAGAAGGGTTCCATGTTCAAAGCTTCCCAGAGTTTGGAGTAGAGCGAAGAGGTTCCCCAGTTCAAGCGTTTTTACGGGTTGATAAGAATCCTATATATGAAAGAACAAGAATTTATAAACCAAATCAGCTTATTATTTTAGACCCTTCTCTTATAAGATTTGTAGATGTAGCAAAGGATATTGACACAGAATCTATTATTTTAATTAATTCTCCAAAAGAGCCATCATATTTTGAGCTGAGTGAAAAATTTAAGGTTGCCACAGTAAACGCTACTCATATAGCTTCACGACATAGAATAGGAACGACCACTAACCCCATAGTTAATACAACAACATTAGGAGCATATGCACGATTTTCAGGGCTTGTTAGTTTAGAAGCATTAAAAGAAGCTATTGCTCAAAGTTTTTCTGGTAGTAAGGTTGCCGATAATATTGCTGCTGTTGAAGAAGCATATCAAAATGTTATTTTACCACCTGTCAGGAGTATGGGAATATGATGGCAGAAATTGACAGAGAAGAAAAAATGCCAATAACAGGAATGTCAACAAAATCAACTGAGCATATAAAAACAGGTTCGTGGAAGTATTTGGAACCTTACTATAAGGATTTAACTCCTCCTTGTGTAGATAGATGTTTATCAGGGGAGGATATTGTTGTCTGGTTGCGATTGTTAGAAGAAGGTAGATTAGAGGAGGCAGTTCAATGTATATATAAAGCAAATCCTTTTCCAGCGATTACTGGTAGGGTTTGTCCACATCCATGTGAAACACCATGCAACAGAAAAGCGTTTGGTGGGGGAATAAAAATACGCGTATTGGAGCGTTTTTTAGGGGATTATGCTTTAGAACATAATATCCTTCCATCATGGGCAAAACAGCGGGAAGGTATAGATGGTTATCCCTTAGAAGCCCATAAGAAGACTACCTATAAAATTGCAGTTGTGGGAGCAGGACCTGCGGGTTTATCTGCCGCTTTTTTCTTGAAATATTTTGGTTATGATGTTACAATTATAGAAAAAGAAAAAGTTGCAGGGGGATTATTAAGTTTTGGCATACCAGAATTCCGTCTACCTAAAGAAATTGTTCAAAAAGAAGTTGAGAAATTAAAAAACATCGGTATTAAATTTAAATTTAATGAAACCTTAGGTAAAACAGTTAGTTTGGAAAACTTAATGAATGAATATGAAATAGTTCTTTTGGCAATAGGTAAACCTGCATCGTCAAAGCTCGGTTTATCTGATGAGGAACATCCGCAGGTTTTAGATGGTGTGGATTTTTTAAAACGTGTAGCATATGGAGAGAAGGTGGAGATTGGCGAGAATACAATTATAGTTGGTGGTGGAAATACCGCCATTGATTGTGCCAGAACTGCGTTGCGCTTGGGTAAAAAGCCTCGTATTATCTATAGAAGAACACGAAAAGAGATGCCAGCCATCAAAGAAGAAGTTGATACAGCAATAGAAGAAGGTGTGTTAGTGGATTTTCTTACTGCCCCAAATAAGTTGATTTTTGAAGATAAGAAACTTGTTGCTTTAGAATGCATAAGAATGGAATTAGGACCACCAGATGAAAGTGGGAGAGCAAGACCTATACCAAAAAAAGGTTCAGAATTTCAAATACCTGTTGATACTATCTTAAAAGCCATCGGAGAATATATGTATCTGCCACATCTTGAGGAATGTAAACTGGGTGTTGAAAATAAACAGATAAAAATAAATAATTATCAGACGAATAGAGAAAGAATATTTGCATGCGGTGATTGTGCAAATAATAGTGGAACTGTAAGTGATGCAATAACTCGGGGAAGGGAAGCAGCTTATGCCATACATGCATATCTGCAATCACCACAAGAATTTAAAAAAGGGAATGTTTTCTACCTACATATAGCGGTTGATAGAGGAGCAGATTCTGAAGTTGCAAAATTTAAGTCATTTAATATGGCATATTTTCAAAAAGAGGCTCCTATTGAAACCCCTATAGTTCCTGTTGCTAATAGAATTCACGATTTTACTGAAGTCGAAAAAACAATTACACAAGAAGAAGCTGTGAAAGAAGCATGTAGATGTTTTAAGTGTGGAACCTGTGTATTTTGCGATAATTGCAGGATATTTTGTCCAGAAATTGCTATAAGTTTTGATGGAACTAAATATGTTATAAATTATGATTATTGCAAGGGATGCGGGGTATGTGTAGAAGAATGCCCAAGAAATGCAATTCATCTTAGAGAAGTGGGATCCGAAAAAGTAGAACGCGTATAAAATGGTTCAGCAAACCTTAGAAAGTAAATCAAAGGTTTTAATATTAACTGGAAATGAGGCGGTTGCTTATGGTGCCTATTTATCACGAACGCAAGTTGTAGCTGCGTATCCAATTACACCTCAAACAAGTATAATTGAAACATTAGCAGAACTTATGGTAAATGCCACATGGGAAAGTAGATATGTATCGGTCGAATCAGAGCATTCGGCAATGGCAGCGTGTATTGGAGCATCTCTTGTTGGAGCGAGGACTTTTACTGCGACGAGTTCTCAAGGCTTGGCTCTCATGCATGAATTATTGCATTGGGCATCAGGCGGGCGCTTGCCTATCGTTATGGTTAATGTTAATAGAGCAATGGCACCGGGCTGGAATATATGGTCAGATCAAAACGATACATTATCTCAAAGAGATACAGGATGGATGCAAATCTATTGTGAAAGTTCTCAAGAAGCACTGGACTCGGTCATCTTTGCCTTTAAAGTTGCTGAACTTCATCATATACCAGTTTTAGTTATATTGGATGCCTTTGTTTTATCACACACAGCAGAACCTGTTACAATACCATCTGAAGAGCTTGTTCAAAAATGGTTGCCTCCAAGAAAACCACTATTTGCTCTTGATACTGAAAACCCCGCTACTTTTTATGGCTTAATATTATCAGAGCCTTATCAGAAACTTCGTTATCAATTGGAAATCGATATGCAGAAAGCACTCGTTACTATTAAAGAGTTTGATAAAGATTATAAACGATTCTTCGGAAGAGGATATGGTGTCTTGGAACCGTATCGTTGTGAAGATGCAGAAATTATATTGGTTACTTCAGGTTCTCCTTCTTCAACTTCTAAGATTGTCATAGATTATTATAGGAAAAGAGGAATAAAAATAGGTAGATTAAAAATACGAGTTTTTAGACCGTTCCCATTTGAAGATATTCGTAATTATCTTGCGGGCACTAAAAAAGTTGCTGTCCTCGATAGAAATATATCATATGGGCATCACGGTATATTTTTCCAGGAAATAAAATCAGCCTTATATAATAGTTCCGTTCGCCCAAAATTATATGGTTATATCAGTGGAATAGGGGGGAAAGATATATCAGTTGAAATATTAAAAAAGATTGTGCAGTTAACTTTAGAACGTGAAACTCCAGAGGAAGAATCAATATGGTTATAAGAAGTTTCAAGGTAGAAAAGCCAGTTTTTAAACAAATAAAGAATTTTAACGTAGAACTAAAAGAAAGATTTGTAAGTTCTGGTCATCTTGCTTGTCAAGGTTGTGGTATAATGCCGGCATATAATTTAGCTTTACAAGTATATGGTAAAGAGACAATAGTTGCTTGCCCCGCATGCTGTTTTGCGGTTGTGGATGGACCATTTCCATCTTCTGCCACACGAGTTCCTTTAACCCATTGCGCCTTTGAGGCAACAGCAGCAGTTGCCTCAGGTATTAGAGCAGGGTTAGATGTATTGGGTAAAAAAAATGTTAATGTTATAGGCTGGGCTGGAGATGGTGGAACATTTGATATTGGTATTCAAGCTTTGTCAGCCGCCGCTGAAAGAAATGAGAATATTTTATATGTATGTTATGATAATGAAGCATATATGAATACCGGCATTCAACGTTCATCTGCAACACCTTTATTTTCTTGGACTACTACAACACCTGTTTCTGCTCCAAAACAGGAACCTAAAAAAGATATTGTTGCAATTTTGGCTGCCCATAAAATACCTTATATAGCAACCGCTACCATAGCTTTCCCTGATGATTTGGTTCAAAAATTTGAAACTGCAAAAAATATCAAGGGTTTCAAATTCATACATTATTTTTGTGTCTGTCCTACAGGATGGAAATCTGAAGCTAAATATGCGATTAAGCTGTCGCGCCTTGCGGTTGAAACAAAAGTTTTCCCACTTATTGAAATATTTAACGGTGAGACTTATAAAATAAATTATATCCCAAAAGGATTACCTGTAAATGAATATTTCAAATTACAGGGGCGATTTGCTCATCTTAAAGAGGAAGATATTAAGTTAATCCAACAAGAAATTGAGAAAAACTGGAATAAATTGCTAAAAAAAGCATCCAACAATAACAATTAAAATCCCAAAAGTTTGCACCTGTAAATATAAATTAGTTTTTAAAGATTTATATTAAAAATTTGTATATAAGCTGATTTTTATTTCTATGAGTAAATATTCTACACTATTTTTGCATTTTGGTTTACAAAGATACTTCTTTTGTATAAGGCTAATAACAGTTCCAGCGCCACCTACAAAACCTTAAGTTGTATCAATTATAAATTTAGTAAGATTCTCTAACTTCTTAAAAAGTAAAAACTCTGATAGAGAAAAAATATATTGTAAAGTGCAGGATATATACAGAGTGCTTTTTTGGCTAATATTTTTCAACCACAACATCTAATGCTAAATTGTGTAAATTTTCTAAACAGAAATAATGAGATAATCTTTTACCTCTTTATCTTAATGTATAACAAATTCTCTTTAATTTAAAAAATTACTTTTTTGACTTAACCAGAGAAATTGTATTGTTTTTTCTATTGTATTTTAATATATTTGCAAAAGTAGTATAGTTTAATAACCCTTTTACAGCATGTTGGACATCCACACCTTTGATAGACATTTTAATAAAGTTTTCTAATTCCTCCATAGATATAGCTTTAGTTGGTTGGTTTTCAATGTAAGTAAGTAAATTTTTAAAAATGTCTGTATCCAAAAGAATATTTCTAAATATCTCTTTTCGCAAAGAAGTATTGGAAACAGCAATCTTCTTCCCCGCATCAGTTAATTCAATATCTGAACCTGGAGTATTTACCACCCCCAATTTTTCTGCAACTTTTACAACCCTTTGTAAATCTCCGTATTCCATATTCGTTCGTGTAGTTATGGTATTCAAATCACTTTTACCTCCTAACGATTCTAGTTCTTCTAATAAACCTATGACATGAAATATTTCCGCTTCGTATATTATAAACGGCTCTTCCATTTATTTCGTGTTTTAAGAATGGTTTATTATAATAACAAAAATTAAAAAAAACAACTTGACAATGTAGTTTAACATTAGCTTTTATTTAACATAAGATAACCTATACCCCAATTAAACGTTTACATAAAAAATTCCGACAAAAAAGAAGAAGATGATTTCTTCATTTTTTTCTCCATCAACTTTCTAATAATTTATTTAACTTTAATACCTTTGCATATTTTACATTGTTTTTATATAAATTTTTGTAACTAATAAAAAAATGTATCTTTTTTTATTTTTTCTATTTTAAAATCTAACTAATGAAAATTGACAATCAGCTTTTGGAACACATTCTGAGATTATCAAAGATAGAATTAAAAGATGATGAGGAAAAACAGAAAATGTTGGATGATTTGAATAGAATATTAGAAATGGCCCACGCTATCAATAAATTGGACTTGCAAGACATTGAGCCATTTAGATATTCAGACTTTCAAAAGCTTATACCAAGAGATGATATTAGTGGTAAGAGCTTAAAGCAGGAAGAGGTATTAAAAAATTCAAAGGAGACAAGTTTTCCATATTTTAGAGTTCCTAAGGTCATAAGATAAATGACAAATATAGCTAAAGAATTAAATGTATCCTATGGTTTCTTTAAGTGTAATAGAGGAAAACCAATGTATAATTTTTTATTTTGGAGTTGTTAATTTTAAATGTATCTAAGGAAGTGGAAGAAGGTTATGTGTTTTTCTATATATAAAAATAAAAATTTAGGAGGTAAATAGGGGTGGCAGACGAGAGAAAAGAAAAAAAATCTATAACGCACTATTTAGGGATTGGTGTAGCGGTAGCAACTATTTTAAGTGCAATTGGTGGATATGTGTTTATTTTTATAATCTTTTTTTCTTCTAAAGGTAGGACATGGACGGTTTTAGAAAAAGGCATAGAATCAGCGAAGATAGCGGTTGTAAGTTTAAGAGGCATAATTTCAGACCCTGGCAGTCAAACTTCCTTGGCGCATATTGAAATTGTGAGGAATGCTTTAAAAGATATTGAAAGCGATGGTAATGTGAAGGCGGTAGTATTTAGAATAAATAGTCCTGGAGGAGAGGGAACTTATACCGATAGAATATATGATATGATAGTGCGTTTCAAGCAGAAAAATCCTTCTATTAAATTCTTTTCTTTTATAGAATCAATGGCAGCATCTGGTGGATATTATCTGGCGTGTGTAAGTGATTATATAATGGCTGAACCGGAAAGTATAGTTGGTAGTATTGGAGTGTTTTTTGGTAAATTAAATATTGAAAAATTACTGGATAAAATAGGTATTCGATTTGAGATTGTGAAGTCAAGTCACAAAAAAGATTTTGGTGCCTTCTGGCGCACTATGAGTGAAGATGAAAAAGAAATGATAAATAAAATTATCCTTTCTTTCCATGAAAGGTTCCTCGATATTATATTAAAATGCAGGAAGAAATTAAACCGGAGTGACTTAAAAATATTAGCGGACGGTTCAATTTTTACAGGAAGAGAGAGCGTAAATAATGGATTAGTTGACGAGATCGGTTATTTCGCTGATATCCTAGAGGTGGTCAAAAAAAGTATAAATGTTAATAACCCTAAGGTTTCTGAATATTCACCGAAAAAAACGATTTTTGAAGAGTTGTTTGGTAGAAAAATGAATATATATACCATAGAACAAAGTATTTTCCATTATTCTGCAACAGTGTGGCTTTTGTGGGAAGGTTATATATTACGATAAAGTAGCACTATAACGCTAAAGTAACAAAAAATGCCTCTAGTAAGAGGAATATGTTTTGCTCACAAAGAGGAGAATAGTATAAGAGTTATAACAAAATATATAAGGAGTAATAAAAAGATGGGAAGAGGTTATTATATTGCGTTAAAGTCTAAGAGTTTATTATTACTTGCTATTAGCTTGTGGTTGTTGATTATTGGCAACTGGCAGTGGATAGTAGCAGGGGTTCCACCAGAGTGCACAAATAGGTTACAACCCGGATGCTTTATGCCTGTTAATCCCGCGGATCCCAACGATCAAGATACCCCTGAAAACAGGGAAATAAGGGATAAACTATATGATGAAACGGTTAAATTTCTACAAGATAAAGGGGAAAAAGGAGGTGGGGGAAGGAGTTTATCGCAGATTGCATGTGATATAGCAGTTCAACTTATGTGTTTTGCTTCCGGTATTGAAAGTGCTGCAGGTGCAGATGCAAGAAGGATGATAGGAGTTCCACAAAAAGCATGGCGAATAATGCTTAAACGACAGCCTTTTGTAATTAGAAGATTATTGGAAGCGATATGGCAGGTGGTTATAAGTAATGCTGGGGAAATAACATTTGAAACCCCTGAAATACGAAACGCTTTTGCCGATATAAGAAGTATGTGGAAGCGTGGGGGCGGTTTTGCAAAAGTATCAAGTGCAAGCTCTACCGGCACATCAGCAAGAGGGGTTTCGGGTAGTTCAACTAGACGCTCTGCTTTCCCAAGAATAGGAGCCGGTAGAACAGGCTTGAGAAGACCCCCAGTAGTTATGAGAAGACAAAGTCCTACTCAAATACCAGGTAGTCCTGTTACTCAAACAGGAACAATGCCAACATCACAAGATGTAGAAATAGAACCAACATATCCTCCTCCTCAGCAACAAGCGCCAGTTCAAAGACAAAGTCAAGGTTCACCTCCCCAACCTTCTTCTTCTACGGGTGGTGGTAGTGGAACTGGAGGTGGTAACCCCACTCAACAAAGTGGTGGTGGAACTGGTAATTCGATACTTCAAAACTTATTGTCAAGAATAGACAGTAAGTTATCACGAAATGAAAACACCCCTAAAGATTTTATCTCTCTTGAGGATTTTAGAAGAGGATTAAAAGACGCTATGAATAAAATTACCGATCCTAACTTAGTCGCACAAGATAACACATTCGGAGGTAATATTCTTAATATGCTTGGAGTAAAAAACAGTGACTGCACTGATTATGCAGAAAATGAATGTAAATCTGATAAGATTGGAGTTGCCTTGACTGATGTTGATAAATGCCCTTATTTTGTATTGAAAAATATAAGAAACTGCCTGGATCCTAGTAAATTTACATCTGATGTTGATCTACTAACACATTCAATTGTTGACCAGGTTATAAAGAAAGTTCTTGAGAATCCAGATTCTTTATATGAGAAACTCAGAGGTGCTCATGATAAAATCAAGAGTTTTTTAACTAACTGCTCTTCTCAAATAATGACAGCTTTAGAAACTATCCTTAATGATGTTGGTAATGAGTGTGGGAGTACTGCTCCTCAAATATTAAATAAGGTATTAAGAAGTATTAATGCATTAAAAACATTGCTTCGAAATCATCCTGATGGTGGTAAGTGTGGTGGAAATGCTCCTCCTCTTAACCTTTACGCTGCAATGTTCCGAGGACTTAATACTTATAAGATGCTATATGGATTTTTAAAATTGGATCCACATTTAATTAATAAGAAAGAGTATGAAGGATGTCAGATAATAGGACAGGAAGGTGATAATGCATATAAAAATGCTCCGGGTGGAATAACTGACGAACCACAAAATGTAACGGTAGAAATGATATTTACTCAGTTGCTTAAAAACACAATTAGTGATGTATTATCAGGACAAACTGGGATTGGTGCTCAGTGTATAAGTAATCCTGACTTAGCTAATGATTTATTTAGCGTCTGTGGAGAAATGAAGGAAGGAGCTGCACCTATATGCACAGCAGCAGGTCTTAAAGAGTATATGGGCAATAATAATCTGCCACTTGATATCCCATTGTATATATATCCTACTGATCCAGATGGTAAGCTAAGAAGGGAAATTATGAATTATTGCAATTATTATGGTGCTTTTGGTGGTGGTCCAAACCCTACTCCTGATGATGTAGCAAATATGGCAAGAAATATGTTACTGTGTCTGTTAGTTAGCGCTTTTTTTGAAGGTAAGGATAATCCTGATAGTGTCGTATCAGGCACTTCAATACCTACAAGTCCTAATGAACTTGTTAATCTTTTTAAAATGTTAGTGGGGCATGGCTGTAGAAGTAACTTATATTATGGAGAGTTGGACAAAATAAAGGAAGGATGTCCTATACCTAAAGGTATAGGTGATATGGATTTTAATAAAAAGGTGGGAAATTCTACTAGGCAAGCTCTTACACTGCCAGAAATTCTGGATTCCGTATTCAAAACTAGAGAAGGGGGAACAAGTCGTACTTATCTTTCTCCTCTTACAGACGTAGAAGGCGGCCCAATATGGCAATATTGTGTCGCACCGGCAGAAGATACAATGAGGAAAACAATTACAATGGTATATAAATTCTGGGCTATATTAAGGGCAATAGCAGGCATTCCTATAAAAACCTATGCAGATAAAATTTTACAGCCAGTTGAGAAACAATGTGCTCAGCCGTCTCAGTGCGGTGCAGATGATGTGTCCACAATTGTTACAAAAACTACAGGAGAGTCTCCGTTAGATGTTATAGCAGGTACAGGTGACGACCAATTATATATGAAACTTGCAAAAGTTTTAGTGGAGATAGCGAACACAATTTATACTGAAATCAATAATATCGCAACTCCTGAAGAGCTTGGGGATCTGAAAACCCTAATTATTAAGAGAGATGTTTTGTGGTTTTCTAAGTTGTCGCCTGAGGAGAAGGAAAGTGTCTCTATCAATTATAAATATGGCGAATGTACTTGTACTTTTACTTCTACTGGAGGTCAAATAAAAGTGGAATGTAAGAATGGAGCTGGGAGTAATTGTCTTGACTCTGTCATGCAAAAGATGGTAAGAGAGTTTCAAAACTTTATTTTATATTATCTTATTGGTGCACCTTTCTTTTTTGCAAATAGTAAAGGAAAGATTAAGGGAAGTGATGAGGATTCTCCACTTGTATCTAGTAGCAGAGACGATATAATATTTGGTGGTGACGAGTCGCTTGGGAAAATATATCTTTTACCTTTCAGAGAAAGATATTCTTGGGGATTTTGGAGATTACCATTCCTTGTAGCAAAAACCGATGGCTTAACGACAAGATCGACAGGTGGCGGTAATACAACATGGTATGATTTTATCCGATTAATTGGGTTAGCATTAGTCGAAAACTTCTTACTCACAGATATGATATCTACCGTGATGTTCCGTAGTCAGGATAGGGATAGTTATGAGTTTGATAAAAAGATTACCGGTGTAATTGCTAAAGAAATTAATTTAGAGCGAAGCACTGTGGCGATACAAGGTGGGAGAGGGGATGTTAATATTTTAACTCTTGTTAAGGGCGACTGCAAATCTGTGAGTGTAAAGAAAAATGAGGACTGTTTAGCTGATATATTTTCAAAGAACTGTAGTGATGATGGATATGGATATTTAGTGTGGAGTGATGCGGCACCGGCAAATTTAAGTAACTGGATCGTCTTAGAGAAAGGCGAATGGGCGACTGACGCTCCAGCTATATGTCAATATTTGATTGACGTAAGTGGTGTTACGGATGATAGTGCTAAAACCCACCCTATAAATAAGTGCCTAAGTATTTTGAGCAGAATATCTTTATTTATTGGTCTGGTCAATGGTTTACTGAGAGATGAGAGTGTTAAAAATATAGAGCAACTGGTTATTGATACAACACCCATTGCTGGGGACGATGTGGAGGATATGAGGTTTTTGCCATCATACTTTACATTCTATAGGGCCAAGAGGGATAAGGATGACCCAAAAAACGATGTTTGGGCTCCTTTAATATCTACATCGGTGGAGATGTTTAAAAAAGGAAAGGTGAAAGGGCGTAAGAATGAGGAGGAGATGTTTTCACCCCCTACATTTGAAAGTGGTTCATCCACAACAACTGCTGATATACAGAAGATACTAGGGCAGCTTACTCGTATTTTGAAATTTATATCTTATGGTATTTTTTTAGTACCTCCACCTCAAGACGAGGCAGGCGAGGGTAAAATAGAAAAGATATTGGAAGAAAAGGCAAAATCAGGAGGTAAGGAAGGGTGGTATAAACAACTAAAGATGTTCCTTCCGATACCAAAAGATGGGGAAAGATTATTTCCTGTTCATAGAGTGTCAACCTTACAAGAGATATTAAACCTTGATAACTTAGGTATTACTGACCAGTGCGATGAAGATAATAAGGCGATAGCAGAGAAGGTAATACAGAAGTTAGATGAAATTAAAAGAAATTATTTTCAAGATAAGTATGGTGAGTTTTTATGGGATGGTAAGGATGGTAGTAATGTATGTAAGCTAATATGTGGTGAGTAGGGTATTGATCCAAAGAATTAGGGATAGAGTGTAGGGTAGAATAATTTGTAAAAAAGAGAAAAAAGAGTATTTTTTGCTGCAAAATTTTAGGCGAAGAGGTAATTTTTTTACAAGAAAGGGTCGGTTTTTTAATAGAGTTTAAGAATTACAAAATACGTAGAAAATTTTTGATTTTTTATCGTTTTATTGAATTATGAAATTTTTCATCAAGACAGGAGTAAAAATTATTAGTTTAATTACAAATAAAAAAATTAAAATATAAAAAAAGAGATAGT
>FWPU01006066.1_pt1 | contig 24944 bp, 16 predicted proteins | sample 2228361 | NCBI WGS metagenome assembly FWPU01 (sample SAMEA103939777, study PRJEB20133) | metagenome | reverse complement strand
ATTTGGAGGGCTTGACGCGCAATCTTCCCCTGATAGTATCTTTGATGCATCAACAAGAAGAGGCGGATGCGGGCAAGCAACTGCTGCGGCAATCGTTGATTTGGTACATTCAAAAACTTTACAGTATGGGCGACAAAGAACAGGTACTCAAGATATTCGAGCGTGTTCCGAAGGATGCGCAGGAAGCGTATGAGATGATTTTGGAGGAGCATCGCTTGGAGATGGATCAGGAGGTGTTGGAAAGGACTTGGGAGGAGGCTAATGAGCAAGGTCTGCAACAAGGTCTGCAGCAAGGTCTGCAGCAAGGTCTGCAGCAGGGCCGCGCTGAGGGTATCCAGGAACACATTCGGTTAACAGTGCTCAATCTGCTGCAAGTTTTACCTTCATTGAGCGATGCCCAGATTGCGGCAATAGCAGGAGCCAGCGAGGAGTTTGTCCGTTCCTTGAGAGAGGAATTAGCCCAAAAGTCAGACGAGACGAATGACACACAGAAGCCGTAGGGGCGCCTCCACCTCATGAAGTTTGCGAGGGTATTCGCGAATGAGGCACCGCGGAGAAACCGCAGTGTTGGTGCGACTTCCATCTACGCCGACACTGCGAGGGATGCGCGAAGACGAGGGGCCGCCGTCGCGCCATTATTAAGGCCCGAAAACGGGACGAAAACACGCGCGGACACAAACAATAGCTCTGGACCAGCCGCTGCGAGTGTAGCAACTGGGCCAAAGCTGGCAACCGTTTTCCCCCAAAAAAATGGAAGCAAAAAGAGCGATGCTTATCGAAGCGGGTTTTTCAATTTTTTACACCACCTCCAACAGGAGGCGAGTGTGGGCGGCGAGTGGGCTGCTAACGCTCCCTTGCCTCGCCTTTTTTTAGCGGATAGCGCTCTGCAGGGGTGGTTTTCAGGTTGGGGTTTTGCAGGCGCGACTGGGTGGGAGCAGGCACATTGTCGGGGGCTGTGCGCGGACGCGTCGGGGCAGGAGGGGTTGCAGGGCCAGGTATGGGCGCTTCCACCTTGCTTTCGGCGACGGGTTCTATGCCCATGCGCTGCTGGATGTCGCGCGGGAGGGCATTGATGTGCATGGTCAGCGAGATGGTGTTGAGGCGAATGTATGCGTTAGATGCGTAGAGGTAGCCCTTGCGCTCCGAGATTTCGTCCCATGAGTTCTTGACGGCGTAGAAGAGGCCGCCCTGGGTTTCGTTGAGTATGCCAGTGATGTGCATGAGGTGGTCATCCTGGGTTTCGAGGCGGTCGAAGGCGCGCTGACGCATCTCTTGGGTGATGACTTTTTCCGGTTCCCAATATTTGAAGACGGCGGCCGCCTGTTCGGGGGTGGCTTTATTCCAGTCTATGTCTGGCACGATAGCCAGCCCTTCTTTGGCCGAGAAGCCCGGGTTGCTCACGTCGGCGTCCCAGCCGACGGTGTAGCCATTCTGGAGGGCGTGGTTGAGGCATCGCATGAGGTCATTGAGCGGCACATTGTAGTATTGGCCGTTGGAAAAATTGTCGGGCACTTCCAGGGCGAAGTAAGTCCAGAAGGGGTGATGGGTGAATGAGGTGAGGTGCACGTAGTGCTCTGGTTTGATGCCCAGGAAGTCTCGGAACGAGGTGGGGGTGTACTGCACGCCCTGATAGACGAAGGTGGTGGGCACTCGGCCAAACTCTTCGTCCAGCATGTGGTCAATCTGGGCCAGCCAGTTTTCGGCTAGTTCGCCGCGCTTGGCTTGGGCGATGAAGGTATCGCAGGCGGTTTTCAGAGCGGCCTCGAGGGCCGAGTGGTCGAGCGGCTTCTTGGGGTCTTTTCGGCCCGGATAAGCGCTTTCAGGCATGAGGCCATGGCGCTGGATGGCGTTGAGCTTGTCGTGCACCAAGCCGCCTTGGCCGAACTGGGCGGCGCCGAGGCGGCGCACATAGTTCTCGCACTTTTGGCGATAGATGCAGCGCACGGTGTACATCTCTGAGAGGTCGTGTGTGCCTTTGCCCATGCGCATAAGCTCACTTTCCAGCAACGAGGCGGCGGCGAAGCTCCAGCAGGTGCCGGTGTTTTGTTGGTTTTTGACTGCCGTAGCCGGCAGCATTTTCATGGGTTTGAACTCGTAAGGCTCCGGGGACTGGGCGCCAGCGGAGAGCGCAACGGCGGCCCAAAGGAGTAGTAGTGTGGCTATGTTTCTGATGTTCATTGCGCAGGTATTTTAATGGTTATGAGAAAGTGGCAGGCAGATGGCGCCTTTCAGCATGGCGTAGTCTACAGGCGTACGGGTTGAGCCATGTGAGGGAGGAAAGGGTGGTGAAAAGCGTTGCGGGTCTGTCTGTTTCGCGCTGGGCAGCTCCACAGCGGGGCTATTTGCCTGCGCTCTTGATGTACTCTTCGACGAGTTGCTTATAGTATGGTTTGAGCGCGGGCGATACGGTGCGGAACATATCCACCTCGGCGCGGCGTTTTTTGAGGTATTCTTCGAGTGCGGGGGGCAGTTTGGGCTGTTGTTGGCGCGCTGTTTCGGCTTGGCGTTTGTCGTCTTGTTCTTGTTCGCGTTCGGCGCGTTCTTCTTCGAGCAGTCGGGTGAGGATCTGCTGCTGGCGGCGCAGAGTTTCGTTGGTAAGGCGTTTGTTGACGAGGTCAATCTCGATTTTGTCCATCTCTTCCATGATCTCGTCTAAGGCTTTGCTGCCTTTGCCTTGCTGTTGCTTTTCCTTTTGCAGTTCGCGTAGGGCCTTGCGCAGGGCGGCCTGTTGGGCGGCCATTTGGGCGAATTCCTTGCTCATGCCTTGTTGCCCTTGGCCTTTTTCCATGCGCTCTTTGAGGCCTTTCATTTGCTCGTTGAGCTCGCCTTGGCCCTTGGTGATTTTGTCCATGGGTTTTTTGCCGTCTTTGCCGGAGCCTTCTTTGCCGGGTTTGCGGCAGGCGCCTGTGCCGGGCATGCCGCTGTTGAGGTCGGCCTGCATGTTGTTGAGCACTTCGGAGAGCATCAGCGCCAGGTCGTTGAGGCTTTTCATGGTGCGCTGCTGGTGCTCGTTGGCCTGGGTAATGCGGCGTTCTTCGAGTTCGTCTAAGCTTTTTCGGAAGCCCTCGTTGATGTCGCTGACTTTTTCCATGATGAGGCCTTCTATTTGGAAGTTGCGGCTGGCCAATGCGCGCAGGCTGTCTTCGACGATGCGGAAATCGCTGCGGATTTTGGCTTGGCGTTGTACTAAGGCGATGAAGGGCGGCGTGTTGATGGGCGCGGCGGCAAAGCGCTGCATAGTGGCTTCCTGGTCAAAAGACAAGGTGAGGAGGTTTTCCAGCAGTTGGCGAAGGGCGGCGATGTCTTCTTCTAATTGTTCCATCTCGCCCTGCTGACGGTTTTGGCGCATGCGATTGGCCAAGTTCTTCATCTTGTTAGCCGCCTTCTTTTGTTGTTTGCTGGCGTTTTGCTTTTGGCCTTGCTCCATTTGTTCGCCGGCGTCTTTCATGTCCTGCTGGATGTCTTGCATTTCACGGCGATTGTCTTCTATCTTTTCTGGGCGCTTGAGTTGTTCGTTTTTGCGCAGCAGTTCTTCGTGTTGTTTGCTGATTTGCTCCATTTGCTTGTTGAGCTGCTCTTGCTCTTGGCGCAGCTGTTCTTCCGACTTGGCGCCTTTTTCGGTCTCTTCGGCGAGTTTTTCCTGTTCTTTGGCCAGCTGTTCGAGTTGCTCGATTTGCTGCTGCAGCAGGTTTTCGACCTCCAGTTGTTTGAAGAGCTCTTCCAAGCGCTTGAGCTGCTTTTCTAAGTCTTCGCTCTTGATCTGCATCTCTTCCATTTCTTGGAGCATTTCTTCGCGGCCCATTTCCTGCAGGAGGCGCTCGATGTCTTCCATGAGTTTTTGCATTTCCTCGTTGAGGGCCTCGTCGAACATCTTCTCCAATTGCTCTTCCTTGCGCTGGAGTTCCTCGTTGTTTTGCTGTTGGTTGAGGTCTTGCTGCATTTTGCGGTTTTCCTCAAATGCCTGCCGCGCCTGCTCGATTTGTTGGTTAAGTTGCTTTTGGCGATTGAGCAGTTTTTCCATGTCTTTTCGGGTCTTCCAGTCGAGTTCGCGCATTTGGAGCACTTTCTGGCGCAGTTTCTTCATTTCCTCCTGGATTTTGGCGCTTTCGCGGAGGGCCTTTTCCAGTTCTTTCCGGATTTCGTCGTTGTTTTGGGCTTGCTCGCGGCGGAACTCATCGAGTGTGGGCATGCGCCATTGCATCACCTGGGTGCGGGCGCTTTTACTACCGTTAACGCCGTCGTTGTCGAAGACCTCGAAGTAATACGAGACTTCGTCTCCCGGTTCTAAGTTGAGGTCGCGCAGGTTCCAGGTGTAATCGTACCGGACTTGCTTGCCAGAGGGTTTGTTCAATGGCACAGAGACGAGGGGCATTTGGCCGCCCTGAGCTTTTTTGATTTGGTAGTTAAAAGTCAGGCGCAGCAGGCCGTAATCATCAGAGGCATCGCCGGCGAAAAAGAGCAGGCGTGTATTGGCGCTGTCGCGGAATTCCACTGCATCTATTTGCGGGTGCAGGTCAGGGATGACGGTGATGGTGTAGGCTACCGAGTCGGCGCGGGGGAGTTCTGCGTTGCCCAAGTAGATGAGGTAGCGCTCGTCTCGCATGGCGCGGCGCTGAGTGGTGAAGAGTTCGTTGCCCTGACGACGCGCGGGCGTGCTGGTTTGCTCATCGCCAAAGCGCAGTTCGAGTTGGTCGGCGTGTTGGGCGTTGAAGAACCAGTTGACCTGCGTGCCTTGAGGCACCACGAGGTCGCCCACATTTACTAATTCTTCCTCAGCCCGGCCGATGTAGGCGGGAAACTGCACCTTGACGCGGAAGGCCGTAATGCTAGGCCGCCGCACCACGCGCAGCGTGTAATCATCGCTCTCTACGCCGCCGCCAAAGAGGCGAAATGTGATGTCGCGTTGTACGTTGGCGAAGGTGTACGTAAAGCGGTTAGGAGCCTCCTTGCCCAGGCGATATTGCACGCTGCCCACCTCGATAAACAGCTCGTTGGGCAGGGCCGAGCCTTCTACGCCTACCTCGAGCACAAAGTCGGTGAATTGCACCGCGCGCAGCTCGTTGGTGTTCACCACAAAGCGGAATGGCGCGGGCTTCTCAAATTTCTTAGTACTATTCCATAGGCGCATAGTGCCCTCCTGTATGATGTTCGGAGCGCCCAACAGCAGGAAGAGCAGCAATAGCACCGGCGGCAGGGCGTAGCGCAAGTACTTGCGGTTCTTGCTCAGGTCAATGGCGGCTTTGAAGGGCACCAATTTGATCTCCTCGCTTTTTTGCTCGATGGAGGCATGGATGAGCTCGGTGTATATGGCGTTATTTGCCTGTTGCTTGAGTTGCAGAATGTTGAGCAGCTTGTCCTTGACATCGCTAAAATGCGCTCCAATAATTTGGGCCGCCTGTTCGTGGCTGATGATTTTGCCCAACCGGAAGTAGTGCATCAGCGGCAGGGCCACCCATTTGTAAAGCGCAGCGCCTGCTACCAACAGGAAGCTCCACAGCATTGCCGTGCGCACACTGGTGCTGAAGTAAAAATAGTACTCCAGCACGTTGAACAGAATGAACAACCCCAGCACAGTGCCCACGGTGTACAAAGAGCCGCGCAGCAGTTGGTTGAGGTAGTATTTGCGGATGAACTCGTCGAGCTTTTCAATGAGCAAACGGTAGTTGTCGCGTTGCATGGCAGGTGTGTTTTGTCAATTAAAGAAGCCTTCCACAGGGTAAGACTAACGTCTCCGCTCGGAGGTATCTTTTTATTGGGCCAAAATTGAGGACAAATCGCCAAACCGAAACGATAAAGTGTTGGTTTGGTTGCGGCCTAAGTTGTTGCGGCGCCCATCGGCCATTGCCCGGCAAAACTGCGATTTGAATGGGTAGACATTTTCCGGCGAGGACTGTGTTCCAAACCTTCCGCGCTGTGTTTGCCGCCACCTACACCTCCCTTACCGAGGCTGTTTTTTGGGGAAAAACGGCTCCAGCGCTTCAGCTTGGCTTTTTGGCGCGCCTGCACCCGTGGAGGCTTCGGCCTGAGCATGTGCCCGTCTCGCGCTGGGGTCTTAATAACGGCGCGGCGGCACCTCTGGGTCGCCGTGCTTGCAGGCGCGGAGGCGAGCGGCTGCTGTTTCGCCATTATTAAGGCCCGAAAGCGGGACGAAAACACGCACGAGGCCCAGCAGAAGCCGCGCCCAACTACTACGCCCACAACAGCTGCTCCGAAGCCGGCAGCCGTTTTTTCACCCCAAAAAACGGAGGTGGGAAAGGCGGCGGGAAAGTGGCCGCTTCTACTTTTCACTTCAAAATGGCAGGCACTGCGGGCACTTTGGAAAATATCATTCATCATTCATCATTCATCATTCATCATTCATCATTCATCATTCATCATTCATCACTTCAAAATAGCAGGCCTTGCGGGCGCTCTGGAAAATGTACTCATTGCAAAACCGCGAAAAAAATAGTCGGAGTGTAACTCATTTTTTGCGTCTTTTGCCTTCACACTACAAATCGCAGTATTATGAGCCAACCTGTTACTTTCTTGTGCATAGCCAGCTATTTCAAAGGCAATGATTTCCTGCGCGGCATGAAATCCACTGGTGCGACAGTATATCTGCTGACTTCCAAAAAGCTCGAAAACAAGGCCTGGGCGCGAGAAGCCCTCGATGACATCTTCTACATCGAACAAGGCCCTGAAAACCAATGGGACATGAACGTGGTGGTCAAGGGGCTGGCTTGGCTTATGCGCACCAAAAAGATAGACCGCATCGTAGCACTCGACGACTTCGACGTGGAGAAGGGCGCCTACCTGCGCGAGGAGTTTCGCATCCCGGGTATGGGTCAGACCACCTACCGGCACTTTCGCGATAAACTAGCCATGCGCATGAAAGCCCAGGAGTCGGGCATCCCAGTACCAGGGTTCTCTTCCCTCTTTAATGACGACGACATCCGGCACTTCGCCGCACACTATCCTTCGCCTTGGATTGTCAAGCCGCGCGGACAGGCTTCCGCCACGGGCATGAAAAAGGTACATACCCCTGACGAACTGTGGGCACACTTAGATAGCTTAGGCGACGAACGCCACCAATTCCTCGTGGAGCAATTCAAGCCCGGCAGTGTTTATCACGTGGATGCCCTCACCTCCGGCGGCAAGGTCATTTTCGTGCGCGCCTCCGAGTATCTGGCACCGCCCTTCGAGGTGGCCCACGGCGGCGGCATCTTCCGCACTGCCATCATGGACCCGCGCCACAAGGACGCCAAGGCACTGCTCAAACTCAACGCTCAGGTACTGGAGTCCTTTGGCATGCAGTATAGCGCCTGTCATACCGAGTTTATCAAATGCCACGAGGACGGTCAATTCTACTTCTTAGAGACAGCCTCGCGCGTAGGCGGTGCACACATCGCCGACATGGTTGAGCAAGCTACCGGTATCAACCTCTGGCGCGAATGGGCGCGCATCGAATACGCTGAGGCTACAGGGCAGAAATATGAGCTCCCACCCGTGCGCGATGATTATGCTGGCCTCATCGTCTCCCTCACGCGCCAAGAATGGCCCGACACCAGCCAGTTCAACGACCCAGAGCTGTGCTGGCGCCTCACCGACATGAGCTATCACATCGGCCTCATCGTTCGCTCGCCCAAGCGCGAACGCGTACTGCAACTGCTCGACGACTACGCCCACCGCATCCAGCGCGACTACCATGCCAGTGCCCCGGCGCCGCCCAAGCCACTGGTGTAGGGCGAGGTAGCCATGGGCGTCTCTCAGAAGTGTTCCCGAAAAAAGGCCACTACGCGCTCGTCGGTGATGATATCGCGTGGGCGTATGGGCCGGCGCAGCACCAGACCCTCCAACGTGCGGCAGCGGCTGAGGGCCACGTACAACTGCCCGTGCTCAAAGGCGCCGCCCTCCAAGTCCAGGATGACGCGGTCAAACGTCTTGCCCTGGCTCTTGTGGATGGTTACGGCCCAAGCCAAGCGCAAAGGCAGCTGGTTGAACGCTCCGAGCACCTCCGTCGTCAATTCGCCTGTGGAGGCATCCATGCGATAGCGCACAATTTCCCAATTTGCCGGCCCTACTTCCACGGTGCGGCTGGTGCGATTAGGCTCCTCCACGACAACCTCCACAAAGTCGTCGTGCAGGCGTTTGACGGTGCCAATCGTGCCGTTCACATATTCGCGATAGGGGTCGTTCTTGATGAACATCACTTGTGCTCCCTTTTTTAGCGTCAGCAGCGCATCTGTAGGGTAAAGCGAAGCCTCAAACTGCCCAGAGATGGCCGCCTCGTATAACCGCGCCGAGCTTGGCAGGCGCTTCAAGGCCTCTTGATTGATGCGGTCGGCTGTAGCGTTGCGGGCGCACAGGGTGATGTAGCCCTCTGTGTTGCTGAAATAAGGGAAGTGCCGCGCATTGAGCGCGTCCAGCTCCGCTGCCCCTACCGTATTGGTGCGCACCGCCTCTAATAGACGCAAAAACTCGGCGGACTCCTGCCGATATACCCGCTTCAATTCCACCATAGCAAACTCATAGTAGATCTCCTCAAAAATCTGCGCAGAGAAAAAGTAAGGAGAGCGATAGTAGTAGTGGAAATAATCGCGCTCTATGGGGTCTCTCGACACCACAGGGGGCAGCTGGAAAGGGTCGCCAAAGAAGACCACCTGCACCCCGCCGAAAGGCTCCAACGAGCCGCGATTGACCTGCAAAAAGCGGTCAATGCCATCCAACATGTCAGCGCGCACCATGGAAATCTCGTCAATGACCAGCGTCTCTAATTGCTCATACAACCGCTGGCGCTCAGGCGAATAAGCCCTCTTGCTCGCCTCCTTGGGCGTGATGATGCGCGGCGGAAAGCCAAAAAAAGAGTGTATCGTCTGCCCCCGCACATTAAGGGCTGCCGTGCCGGTAGGAGCCAACACCGCCACCTTGCGGCGCGTGGTGTTGCGAAACAACTGCAGCAGCGTGCTCTTGCCCGTGCCCGCCCGACCCGTGATAAAAGCACTTTTCCCTTCCACCTCCAAGGCGTGAAGCGCACGGCGAAAATCTTCGTTCAGCAGCAAAACTTCCTTGTCGAGCATCGTTTGGCGAAGGTAGTGCATTATGTTTGCCTGCCATGGCGCAAATTCCCAAAGGTAAGTACCTCATCGTCGTGGGCGGCCCCACTGCCTCGGGCAAGACTCACGTAGCCATACGCTTGGCCAAGCACTTCGACACTGCTGTGCTCTCGGCCGACAGCCGCCAGTTCTACCGCGAAATGAACATCGGCACGGCTAAGCCCACCCTCGAGGAACGCCAGGGCGTGCCACACTACTTCATTGACACCTTGAGTATTACAGACATCTATAGCGTGGGCGACTTCGAGCGCGACGCCTTGGAAACCCTTCACAACCTCTTCCAACATCGCGATGTAGCCATACTTGTCGGTGGCTCTGGTCTGTACCTCCGGGCCGTGTATGCCGGCCTCGATGCCTTCCCGACCATCTCGACTGCTACACGCGCCTATGTTCGGGCCGGAGAAGAAGCCGGCGGCTTGGCCTGGCTACAGCAGCAAGTGGCCCACCTCGACCCCACCTACTACGCAGAAGTGGACCGCTCCAACCCCGCCCGCCTACGCCGCGCCCTCGAGGTCTGCGTAGAGAGCGGCCGGCCCTTCTCCGCCTTTCGCCAGCAAAAGAGCGCGCCGCGGCCCTTCCGCTCCCTACTCCTGCTCCTGCAATGGCCCCGCCCTGCCCTCTACCAGCGCATTCACCGGCGCATCGAACACATGCTCGCCGCCGGCCTCGAAGAAGAGGCCCGCGCCCTCTTCCCCTTCCGTCACCTACCCGCACTGCGCACCGTCGGCTACGAAGAGTGGTTCGAATGCTTCGAAGGAAAAATCAGCCCTCAACAGGCCGTCGAGAAAATCAAACAGCACACCCGCAACTACGCTAAACGACAGGAAACCTGGTTCCGCAAATACGGCGACTGGGCGCCCTTTCACCCCGACGATTGGGATATGATGCTCGAATGGCTCCACCAACAGATGTCTGCCTGAAACCCCGCAAGGCCGCCGCCCCTCGCCTGAGCCGCTTTTCTGTCCTCCATTTTTTTTGGGAAAAAACGGCCCTGTGTCCTGCACTTGGCCTCTCGCCCAAGAGCCTGCCGACGTCTTTTGCGCAGCCCAGGGCGTGCTTTCGGCCCGCTCTTGGCCCTTAATAATGACGCAGTGGAGGCGGTACCGCTCCGCGCAAAGCCCATGCTATGCGGCCGCGACGGCTGTTTTGTGGTGGATTTTCCGTCGAGAAGCCCGGCGGCTGTTTCCCCAATTACCTACACCGCCCTTGCCGAGGCCGTTTTTTTGGGGAAAACGGCTCCAGTGCTTTGGCCCGGCTTTTTCGCTAACCCACCTTCACAGATCTCTGGCTTGGGCTTGAGCATGTGCCCGTCTCGCCCCGGGGTCTTAATAACGGCGCGAGCAGCACCATAGAGGCGCCGTGCTTGCAGGCGCGGAGGCGGGAGGCTGCTGTTTCGCCATTATTAAGGCCCGAAAGCGGGACGAAAACACGCACGGGGCCAAACAGGAGCCGTGCGCCCAACTACTACGCTTACAGGAGTGGCTCCGAAGCTGGCAGCCGTTTTTGCACCCCAAAAAACGGAGGTGAGAAAGGCGATGAGGGTAGGAAGTGGCTGGTTCTACTTTTCCACACAACTGCGCCAGTGCCCAGCCCTTTCGCGCGCGGGGCCGCTGGGGTCTTTGCTAGGGCCTTGGATGGCCCGTCTCGCTTTCAGCCTCGGCTAATGGCGTTGCTGCGCGATGGTGTCTGCATTCCTGCATGCGCGGAGACACGGAGCTGCCGTCGTGCCATTATTAAAGCCAGGAGCGGGACGAGAACACGCCCTGGCGCTAACAGGAGCTACGCCCGCCCATGATGCGCACTGCAGCTGCACCGAAGCCGGTGGCCGTTTTCCCCTAAAAAAACGGGGGCGAAAAAGGCAGCCTCTCTCACAGCCGACTGCTCGATTTTTCACGCCCCGCTCTGTGCGCCGCGTGCGCGTTGTTGGGTTGAGCAGGGCGCTTCCAGAGTGTTAAATAGGGGAGCGGAGGGCTTGGTATGTGCGGCAGTAGCTACCTTTGACCCTCCTATAAGACGTCAGGCATACTACTGAGAAAGCGAAAGACATTTTTTAATCCTCGCTTCCTCGCGATGGCAAAACTTCAGTTAGGATGCGATGTATCCCTTTTCCCGCCCCGCGTCTGGGAGGCATGGTTTTGTGGACCTTCTGCTCTCTCGGGCCGCTCAGTGCACAAGTTTGCAATGATTTGGTGCTCATCAGCTTAGATGAGCAGTGTACGGCCGCTGTAAGTCCTGACATGGTACTGGAGGGCGGCGCCGACGACAGTACTTACACCGTCCAGTTATTCACCTCGAAGGGTGAGCCAGTAGGCGATACGCTGACCTTCTCTCATTTGGGCGACACTGTGCGGGCCGTTGTTACTCACCTGCCGAGCGGCAATAGCTGTTGGGGGCGCGTGGTGGCTGTAGATGGTTTGGCACCTTTGGTGCACTGTGAGGCCTTGAGCGTGCCTTGTGTGCTGCCCGATCTTTCGCCTGAGTTCTTGCAGAAAGCGGCGGGGCTGTCTGCGGCCTATGCGGGCGTGGTGGAGGCTTGTGGGCCTTATACTTTGACCCACACCGACGCTGTGGAGACCTTTGGCTGTGGGCAAACACAGGGCTTGGCGGCGCGCGTTCGGCGGACGTGGGTGGCCACCGACGCGGCGGGCAATGTTGGCTCGTGTACTCAGACGATAGACGTGGTGCGCATTTCTTTGGACAGCATTGCCTTCCCACCGGACACGGCTTTGGTCTGCGGGCAAGCCTTGCCGAACTTGGCCGCAGGGGGTGTGCCCACTGTTTTCTTTCAGCAGCGCCGTTGGCCGCTGTTGCCCGCCCTTTCGGCCTGTGGGCTGGGCATAGCCTACGAAGACCAGCCGCTGCCGCTGTGCGGCGGTTCGTATGCTCTGTTGCGTACGTGGACGGCTTACGACGACTGCCAGCCCTTAGGCAGCAACAACCCGGCCCGGCATGTGCAGACGCTGCGTGTGGAGGACAAGCAAGGGCCGCAGCTGTCTTGCCCATCTGACACGGTTATCAGTACCGACCCTTTTGCTTGTAGTCGGCTGTGGCATTTGCCCGAAGTCCTTCTTTCCGATGCGTGCTCTGGCATAGCCAGCCTCTCGGTGCGTTGGAGCGCCGCGGGCGTGGAGCAAAGCCAGGCGGGCGTGCTTACGACGCTTGGGATGCCCTTCGTCGGTGCCTTGGGTACCTGGGCCGCGCCTGTGCATTTGCCAGCAGGTGAGGCCATTACCTTCTTTTACACCGCCACAGACAGTTGCGGCAATGCTGCGTCGTGTTCGTTTCGGGTGGTGGTAACCGACGGTAGTCCACCCTTGGTGCGCTGTACGCAGGTTACTCAGGTGGCTTTGGGCAGCTCGGGCGAGGCGCTGGTATGGGCCGGCACCTTCGACGCTGGCTCGGAAGACCCCTGCGCACCGGTGCGCTTCAAGGCTCGGCGCGCGGATACCAGCGACTGCCAAGCGAACGACCGCTTCTTCGACCGAGTGCGCTTTTGTTGCGCTGATGTAGGCCAGAGCGTGCCGGTTATTTTGCGCGTGTACGACGTAGCTGTGGACAGCGGCGCTGTGTCGCTCGAGCGCTTTGAACAGCAGGCTAACGAGTGCTTGGTGGAGGTGCAAGTGGTGGATAAGATGAGGCCCGTGTGTACGCCGCCTGCTCCTGTGCAGGTGTCCTGTGCCAATTTTGACCCTTCGCTGTGGGCCTACGGAATGGCGCAGTTTGCCGACAACTGCTGCGTGGCCTCGGTAGAGGAGCTGCCGCCCAACTATTTGGCGTTCGATACCCTGTGCTCGCGCGGCACCATCGTGCGTACCTTCCGCGGTACGGATTGCCACGGGCTAAGCACGACCTGCACCCAGCGCGTGGTGGTCTCCTATGAAGTGGGCTATGCCATCAAGTTTCCCGACGATTTGCTCATTGGAGACTGCGACTCCACGAGCACTTACCCGCCCAAACCTGAGGTATTGGGGGCCAACTGCGCTCGGGTGGGTATCTCGTATGAGGACCGGGCGCATCAAGCGGGTAAATTGGCCTGCTACTGGATTGAGCGCACATGGCGATTGGTGGACTGGTGTCGCTACAACCCTTCACTTCCGCTGGTAGAGGTGCCCAACCCTACGCCTGTAGAGAACCCACTTGACCCGCTAAATTTCCCTGGGCCTGTCGTGGGGCCGCCGGGGTTTCAGCCCGCACCTGCTGTGGTGCGTGTTCGGCCTGATGACCCTGCACCTACGGACTTCAGTGTTTTTTGGTCGCCTTCAGCTAATGGCTACTTGTACCGTCAGATTATTCTCATTCGCGACTCGGTGCCTCCTGAGTTTCGCGGTTGCCCAAAGGGGCTGGTGCAGGTGTGTGACCACACGCCCAATGACCCTACCTTGTGGAATGCGCCGAGCTGGAAACACCCGCTTATCCCGAATAGCAACGACCTGTGTGAAGTGGCGGTTGACTTGGCAGCCACAGCACAAGACCTGTGTTCCAAGGGCAATATCAACATCCAGTACCGCCTATTTCTCGACCTCGATGGCGATGGCGTGCAGGAAACCGTGGTGAGCAGCAACAACCCGCCCCCACCGGGAATGGTGCGCTTTGGCAATGCCTTCACGCCCGACTTTGCCGGCGGCGAACTGCGCCCTTTCGACCAGCGCCCGGTGCCGCCAGAGGAGAAGTTCCGCTTTACCATACTCCGCGGGGGCTTTGTCAATATCTCGGGCTTTCTGCGCTGGAACACGGAAAAAGCACCTACTCAGTATGTGTTGCCTCAACTCCCCCACGGGCTGCACCGCATCGAATGGACAGCTGACGATGGCTGTGGCAATCGCTCGGTATGCGGCTATGATGTGGAGATACGCGACTGCCGTCCGCCCGACTTGGTGTGCATGCAGGGGCTGAACGTGACGCTGCCTAATGGTCATCCCGTATCCTTGAACGAGCAGGACTTCATCATGTCGCTGTCGGACAACTGCACGCCGCTTTTTGCCCTCCGCGTGGGCATTCGCCGCGCAGGCGCAGGGGTGGGTTTCCCCGTGCTGCCCGATGGCTCACCGCAGAAGAGCGTTGCTTTTGACTGCAGCGACCTCGGCCCTCAGGTCGTTGAGGTGTGGGCGCAAGACGCCAGCGGCAACAATGCTATTTGTAAGCCCACTATCGTCGTGCAGGATCCTTTCGGTGAATGCGCTGTTCCTTCAGCGCAGGTTGCGGGCGCTCTCCGCACTGAGGGCGGCCAGGGGCTGGAGAATGCGCTTGTTACCCTCTCGGGTCATACGCTACCCGGTGGCACGATGTCTGCTATCTCTGGCGCGAGCGGCGGTTTTCACTTTGCCTCTGTCCCTCTTGGCACCGACTATTGGCTGACGCCGAGTAAGGACGATGACCCGCTAAACGGTGTTTCTACCTACGACTTGGCGCTGCTCAACCAGCACATCATCGGGCTGAAGCCGCTCGAGTCGCCGTACAAAATCATTGCCGCCGATGTCAACCGAAGTCGCTCTGTAACGACTTTCGACATTCTGGAGCTGCGCAAGCTCATCTTGGGCTTGTACACGCATTTTCCCGAGAACACTTCGTGGCGCTTTGTGCCTGCCGATTTTGCTTTCCCCAACCCGAGCAATCCGTTCCAAACGATTTTTCCCGAGGCTCGTGTGTTGTCGGCGCTATTTGCGGATGCGCTTGCGGAGCACTTTGTGGCCATCAAGGTGGGCGACCTCAACGGCAATGCCATCACCCAAAGCGCTCACACTGCAGAAGCGCGCACTGCAGGAACCTGCAAACTTTGGGCATCGCTGATGTCGGCTGAGGGCGCTATTGGAGAAGTAGAGGTGCTTTTCTGGATAGATACGGCGCTACAGGCTTTTCAGGTTACCGTGTTCCACCCGGGCATGAGCGTGGAGGAGATAACGGCCGGTGAAGGCATGCGCCCTGAGCATTTTGCCGTTTTTGCGGCCCAGAATGCCTTCACCGTGGCTTGGGACGGGATGGGCACACCCAGCTGGCGCGTGCGTTTTCGCCCTGCGGCAGCGGGTGGTGCCGCAGGGCAGCAGTTGTACCTCTCGGATGCCATCACACCTATCGCGGCCTTTACCGCAGAAGGTACGCCGTTGAAGGTGCTATTACAGTTCGCCAACGAGACTGCTGATGCAGATGCTGCGCTGCTGACTGTCCATGGCTGCGCGCCCAATCCCTGGCAGCAGTACACCCAAGTGTCTTTCTCGCTCGCCCGCGAAGCTGAAGTGCTGTTGGAGGTCAGTAACATCGCTGGGCAGGTGCTCTTTTCCCAAAAGAAGAAGTGTGCAGCGGGTTGGCACGCCTTCGACTTGGGCAGCGCCGATTGGTCTATGCCTCCAGGAGCGTATTTCTTCCGCTTGGTGGCTGAGGGAGAGTCTTTTTTGGGAAAAATGCTGCGGCAGTAGGGGGGCAAGGGGAGTGATGAATGATAAATGATGAATGATGAATGATGAATGAACTAAACTGACCTCATGGCTAAGCGTATTCCTACTTACAGCATTTGTAACCTATTGGGGGCTGACCAGTGTTTTACGGAGTTTGTCGTAACGCGCATCAGCGACTTTGTGCGCACACACCCGGATCTGTACTTCCCTCATCGGCACACTTTCTACCAAATCGTCTTGTTCACCCAGGGCGGAGGCACGCATTCTATAGACTTTCAGCAGTTTTCGGTAGAGCCTCATCAGGTCTATGCGATGGCGCCGGGGCAGATACATACTTGGGAGTTTGTTCCCGAAACGGAGGGCTACATCGTCAATTTCAATGAGAGTTTCTTTACGGCCATCTGCCACGATCCGCACTTTGTGGAGACATTCCCGCTATTCAACGCCGTTAGTGGCTCGCCAGTAAACCTCTTGGATGTGGAATGCTGCGGCGAGGTTCAGCGCTTGCTGGAGCAGATGCTGCAGGAATTTCAACAGGACTGGGAATACAAGGCCGAAATACTGCGGGCTATGTTGTTACAGCTCATTGTAGTGTTGTCGAGGCGCCTGCCCAGGTTGGCCCAACCGCAAATCTCGAGGCATCAGCTGAATGTGCTGCGGCAGTTTGAGCGGCTGATCGAGGCGCATTTCCGCGAGAAGCGACTGCCGCGTGAGTACGCTGAGCTGCTCTTCATTACGCCCAACCACCTCAATGCCTTGGTCAGCGCCGCCTTGGGTAAATCGGCCGGAGAGCTCATTCGCGAGCGCGTGCTATTGGAGGCCAAACGCTTGTTGGTCAACTCGGATTTAAGCATTTCGCAGATTGCTTCGGAGTTGAATTTTGAAGACAACGCCTACTTCGCTCGTTTTTTCAAAAAACACACAGGCGTTTCGCCAGAAGCTTTTCGCGAGGCATACACTCGAGGAGTCGTCAATCCTCCGCCATAGCGATGCAGTAAATCAGGCGAGCCATTGATGAGGGTCATTCAGGACGCCGAACCGATGTAGTCATTTTTGTACAAAAATCTGTTCGGCTATGAAATTTGAGTATAACCTGTCTGTAGGCGAGGTAGTCGCCTCTTTCTTGATGATGATGGCGGTAGTCATTATTGGTCTTTTTTCTCACCAATACTGGTTGGCCGCTTTGGGCTTTCCGCTGTTTTTGCGAGGGCTGTTGGGGTGGTGTCCGTTGAAGACTTACCTGAACTCGCGCAAGAAAATGGCCTAAATAAAGTGTAAAAAGTCCGCCTCCATCTGCTGCGTAAGAATGACGACGCGGCGTACCTTTGCCTTATGCGCATCGTGGTAGTCATTGGTTTGGTGGTAGTTATGTTATCCCAAGCGTGGGTGCGTACGCTGTGGGCGTTGGATTACCAATGGCGCCGCGTTATTTACCTAAGGAAATGTGAGAATAAGGCCCGCCCGCAAATCCGATGCGATGGCAAATGCTATCTGCTCAAGCAGATGAAAGCGAGCGAGACGGCAGACGACCAATATCCACCCATTCCCGAAGCCTTCCGAGGAATAAAGGAAATAATGCTGTTTTTCGAGCATTTCTCCTGGCCGCTTCGTGGTTGGGGGGCAGGGAAAAAACATCTCCCTGATGCATTCTATCTGGCGGTGCGCCTCCTTGCGCCGACGTATGGCATTTTCCATCCCCCAGAGAAACAAAGCACCGGAGCATAAGCGAGATGCCGATGCAATCAATGCAATGTGATGCAGAGGGCTTTCTGACTTTTATCTTCAGTTCGCTGACCTCTGTTCTCATTGCTTTTCGGCGCTGACTGCTGTGCTGCGGTTCGGTTCCGTTATTATTTCTGAATGCGGTCTTGCTATTCAGGAATGTATGCTTGCCTTGCAAGCAAGTCTTTTTATTCACATCCCTATCATAGAAATTCATCCAACACAACTATGAAAAAGTATCTCTTGGGCCTTTTGGCCGCCACTATAATTGCTGCTGCATTTTCGGCTTGCAAGAAAGACGACGATAGCCTGTCGGGCTTCAACGACGTGGAAATAGAATTTGACAACCGCGCCGGCAACAAGCCACTGGTTTTTGGGGTCGAGTATACCAATGCCTTGGGCGAGCAGTTGAAATTCAGCACTTTTAATTACTATGTCAGCAATTTCGTGCTCATCAAGTCAGACGGTACCGAGTTTACTGTGCCCAAGGACTCGTGCTATTTTCTGTGCAAACACGAGGATCCTTCTAGCCGCAAAGTGAAAATCAGAAACGTGCCGGCCGGCGATTACAAGGCCATCCGCTTCATCATCGGTGTGGACAGTCTCAAGAGCGCCAGCCCTGCCAGCGAGCGCCTCGGTGTGCTCGACCCTGCCACTGGAGCCAGCGGCATGTATTGGAGCTGGAATGCGGGCTACATTTTCGTAAAAGTGGAAGGCACCTCTCCGCAGGCGCCGTTAGACCCGGGCGCCAACGCCAACATCTTCCAGTATCACATTGGCCTGTACGGCGGCTATTCCAGCCCGACGCTTAACAACATCAAAACGGTAACGCTTGAACTCCACCATGGCGAGGTAGCCAAGGTGCGCCGCACTGGAGGGCCGCATTTCCACATCTTGGTGGACATTCTGGAGCTGTTTACCAAACCGACGAACATCAGCGTAGCGACCAACCCAAAGGTACACGCCTCGCCGTTCTCTAAGACGGTGGCCGATAACTACGCTGATATGTTCACACTGGATCACGTGCATAACCCTTGATTTTGCATCAGGCCGGAGTGCTTCCTAAAGCGGGAGGCTCCGGCCTTTTCACCATAGTCGCCCGACAACCGGCGCCTTTTATGGGCGTTTAAATGGGCAAAAAACGCTTGGCTATGAATAAGGTCGTCTTGTTGCTTGCCGTAATGGGCTGCGGATGGTGGGCCTGCGTCAAGGAACCGCCCGACTCCGTCCCACTGCCGACGAGCATTTGCGTGCGCACCATTCACCATACTTGGCCCATACCTGCTTGTACCGTCTATGTGAAATACTTTGCGGACTCCTTTCCCGGCTACACGCGCCCGCGTTCCTACTTCGATGCCATGTTTATCACTGATGCCGAAGGGCGCGGCTGTATCGCTGGCGTACCCGAAGGTCATCACTGGCTGGTAGGCATTAGCTACGACAGCCTGTACTATCCACACGACGTCATGGGCAACTTACCCGTGCATATCTCCATGGACGAAGGGCGCGGAAAGCTGGACACCATCCTGTACGTTACGGAAAAACACTAACACAACATCATTATGCTAGTATGCAACCATATCTTGCCATCCACACTTTTGGCAAGCCTGTGCCTATTGATGATAGGGTGCCAAAAAGACGCCCCAAAACCCGCCTTTGAAGGGCCATTTCTGCCGGCTAATTTTCCGCCGCCCGCGTATGATCTGGGCAAAAACCCGGTTACAGAGGCCGGCTTTGAACTGGGCAAGAAGCTGTTCTACGACCCTATCCTTTCTCGCGATAACACCATTGCCTGCGGCGATTGCCACATCTCCTACGCAGCCTTCACACACCCGGATCACCCGGTTAGCCACGGCATTGACGGCCTGTTTGGCCGGCGCAACGCCCTACCCATCCAGAACATGCTCTGGCGAACTACCTTCTTCTGGGATGGCGGCGTACCGCACTTGGACATCGTGCCGCTCAACGCCATCCAAAGCCCCGTGGAGATGGACGAACACCCGGGGCGCATCTTGGAAAAGCTGCGCGCTCATCCGCAGTATCCGGCCCTCTTCAAGACTGCCTTCGGCACAGAGGAAATCAATACGGCGCGCTTCCTGCAGTCTTTGGCGCAGTTCATGGCCATGTTGGTCAGCGCCAACAGCCGCTACGACCGCTACGTGCGCAACGAACCGGGCGGGACGCTCACTTCCGACGAACTCGAAGGCTTGCAACTCTTCCGCCAAAAGTGCGCTTCTTGTCATGCTACAGATCTGTTTACCGACCAGTCGTTCAGAAACAACGGCCTGGATAACCACTTCTACTTTGATCAGGGCCGCTTCGAAGTCAGCGCCCTACCCGAAGACGAAGGCAAGTTTGCCGTCCCTTCGCTACGCAATGTAACCGCCACGGCTCCCTACATGCACGACGGCCGTTTTAAAACCCTTGAGCAGGTGCTCGAACATTACGCCTCGGGCGTGCAGGAGTCGCCTACCCTTGACCACCTGCTGCGCCAGCCCGACGGCAAACTGGGTATTCCGCTCAGCGCTGACGAAAAGCGCAAGATTATCGCCTTCCTCGGTACGCTTCGCGATGAGGCGTTTTTGCGCGACCCGCGTTTTGCAGAGTAAAGATGGCTCAACAGATAAAAGTAGAGGTGCCGCCTTCGAACGTTTTCGAGACGGCACCTTTCTTCGTTTTTGTGTGAGTATGTTTGAATAAGCTCGGGCTATCGGCGCTGCACTACGACTGTTCCGCTTCCCACAGGGCTGCTCTCTTGCATCAGGGAGAAAGTGTAGTATCCCGAGGGCAAGGCATCGGCGCGCAGCAGAAAGCGCGGCTCATCGGCAGATGCTTCATAGGCGAGACGGCCCGAAGCATCCCATAGGCGGAGTTGGTATCGCCCACGCTCGGGTGCATTGCTCAGGGTCAATACGGCGCTTTGTGCTACAGGGTGGGGGGTAATGTGCACAGCGTATTGAGGTTGCAGCGGAGTCCAGGTACTGACACGCAGGAAGTTTTCTCCGATGCGGTGTTGGACGGTGTTGGTGATGACCGGCTCGTTGTAGTCAAAATAGATAGCTGCGCTGTTGAGGATATCGGTTTCCAGCGGCGTATTGGCGCGCGGTCGGACTCGGAACTTGACAAAACCATGTGAAGCAGGCTCATTGGTATTGCTGTCGGGCAGCATGATGTTCTGGAATTCAAACACTAAGATGCCCGGGCCGTAGAGATCGAAGCGATAAGGATGGCTGCTGGCTCCGGGGCGCACGGTCAGTGGGTCGAGCCAAGAGGGGAGCGTGTCGCGGATAATGACAGTGAAGGCCGTATCAGTGCCGGTGTTTTGGAAGCGGATGAGGTATTCCAGCTCCGTGCCCGGCCGTATGTAGTGCTCATTACCGTAGCCGAGGGGGAAGGCTTGTTTATCATTGGGGTCATAGGCACCGATGTTAGCTGTGCAATCCACGTCTTCCCATGGCCTATTTTCGCCTGTAGGGAACTGGGCCAAGAAACCCGTGCTAAACGGACCTGATGTGGTGCATCCTTCCACGGAAAGTATCGGCAGGTCAGAGCGAGGCGAGTACGGTTCCTGTGCTGCTTCAAGGCGCCAGGTGGAACCATTGGCGGGCAGGCCGATGGGCATCGTTTCTCCTGCATTCAGTGGGGCGGCACTGCCCTGGCGGAACATGATACCGTCCTCGATGACGATGTATTCCAGAGGCTGGCTCATAGGGTTGTTGCCTATATTGCGCAGCAGGAAAAAGAGCGAGTCGCCCGTGCATTGTGAGCGCACTTCCAGATGTGCTCCTGACCATAGCGGATTTATTGGGTCGCAAAGGGTGTCGGGCAGTATTCGCGCTTTGGTGCAGTGACTTTGCCCCAAGACTGCCTGACACGATACGGAAACACGCACCCAAAACTGACCACACCAGCGAGGTGGCAGTGTATCCAGGGCAAATCGGAAGGTGTTGTTGCCCAAGGCCGAGAAAGGCCTCTGAGACTCCTCTAATGCTAGCAGTGGGTCTAGCTCCAGCTCGATGTAAGCGTCGGCCACCGGCTCCAAGGAGTTATTACAGTACCTGACGTAGTAGAAGTTGTTGGAAAAGCAGCGCCGCAATAGGGGCGTAGTCAGATCCACGCTCAGACGAGAGCACTCCGGGGATTGCACCAAGAAGTCCGCCACTGCCACATCTCCGCTTTGATTGAGCTGTACCGGCTGGTCATTCTGGCAAATGACATCCAAAGGGCTTTGGGGATGTAACCGCACGGTGTAGTCGCCTTCGGGCACCAGAATGTTGTACACCCCACTGGCGTCGGTAAATCCATAAAAGGTACCGTTAGCGCCCTGGGCACTGAGTATCCAGGCGGCCAAGCCGTTTTCCGCAGGGTCGGCTTGGCAATTTTGGTTTTTGTCGTATTGCACTCGGCCCGTAATGCGCGTACATGGGGGAGCATCAGCAGGAATTTCAACCGTCAGGGTCAGGGAGCAGTCCACTGTATCATATACTGTAACATGGTAAATGCCGGGCTGAGGCTGGTAAATCGTAGTACCGAAGTACAAGATACTGTCCGAGGTATGCTGCCAGATAGCCCAATAGGGCGGCGTGCCACCTCGAAGGCCTATGCTGGCGGCGCCTTGGCAGACCAATACATGGGTAACTTCAAGTGGTTCTTCTGAAAAGTGGCTCACGACGTATTCGTGTACTGCCGAGCACCCCTGCGCATCTGTGATGGTCAAGATATAGGTTCCGGCCTTTAGGGCGGAGAGGTGAAGCTCCGTGCTAGTGAAGCCATCTGGCCCAGACCAAGCCCATGAATAGGGCGGCATGCCACCTGATATAGAGCCAATGTAAATACTTCCATCATTACCGCCCGCACACCAGACAGAGCTTATCCATACGGGACCAGGAAGAATGGGGGCGGGTTGTATGATAGTAAACGATTGTACTGCAACGCACCCGGCAGCATCTGTAACGGTAGCTATGTAAACACCGGCAGAAAGCCCCCCTACAAGAGGACCTACAGCGCCATTGGACCAATTCACTTGATAGGGTGGTGTGCCTCCAAAGACCGATAATGCGATGGCACCATCTGTACCGCCATTGCAACGCACATGCTGAACAGAGGGTATTATTCCAATAACGGGAGGTGCATTCACAATGGCCGTATCACAATTGAAGCAGCCATTAGGAGCGTACACGCATAATTCGTAAACGCCGGGTATGCTCACCACCGGCTCAGGCTCTCCACTGGTGAAGCCCGCCGGCCCTGTCCAGGCAAAAGTAACCCCCGGCGTAGCAGAGAAGCTGCCCAGTTGCAGCGTACCGCCACACTCCAGAAATCCACCTGTAGCGCTAACGTCGGGGGGTACTACGTCGAGGGCTACGAGCACCTCATCCGTTGCTGTGCAACCCGTACCAGGGTCGGTGATGGTAAGGGTGTATAGTCCTGCAAGCCAGACCATAGGCGCCTGTTCATTGGAAGTAAACCCACCTGGTCCTGACCAACTGTACTGGGCGGTGGGGACATTGGAACTGCCCGCCAGAATGGCAAAGGAGTCCACACAGGTAATCGTTTGGTCAGGGCCAGCATCTGCTGTGCATTGCGCCATTAAGGCGCGGCCAACCAACATTAGCAAGGCGAAAAGTAGATTTCTTTTTTTCATGTGCGAAACGACATTTCACGGGTTAACGATGGTACAAAAGTGGGCTGACGCACCATGGCTGCGCAAGGACAAAAAATCAGAATTGTAGCGCTAAATTTTTTTTATTTTTTTCTAAAAAATTGAAAATAAGAGTTTTAATAAAAACTTTAACGAGCGATTGTAGCAAGAATAGCACCATACTCTTACCTTTGGCAAGCTTAATGTCACTTCAGCGACAGGATCATCAACTCACCCGATTATTGCCCACTCATGGAAAAGACTCGTCTTTGGGAAGCACTTGTTACCTTAAGCCGTAGCGAACTGCGCGCCTTTGACAAGTTTGTGCGCTCTCCGTTCTTCAATCAAAAAGAGGCGTTGGTGCGTCTTTTTTCCTATCTTCGGCAATGTCGGGAGACGGAGCAGCCTCCTGAGGCGCACTCTGCTTTTGCTGCTGCCTATCCAAGACTGCCGTACGATGACCAAAAGCTCCGTTTGGCCAATAGCGACCTACTGTTTCTATTAGAGCATTACCTGATGTACGAGGAATCGTTCGCTGATTTCGAGCGTAACAAAGTGTACCTGGCCCGTGCTTATCGAAAACGTCATTTACCTAAACATAATCAGACGGCCCTCCGCGAAGTCCGACTCAGCCGCGAATCTCGCCGTTGGCGGCATGCGGAGTATTTCGAAGATCTGCACCGCATTGAGCTAGAGGCCTTCCAACTAGCCTCAGCGGCCAAGCGCTACGAGGCGTTCAACCTGCAAGAGATCTCAGACCTTTTGGACAAAACTTATGCGGCCCAAAAACTGCGACATGTGTGCTTTGCCCTTTCGCATCAGGCAGTTACACGTATGCCATATCACTTTGGTTTGCTCCAGCACGTACTCGCACACGTAGAACATCAGAACTGGCTCGATGTGCCCGCCATCGCCCTGTACTATCACGCTTACCATTTTTTGGCCAACCCCTCTGCTGAAGAGCATTTCACGCGATTCCGCACCATGCTGCACGGCTCCGCAGAGCAGTTCCCAACGGACGAATTGCGCGCCCTCTATTTACTGGCCCTCAATTTTAGCATCAAGAAAAGCAACGATACAGGGCAGGCCGACTGGTACCGTACTACGCTGGGCCTTTATCAAGAAGCCTTGGAGCGCGACTTGTTGCTTGAAAATAGCATGCTCTCGCGTTTTGCCTATCACAATATTGTAGGAGTGGCTGTGCGTCTGGGAGAGGTAGATTGGGCCGAGCGCTTCATCCATCAATACCGACCTCTTTTAGAAGAAAACTATCGTGAGGCTACTTTCAGCCTTAACATGGCTCGTGTGGCCTATATGCGTGGTGCCTATGGCGATGCGCTCCTTTACCTGCAGCGCGCCGACTATAAAGACTTCATCAACGGAATGAATGCCAAAATCTTACAACTGAAAATCTACTACGAAAGCCAGGGATATGACCTCTTGGAGAGTCATTTGGACAGCATCCAACACTACGTCAGAAGACAACGCGCTGTGGGATACCACCGCGATAATTATCTGAACATAGCCCGATGCACGCGCACGTTGATGCGTTTACCCCCTGGGGACACTGGCGCTATGGATGATCTGCGCTGCCAAATTGTGGCCGAACAGGTGCTCACGGAGAAGGAATGGCTTTTGGAGCAGCTCTTGTTGAAGATGGAGGGGTGAGGGGCTAATTTTTAATCCGAGCTGAGCATTTGCATAAACTAAAAAGTTTTACCCTCCACGAGGTGGTACTTTTAGCAGCACTTGCTCCACTTGTACCTCATGACCCACCACGACCACGAGCCAGCCCAGCACATCGCCCTGGCGCAACACGTCCTCGTGGCTCAGCCGCGCGCGCACTTGCTGGCGTCCTTCTTCCTTCACGGCCTCCACCTGCGCGGCATCCTCTTTCTTCACGTACTTCAACTCGATGAGGTGCTCGTGCCGAGGGTCCAATATCGGCGGTCGGCGCTTGAGGTAAATGTCCGCATAACCCTGACCCACCGGCCACTCGCTGAACACACCGTACACACCCGTGGGCACCAACAGCGCCATGAGCACCGCCTTGACGTGCTTCTCGCTCCAACCGCGAGAGTCCCGGTTCGACAGACG
>FWPU01006060.1_pt1 | contig 24954 bp, 23 predicted proteins | sample 2228361 | NCBI WGS metagenome assembly FWPU01 (sample SAMEA103939777, study PRJEB20133) | metagenome | reverse complement strand
TATCTGTCTTGAAGAACCCGGCGAATCCCGCGGGATAGGCCCGGCCCGCGGGCGCGGTTGTGCCAGTCTCCCATATCAGGGATAAGAGCGCTATACTCAACAGCATCCTTGAAATCCTCCTTTTTTTCACCATTAGATAGTGGTAATATTATACAGGGGGGATACAGGGCAGATCAAAGCCTGAATCTCGGGTCCCATCCTAATAGGGCCAGACAAAAGGCGCCTGGCCCTATAACAGCGCCACTCCAGCGAAAACAGCGGTTATCCCCTTTACGCTAGCTGTGGCCCCTTTGGTTATGATTTTCTTGATTTTAATACCCCTTGCCAGAAGGGCTTTCTCAGCCATAAATCTGACTTTTTCTTTAGCCTCATCAAGTGAAACCGGCCCCGAGAATTCCATTATCACCCCAACATCTTTCCTGGAGGAGGGAATCCCCGCGGCTACAGCCGCAGAGATTACCTGGCCCTGCTCATCCGAAACGAGGCTGGCATAAGCGACCGGCAATAAGGAACCAGGGGGAAGTGGGATTGCCCGAGAGGGCAAGGCTCCGGGTGGGATTATTGACGAGACCTTTACAAGATTGTAATTGGAGAAACCCGCGGCCGCGAGCGCCCTGTCAAATGCCAGCAATTCGGTCTCTCCGTGGCCAACCCCGGCCCCGAGAACGAAGCGGCTAGGCAATCCAGGTAAAAGGGTTTTCATCCGTGAGTATCCTCCCCTTTTCGGCCAATGCTCGCCTCATGTAACCGGGCAAAACGAACATGGCTTTGTGGATTTCTGAGTTGTAGTGAGAAAGTCCGGGGATGTCCCTGAAGTTATCGGGGATAAGGGCCGGCCCATTCGTGGCCAGGACAAAGGCCCAGAGGAGCTGAAATGAAAAAACATACGCAGTGTAGACGCCGACAACTGGAAAAACCTCCCTGAGAGTCGCGCTAACGCAAGCGGAGAGGTCCGGATAGACCGGGTCGGCCGAACCAACCTGTGCAACGAAAACACCATAATCCGAAAGCTTGGAGCGAACGATCTCGTAGAACTCTCTGGTGTAAAGCAATTGCGCCGGGCCAACCTCAAGTGGCTCCGGCAGGTCAGAAATAACGACATCGTATTTATCCGTGCTCTGGGCCAGGGTAGCCTTGGCATCGGCAAATAGAAGCTTTGACCGGGGGTCCGCGAAGGCTCCAGCGCTCCAGGATGGGAGGTGGATTTTGCACAGCTCAACAAGCTCGGAATCTATGTCGCACATAACGCACTCATCAACCGGGTAACGGAGAACCTCGCGCAGTGTCGCGCCCTCCCCTCCTCCAGCTATGAAGACCCGCTTCGGGTTCGGGTGAACCTGCATGGCCGGGTGAACCAGGCACTCGTGATAAACCGCCTCGTCAACCTGCGCGGATTGTAGTTTGCCGTCAAGAAAAAGGGTTATCCCGAAGGGTTTTATCCTTAGAATATCAACCCTCTGGAACCGTGTCCTGCCGGTAAATAACCTTTCCTCTATTCTGTAAGAATAAAGGAGGTCATCGGTATGGGTTTCAGAGAACCAGTCGCCGTTAAGCATGAGCAAATTATAACCGCGCTGGTTGATCGTTGGCACCCCTAGCAGTATAATTTGTAGTTGGAGGTGATTATGAAAAGATTTATACTTCTCCTGTTATTGGGAGCTGTTGGTCTGTTGCAGGCCCAGACGAAGAAGTGGACCATCGCTGTCTATCTCTGCGGCGACAACAACCTGGAAGAGGCTGGCATCACCGACCTGAACGAGATGGAGTATGCCATAGACACGAACAAATACAGGGTCTTCGTGCTCATGGACAGGATACCCGGATACGATGGCTCTAATGGCAACTGGACGGACACCAGATTGTTCAGGGTCACGCCCGACGCCAACATGACCACGATAAACTCCACGCTCCTCAAGAACTGCGGCGAGCTGAACATGGGAGACCCGGCCAACATAATCTGGTTTATGGACACGGTGAGACTTCTTTCCCAGACCGAGTGTTACTGGCTAATACTCTGGAACCACGGGGACGGCTGGCGCCCTATAAACGAGGGCAAGGATGTCTGCTTTGACGACACCAACGGAGACGAGATCTCGGTCTCCGGCGGTGAGCTCAACTACGCGTGCGAGGAGGTTTTCAAGAAGCTGGGGAAGAATCTTTCCATAATATCCTACGACGCCTGCCTGATGGGCCTCCTTGAGGTTGAATACGAGACAAAGGACTATGTGGATGTCACCATACACTCGCAGGAGACCGAGCCATGGGACGGGTATCCCTACGATGACATACTCTCCTGGCTTAACTCCAACCCACATGCTACGCCCAGGGAACTGGCCAGGCAATCCGCATATCTCTATACCCAATCCTACAGCAGTGGAATAACCCAATCCGCGGTGGACATGGGGCCCTGGTATACCAGGTATTACCTTGCCGTGGACAAGTTTGCCAGGGAGCTCATCAAGGCCGGCGGCAAATCCAATTCAACCATTGCAAACGCTCTCTCAGGAACCCAGTCGTTCACATATTCCAGCTACAGGGACCTATATCACTTCGCCCAGCGCATCGTCGCGCAGGGGAGCCTGCCTGCTGATCTGAGGAACGCGGCCCAGCGCGTCATGGACCTGCAGGGCTCAGGGGTCATCGGGGATACAACCCTCCTGGGCAACTTCCAGAAGAGCTACTCAAACGCCCACGGCATAACCATATACGGGCCTACCAGCTCTCCATCCAGCGGATATTCCAATCTATACTGGGTGCCGAACTCAGCGTGGTATTGGTTCATATCGGGCCAGAGCTCTTTGCCCAACCAGGCCAGGATAACCTACTACTACAACTCATTGGGTGATAGCATAGACTACGGTACAGGCATCCAGTTCAAAGTTGACCTGATAAATGTGGGTGGCGGGACCGGGAACAACATCTCCGCGACCCTGTCAACGCTTGACCCCTATGTTACCATAACCCAAAACACATCGGGATACGGCAACATCACGGGCGAGGCCACCGCGACATCCCAGTCCTTCTACACGGTCAACATCTCCTCTGGCATCCCCAGGGGCCACAGGATAACCTTCTTCCTGGCCATTTCGGGGACGAGCTATACCAACACAGCCTCGTTCTGCATCATAGCAACCGGAGAGCCGAATGTTGGTGGCGAGGAAAGGGACTGGGTCCCGCCGGAAGGCATAGTCCTGACGCCGGTATCAAATCCGGTCAGGGATAAGGCAACAATAGCCTTCTACACGACTGGCCGGGCGGCCGCAACCCTCAGGGCCTACGACATCTCTGGAAGGGAACTGGCAACCCTCTACTCAGGGGCCGAGTCCGGGAACCACGAGGTATCCTGGAGCGCACCAGCGCCCGGAACCTATTTCATTAGGCTTGCCGAGGGGGAGACAGCCAGGACGATCAGGGTTGTCTTTACCAGGTAAATACTTCGGATAACGATCTTTCTCGCCGGGGGTTTCTTTGCAAACCCCCGGCCTTTTGGATTATAATTTCGCCATGCTCGCTTTGGTTCTTCTGGCAATGTCGCCCGGAGATGTGGGTTACCAGTATCTCCTCTTGCCTTACAGCGTTGACGAGGTCATATTTTCCTCTGGTGAACCCAGGTTCATTGCCCCGGCCCCCTCTGGGACATTCTCCGGAACATCGTATGTGGCCGGTATAAAAGCGGGCAAGCTTGGTGGCCTTCTCAGGGGATTTTACCTGGATGGGTTATACCTGAATTCGGGGTCAATAGAGGGATACGATACAGCGGGCAACTACACCGGAAATTTCGCTTATCATGCTGGCGCGCTATCTGGCGCCAGGACATTTGCCTGGAAGGGATACATTATTTTTGTCGGGGCTGAACTCCTTTTCCAGTCAGCCGCGGGACAATCTGCCTTTGCTGGAGCGGTTAACATAGGCCTGGGATCAAGGCTGACTCTCGGCGCCTCGGATGTCTTCTGGGCCGTCCATGCAAAGCACTTGGGGTTTGAATTCCTGCCTTTTGAATCGGTCAGGTCAAAACTGCCTGCCAGTCTTGAGGCGGGGGCAAAATGGGTCTCCCCCGGCAAAAGCTGGGAGGCGGCCCTGGGCCTTGGTTCCCAGATGGACCTCCCGGTTTACGGGAACGCGGGTGCTGTCTGGTGGGTCTACGGTTATCCCATAGGGGTAGCCGCCTCGTTCAACTCAAAGACGAGAAAACTCAGTGGCGAGGGTGACATTTTGACGGGACTGAGCGCCGGGGCCCTTTTCAGGCTGGGCCCCACCAGATTGGCCTACTCCTGGACACCCCAAGGACTTCTGGGCGATGTGCACAGGATTCAAATTGATCTGGGATGCCCCCGGTAAAGGTCATAGTCTCCAACCGCCGGGCCAGGAGAGACTACGAGATAGTAGAAACCGTGGAGTGTGGCATAGTGCTCCTGGGTTCTGAGGTGAAATCAATCAAGGCGGGCATGGTTTCCATAGCTGAGGCATACGCGGAACCAGTAGGAAACGAGATATGGCTGAAGGAAATGCATGTCGCCGCGTATCCACACTCAGGGCACTTCGGACACGAACCAACCAGGCCCAGGAAACTGCTTCTCAGAAAGGACGAGATAAAACGCCTGGTGGGCAAGGTATCCCGCAGTGGATACACCCTGGTTCCGCTGAGCATATACCTGAGGAGGGGTTTGATAAAGCTGGAACTTGGCCTGGGCCGCGGTAAGAGGAAATATGAAAAGCGCGAGACGATCAAGAAAAGGGACATGGAGAGGGACATCAGGAGGGAAATGAAGGGTTGATGCCAGGTATGATAAAACTCCTGCTTTCGTCCCTTAGCTATGTGAATGTGCCCTTTATCTCCATGGAAAAAGGGGATTTCGCACCGCCGGACAGCGTTTTCTGCGCTTTTGGAATGAACAGCTCCAACGGTGAATGGCTCGCGACGCAGATCAAGGAGGTCAGGATAAAAGTGGACGACGGGGGAATGAGACTCAACGACAAATACTATGAGGCGCCAGAGTCCTTCTGGAAGGGTGATGTCCTTTACATGCCAGTGGAATTTCTCTCGTTTATTCTGTGCAAGGTGATAAAAGGTTACGCTTACTGGGACAAGGATAAAAAGCGATTCTTCGTCAATAGAGACGACCCCACTATAACCAGCATCTCGCTTGAGGACAAGGGGGATTCGGTGTGCCTGATAGTTAAATACAACCAGGGGATTCACCTAAAACCCCAGGCAGACCCCTCAAGCCCAAGTTTGCTGAAAATAGCTGTTCCGGGAGGATTCTACTGGAAGGCGTTCCGTCTTGACGGAATGGGACCGGTAAAGGATGTCCGGATCAATCACACCGAGGCCGGAATGTCAATCAGGATTTCCCTCGGTGAGGGCGCGGCCGGATACGGCCTGACGGACAGGTCCGAGTTCTTCTCGGTGTCGGTCTACAAGGCCAAGAAGGTAAAGGAACCGGAACAGAAGAAAAGGAAGATAGACCTCATAGTGATAGACGCGGGTCACGGGGGGAAGGACCCCGGAGCAGTGGGATACAACGACCTTTATGAAAAGACCATAACCCTGCCGGTCGCACTCGCGCTGAAAAAGGAACTGGAAAAGGAGCTTGGGGTAAAGGTGATACTGACCAGGGATGAGGACAGGTTTGTTACCCTGGGAGACAGGGCCAGGATAGCCAACAGGGCCGGGGCTGATCTCTTCATAAGCCTGCACTGCAACTGGGGGAAAAACAAGGATGCCTGCGGGGTGGAGACCTATTTCCTTGCGGCCGCGAGGACGGACTGGGAGCGGTCGGTTGCCGCATTTGAAAACAAGGCAATAGAATACGAGAGCGAATCCCCGGACAAATCTGACATGGTTGGCTTTATATTGTCGGATATGATCCAGAACGAGTACCTGAAGGAATCTCAGGATCTGGCGGCCTACATCCACGAGGGCATAATAGCGAAAACGAATTTCAACGATCGCGGCGTTAAACAGGCGGGTTTCTATGTCCTCCGTGGTTGCTACATGCCGGCCGTGCTCATTGAGATGGGCTTCGTTTCAAACAAATCCGACGCGAAGGAGCTTCAGAAAAAAGAGGTTCAGGAACAGCTGGTAAAGGGCATTGCCCAGGGCGTCAAGGAATTCATCAGGCATTATGAGAGATAGAGGACTCCAAAATAAGGACAAGCCGATAGGTTTCTTTGACTCGGGCCTGGGCGGCCTCACGGTTGTCAAGGAATTCGTGAAGTTGGCTCCATCAGAGGACATAATTTACCTGGGGGATACGGCCAGGCTTCCCTATGGGACAAAATCAGCAGAAGCAGTGATAAGGTTCTCCCTTGAGAACCTGGATTTTCTTCTTGAGAAGGATGTCAAGGTGGTGGTGGTCGCGTGTTCAACATCAGCATCGGTCGCCATGGACATGATAAGGGAAAGAAGCCCTGTCCCGACGGTGGGGGTTGTTGAGGCAGGGACGGGCGCGGCGGTTTTTTCAGAGAGAAGTTTCAACAAGATAGGCATAACAGGAACCACGGCAAGCATAAACAAGGGAGAATACCAGAGACTCATAAGGGAACGCCAACCCAAAGCCCGGATCGTGGCCCGGGCGTGCCCCCTGTTCGTTCCACTGGTGGAAGAGGGCATGGTGACTGGTCCCATACCAAGGGCCATCGTTGAGCACTACCTCCACGACATGCGGGATGCGGAAGCGCTCGTCCTCGGATGCACCCACTACCCTCTTTTGAAGCCCCTGCTGGCGGAATACATGGGGCCAGAAACGATCCTGGTGGACCCATCTGAGGAGGCCGCCAGGGTCTTGAAGGAACATCTCAAAAAGAACGATATGGCAAGAGAAAGAGGACAGGGAAGGGTGAGGGTCTTCCTCACGGACTTCCCGCCTGGATACGAAACCCTGGTTTCCAGGTTCCTGGGGCCTGTGCCCCTTAACATAGAAAAGGTGTGATATGAACATCATGGAGTTTGAAGACCCGGAGGTCCAGTTTGACATTCCGGAGAAAATCATGTCCGTTCTGGCCGAGAAGGGCGCGGATAACGAGGTTCTCCTTGACATGACGCTGAACCCATCTTTTGAGAAACTCATAGAACCGGACAACCTCCCTAACATGTCCAGCCTGGTCAAGAGCATCCTGCGGAGCGCCGGCAGACAGGAAAAGATCTTGGTCTGGGGGCACGAGGACGCTGACGGCATAACTTCGGTAGCAGTGATGCTCAGGACACTCCGACACATGGAGGCTTCAGTCGGATACTACATCCCGTCAAAAGCCTCGGAAGGACACGGTCTGACCGTGGAGGGAATAGACTGGGCAAAAAGCCAGGGATACGGGCTCATACTAACCGTGGACACCGGCTCCGGCGACCTTGACATGGTTGAATACGCCAGGAGCCTGGGGATGGACACCCTCATAACCGACCACCACGAGCTGACCGCTTCAACATCTGGCATAACGGTTGTCAATCCCAAAATGGGTGGCAGTTTCAGGCACCTGGCGGGCGTCGGCGTCGCGTTCAAATCTGCCTGGGCAATACTGGCTCTGAGAAACAGCTACTCGCTCGCAGACATAGAGAGGGAGTTCCCGGAGCTTGTCATATACGCCATGATAGGAACCCTGGCCGATAAGGTCCCCCTGTTCGCGGAAAACAAGGCCATAGTTGACAGGGGCCGGGAGCTGATGGCCCGGTTATCCCTGCCATTCATAAGGGCCTACGAGAGGATCAAGGGCGAGAGGCCATCTCCGGAGGCCATAATAACCGCTATATCTGCCGGGAAGTCCTCTGGCGGCAAGCACCCCGGAGTTGAGCTCATCACAACCCAGGACCAGTCCGTAGCAGAGGATATACTCGCCGAATTGCTGAACGAGGCTGACCGTTGGTTCTCAAGGGCCGAGAAGACATACGCGGAGTTCATCCAGAAGGTAAAAAGGGTCAGGGGGTACATACTCCTGGACGCTGGGGACACGGAGCCGGGCTACCTCTCATACATATCCAGTAAGCTCAAGAACAAATACGATGTCCCCGCGATAGTCATGGGCCGCAAGTCAGACGGCCGGGTGGTCGCGGAGATAAGGGCTCCCTATGGCTATGATATGATGGACCTCCTGTCTAACATATCCCATCTCTTATCCGATTACGGCGGACACAAGCTGGCCGCGGGTTTCACCATGGAGTCTGAGTATCTCTCGTCCCTCGCGGAGGAGCTTGAATACTACTTCACCTCAGGCAAGGGGGTCTTTGACGAGTCCAGGGGCGCGGAGATAGTCGTAGAGGCCTCAGACAGCGAATCCACTGATCTTATGGACAGCGCTGAACACCTGGGCAAGCTAGGTGTAGAGATAAGGTTCCTGGTAAAAGGAACGGCAAGAGATGTATCAGCATTGCTGGCGCGATACAACACCTACGATCCAGAGGCATTGCTGTCGGTTCACGGGAGGAACGTCCGGGTGAGGGCTCTCGTTATTTCCGGGGCCGATGGTTACACGGTTGAGAACCTGTGGGTGGATGAGGGCTAGGATTCCACCATGGCGTCGGTGGTCGGGCCCCTGCTTCTGGTATCCCTTTGCCTGGCGGGCTATGGCCTGGGCCTGAGAAAAAGGGGCCTGGATTTCTGGCCTTTTGCCCTGCCCATGGGAGCGGCCCTCTTTGTGGCAAGCTTCCACGCGGCCAGATACCTGCTGGACCTCCCCTTCAATGTCTCCGCCACGATCGCGCTGGGAATCATCCTGGCCGCGGCCACGGCCGGGGCCTTCCAGGTGAAAATGGCGGTTCCGCGGGTTTCCGGAGGCCTCCTGGTCAGCCTTTGCGCCCTCGTCCTTTACTGTATCCTCATACTGATCACGTATCCGGGATGGGACATGGCCCACCACGTCCCGGCCGTGCGCGACCTCATGGCGAACGTTCACCCATCGGCCATTGCCCTGGAAACGAGGCCAGGGGTCGCCGGGGGATTCTACCATTACGGGGTTGAGGCTTTCGTGGCCATCGGGACATGGATTTCCGGGGGAAGGGGGGAACGCTACCTTTTCCGGCTGGTAGAGATTGTTTTTGCCGCGGCCGGCTTCTGGCTCATTCTCAAACTTTACACCCGGCTCCTGGGGTCCAGGCTCGCCACGGCATCGGCCCTTGTCTTCTTCTGGGCTGGCAACTTCCTGGTCCTGGTGAACCTGTTTCTCCTGTGGACCGGAAAAATCAATGCGGCGACGAGCAGGTTACCGACACTGCCTTTCTTGACCGCGGACGGCGTCGACGGGCCCTATGGCTCCTTCCTGAGCTACGCCTTCCAGGCGCCCATGAGCTTCGGTTTCCCGCTTTTCCTTGCGATCGCCTGGCTATTCCTGCGTGGAGGAAAATCGCGGAACCTGGTGGCCGGGCTTCTGACGGGGCCGCTCCTGGCAATGCAGGTCTTTCTCGGGGTCTCAGCGGGAACGATCCTGGTCGCGGGGCCGTTCCTGAAGTGGTGGGTGGAAAAACGCTTTTCCTGGGAAAACCTCGTCGCTCCAGCCGCAGCCCTGGCCTCGGCCCTGGCAACCGGCATACCGTTTGTCATCCTGAGAGGGGGTGGACAGGGCCTCGAGGTGGGTCCTTACTGGCTGAAGGGCCTCGCGCCCTCCGGGTGGCTCGAAATCTTGCTCGGGCCGGCGATCTACCTTGGCCTGCCGTTTATCCTCGCTATTCCAGGGGTTTTCCTGGCTATCCGGAAAGGGGCAATTCCCAGGGAATCGCTGGCCTTTCTGGGGCTTCTTGCACTGGCCGGCCTCCTCGTGCCCCAGTTCTTCGGACACCCCGACTTCGTCAAGTTCTTTCTCCTGGCGGGCCTGGGATACTCGCCCTTCGCGGGGATGTCCCTTCTCTGGCTGTGGGAAAGGGGAAGGTGGGGCCGGGCCTGCGCCATGATCTCCGTGATACTGATGGGCTTGACCGCCGCGAGCTTTCTCGCGCTGAGGTGGGTGGCCTTTATCTCAGCCTGTAGACCATGACCTTCCTGACATCCAGGTAACCGCCCGCGATCTCCCTGACCGGCGTGAATACCAGGGTATCCGAAAAGAATTCATCTTCAAAGACATCCATGGACTTCGCGAAGTTCTGGTTAGCGTTCGGGTTCTGGCGCTCCAGGTTTTCCACTGGCAGGGCGGAATAGTCGTGTTGCTCAACCACCAGGTATTCCGCGCCGCGCGTCCTCATGAAATCCGGGAGGGATATCTTACCCGACACATAGTCCGGCGAAGCGGGGAAGCCATAGCGCTCTCCAAGGGGCCAGAAGAACCTGGTGCTGGCTCCGAGAACCCTCGCATCGCCCGGAATCGCATCAGCTATCTCACGATATACCCTGGCCTGATTGGAGGCCTGGCCCCTTGCTAAACGCAGTTCTCGCTGAGCGTAATATATCTCAGGGATGAAAAGGAGTCCAAGGAGAACCCACCTGAGCCTGGGCCTGAGCTGGGAGACGAACGCGCCGAAACCCACGGCCAGGAAAGGCAGGAACATCACGAAGTATGAATAGCGATACCTGGGAAACCAGAAGGCCACGGCCAAGAGCAAGAGGACAAAGAAGATGCCGAGCTTTCTGTTGCGTGCCAGGAAAAGCCCGCCCAGTCCCAGCGCGGCCACGCACGGTGTCCAGAACCCATACATGGGAATGACCTGATAGGGGATGTCCAGGGCTATCCTCTTCAGCAGTTTAACGGGGACGGCAAGGGGGTTTTTCAGCAGGAGGCCGGGCAGGAACTGCATGGCGTAGTGATATTGAAGGTCCGGAAATGCTCTCTGCCCCAGAAACGGAAGGTAATTGGTAAAAAACAAGAGGATAGAGCCAGCCGCGAAGCCAATCGCAGTCCAGCCGAGCGCCTTTGGCTTCCAGGTGACCAGAGGGAAAAGAAGCGCGGCCAGGCCCACTGCCAGGCCAACCGGATAGACGATGAAAAGGGCGGCCCCCGCGAATCCGGCCGCCAGGGCCTTCCAGGCCTTCCCCGGCTCGGAGAGGCTGGCGAACGCCACCAGGACGAAACCCAGGGCCAGGAAAATCTCCGGCCTTCCGTAGTGGGAAATGCCGGTGAAGGGAACGGAGAGCATGAGCGCGCACGCGGCGAAGAACCCCGATTTCCTGTCTGAAAGTGACTCTCCCAGCTTGAAGCTCGTGAAAACAGCGGCCACACCAGCCAGGAGACTGGGCAACCTGACCGAGAGCAATTTCGCGCCGATGACCTTGACGAAACAGGCCAGGAGGCCCGTGTAGGCCCAGAAGGATGTGATGCCCATGCCGTGGGATTCCAGGGATGAACCCGCGAGAAGATCGCTTTTGCAGTAGCCATACTTCAGAAGACCTAAGGCCACGGAAGCATTCCAGGCCTCGTCGCCGTCCAGGTCCGGCAGGGGCCAGAACCCCATCACCAGGATACCGAACAGGACCCACAGTCCCAGGAGGACGAGAAGCGCCTGAAAATACCTGTCCCTGAACATGACTCTGTCGGAATATTCTGAAGCGGAATGCCCTGGGTTTGCAACGATGGGCGCGCGGGGCAGTCCTTGTTGCCCGTGTCACCTGACCACCCTGCCGCGGCCCGGCCATCCTCTTTGATGTGAAGCGGCACGGCCTCCGGGTTTATAATTATGCCGAAACATATGTAGGAGGTGTATTATGTTTGAGATCATGGCACTGGTAGTGGGCCTCTGGCCCCGTCTAGACCTACCGCCGGTGGAGCCGGCGGAGACAGCGGTTCCCCTGAGCTGGATTCCGGTTGGACCTGAGGGTGGCTCGGTTCTCTCAGTCCATACATTCGGGAACGGAGACAGCGTTCTCGCTGTGGCCTGGCCTAACCTCTGGATCAGCACTAACCAGGGCGCTACCTGGAGCCAGGTTCCATACGCTCTTTTCGGAACCGATGATGGCACCCTCACGGCTGATAGGTCCCTCCTGATGGCAAAGGAAGGTGGATTGATGCTAAGATCAACTGACTGGGGGATGAGCTGGGACACCGTGCTCTCGGTAAGCTCCATTGGATACAAGATCCTGAACCAGGAAAAGCTCAACGCTGTCTACACGGCCTGTCAGGACACTGTATTATGGGAGATCTCGTTCTACCGCTCCACGGACAATGGCGAGAACTGGTCTATCGCTGGTTCAGTGAGATACGAGGATGAGCTGTATGTCCTGGCCGCGGCCCCAACGCAGTCTTCCCTTGTCTTTTTCGCCTGCGGGGACGACGATTCAACCTTCATATACCGCTCAACAGACGGGGGAACTAACTGGACGCGCGTCCTATCAAGGGGCACTGCCTACCCTGATGTCCGGGCCATAGCAGTGCATCCGACCAACCCGATGCTCGTTTTCGCGGCTCTGTCCCTGGACGCGTTCCCACCGTCCGGGGTGCTCATCGTATCCACGGACATGGGTAACACCTGGTCAACAGCGGATTCCGGGAAGCTCTACACGCACCTGAACTTCTACCAGGACACCCTGCTACTGGCATCGTCGGCAATCCCCGAGGGGATAAAGCGCTTCAAGATCAATCCTCCCCAGGATACCACTTGGCTCTACAATCAGGAGTGCGTCATGTGGACGGACGACGCGGGGGGGATTCTATGGGGCGCCACGAACGGCGTCGGAGTGATAAGATCATTGACAAACGGTGTTTCCTGGGAGGAGAGGAATACAAACCTCTACGGGGTCTGGGCACCAACGCCTCATCAGATAACCGCTTGTGGGAATACAGCATACATCATAGACTACATGTCCGGCAGGGTCTACAAGTCAACCAACGGCGGTTCCACATGGGCGAGGAACCAGCTCAATCCTGTCTTTGATCCGTCAGGGGGCTTTATGATTGGCCTCTCAATTCACGCCGCGACCGAAAACCTGGTTTACGCGGGGATAGCCAGCCTGGGGACATTCTCATCCTTCTACAGGACAACGGATGGCGGGGTATCCTGGATACCCGTTTCAATCTTAACCGCGCCCCTGATGTTTAGCCTCGCTGACCGGGCACAGGATACCCTCTACGGCCTAGGTTTCAACCTAATAACAACAGAAAGCGGGGTCTTCAAATCCATAGACAGAGGAGGAAGCTGGAACCTGGTCAGGCCTTACCCCATAATCCTCTACGGGTTATACGCGTTCGGGGATGTAAAGGTCTCCTCGTGGGGCCACATATTCATGACCGACACCGCGGGGGTCTCGCGCTCAACAAACGGCGGCGCGAGCTGGGCCCAGATGAGCCCAAACCTGCAAATGGCATGGTGGATGGACACCACTGGAAACGCTGTTTTCTTTAGTTCCTCCGACACTAACTTCCAGGGTGTCTGGTCGTGGAACAACTCAACCTGGCAGTGGCACTTCTACGGCGGGGACAGCTATTCCCCGCTCTTCCTGTTGCCGGATGTGGCCGCGGAGGCTAGCTACAGGCTGGTTACCTGCTGGACGATCGTGGGGCCCATGGGCACCGCGGCCGTGGTTGCATCCGATACCTTCCCTTATCAGACCTGGGGATACGATACCCTTCCAGGCCTCCTGCCTTCTTCCGTGACACTGACCAGCTCGTCGGTCATCCTAGGAACCGTTGGCAATGGGTTTTACAGGGCGGATTTCCAGGGCATGCCGATCAATGAGAACCTCACCGGACCAGGCATGATGAGCGCCTGGGTCTCCGGGGACAAGCTCTTCCTGAACCTTCCGCAAGCCACATCTGTCTCCATCAGGATATACGATGTGTCCGGGAGGATGAGGGAAGAGATGTTTAACGGGGGACTGCCGGGTGGGTTGAACTCTCTGGAGCTTCCAAAATCAATGCCATCAGGCGTCTACATGGTGAAGGTGGACGCGGGGGACACGCGAGTCCTGAAATGGACCAGGACAGGGAGGTGAAATGAAGAAAAAGGCGAACATGACACGACACAATCTAATTGCTCTGATGTTGCTCTTGGAAACCGTAGCGTGCGGTCCCAAGTATTACAAGGTCAAGGCTGATGTAGAACCGCTCATGAACCCCCGCGTCCAGAACATCCTGAGAGAGGAAGGAGGCTGGGCTGAAATAAAGGTAAGGGTTGGCAAGAAAACCATTGACGCGCCGGTTATGGATGTCACGCCGGACAGCATCAAGGTTTTCACGGGCAACAACAAGCGCAACGACTCCCTCTGGGTCTACCCCAAAGAGGTCGGCGAGGTGACATATGTGATGCCCATGAACGCGAGGGAGCAATCCTTCAACTACGCGAGGAACGCTTTCCTGATAGGCGTTACATCAACTGCCCTCGCCACAGCCGCCACCTGGATATTTGAGGAGAACCTAAAGGACGAAGAGGGCGAATCCTCTGAACCAAAATGGTATCTTTATGTAGCGGGCGGACTCGGCGCGCTCACCCTCGTTGCAACGCTGGTAGCATACATCGTTGGCTACAGGGTGGGCTCAAGAAAGGACAGGGACCTGAAAAACAAGTTGAGGGTGTTCCTGGGCCTGGAGAGCTGGAAGTAGTGGCATCCCTGTGCGGGTGCCTTTGAAGGGTATTTGCCATCATGGGTGCCCTTGAAAGGGTTGCTGTGGTTACATGTCTGAAAAGAAAATAAGGGTCATCGTCTCCGGCGCGCTTGGTCGGATGGGCAGTGCAGTTGCTGAGGCAATCGGGGAAGCTGAGGACATGGAGCTGGCAGGGGGCGTTGAGGCCGCCGAAAAGCTCTCCGAGGAAACAGGCTTCCGGCTCCTCTCAAAACCATCTGATGCGGCGGCTGATGTGATAGTGGATTTTACCGGGCCCGACGCCTCCATAGCGATCCTAGAGGATGGGGCCCGCGCCGGCATGGGCCTGGTCGTGGGGACAACCGGTTTTTCCGGGGAACAACTCAACAGAATAAAGCTATTGGCAGAGAGCGTTCCCGTGGTCATTTCACCCAACATGAGCCTGGGGGTGAACCTGATGCTCGGCTTGGTCAGAGAAACAGCCGCGCGGCTCGTCGGATACGATGTTGAGATATTGGAAACGCATCACAAGCACAAGCGCGACGCGCCCAGCGGAACGGCCAAGGCCATCTTTGAGTCAATCAGGGAAGCAAGGCCGGAGCTGAGACAGGTTGAAAGAAGGGTTGGGGCAAGGAAACCGGAGGAGGTGGGTATCTTCAGCCTCAGGGGAGGAGAGGTCTTCGGAGAGCACTCTGTCTTTTTCATGGGCGATGGCGAGGTGCTGGAGATAAAGCACAAAGCGCTATCTCGGAAGTGCTTTGCGGCAGGCACCCTGATCGCTATAAGGTTCGTGGCTAAGGCCGGGCCCGGGTTCTACACAATGAAAGAGGTTCTGGGCATAAAATGAGCATTTTCGCTGTCTGCACGGCGCCTCTTTCTGGAATCCTCTGGAGGTAACATGCTAAAAAAGGAAGTCTGGGTAAAGGACCTCATCCCTGGCATCGCTGTGACCGACATGTTCGTGGTGGCCGAGATGGGTTCGGGGCCGAAACCATCAGGCAAGGAGCCGTTGAAGTTCAACCTCAGGGACAGAACCGGCATAATAAGGGCCCACGCATGGTATGACCAGGACATTGACAGATACCGCGAGCTCTACGATCTGGTGAGCGGAGCCTGCGAGGAAGAGAAGGTGGTGATGGTTGAGGGAGTGGTTAAGGAATACAGGGGCGAGAGGGACATTGAGATCAAGAAAATAGAGGTTCTTGAGGATGGAGAATTTGAGGAATTCCCGACCATAGCAAGCCTTGGAGACGAGGAGATAGAACGGCTCTGGGGGGAGATGATCTCCTTTGTGGAAAGGAGGCTAGCCGAGGAAGGGGATACCCCTGACGCGAAATTCGCCAGGAGATTGCTTGAGGCCTTCTTTAATGACACGGATCTGTCGGCGCGTTTCAAAAAATCCCCGGGCGCGAAGTATTACCACCACGCGATTGAGGGGGGATTGCTGGAGCACACCCACAATGTCCTGCGGCTCGCGACAGGAACAGCCCTGCTTTTCAGGAGGACATACGAGAACTCGGTCTCCGTGCCCCTGGTCATGGCGGGCGCGGTCCTCCATGATATAGGCAAGGTTGAATCTTACTTGGTTGGCAGAAGGGACATAAGGGAAACCTATGAGGGCCAAACAATAGGCCATATATTCCTGGGGATGAGGATGGTCATGGAGCTCGCTCGCGGGGTTTTCTCAGACGAAGACCTGGGGAAACTCCCCGCACTCCTCCACATCATCGCGTCCCACCACGGCTACGCGGAGTTCGGTGCGCCGGTAGAGCCGAAATTCCCAGAGGCTTTCATCGTATATTATGCGGATGACCTGGACGCGAAGCTGGAGCACATATCCAGATTACCGAAGGATCTCCCCGCCTTCTCGGATATGCTCAGAAGGGTGATATACCCGCCAAAGGACTGGGGGGAATAGGGCGGGCGTATAGCCCCTGTCCTGAACAACTCCTGGACACGGCCCTAAGTCTTCCATAACCTTGACCCCGGATAATAAAAAGAAAGGATCTCTCCGAAATCGGCGCCGCGGTTCGCCATTCCTATGGCCCCCTCCTGGCACATCCCGACCCCGTGGCCCCAGCCAGCTCCCCGAAAAGCAAACCCGTCATTTTCCTTGACAACATAAAAGCACGACGAATTCAGGTATGTCTCCGAGAGGACTCGCCTTATCTCCAGCTCCGGCGAGAGAATGAGTTCTTCGCGCTCTCCAATTACCCTGAGCCTGGTTATCCTGCCGCTTTTTCCTCTGGCCAGGGGAATTATCTCAACCAGGCAGCCGATTTCCTTTCCGGTTTTGGCGTGAACGATCTCCGAGAGCTCGCGGGCATTGTATCTGGCCTCCCAGCGGAAGTTTCTTGAGCGCGAGCAGAACGCCGGCGGAGGGTTATCTATGAATTCGCGGACATCCTCCTCGGTTTCAGGGAAAAGATCATATCCCCCATCAGGTCTGGAGATCAGGTAGGGCACATCCCAGTCCTCCCACGCGCCGCGATACTCCTCCGTGATTCCCCCACAGCACTTTGAGAACCTGGCATCAACGAGATCATCCCCGTAAAGAAGAACGAGGCCCCTGGTCTCTTCAGCGGCCCTGCGGGACTCAGGCGTCTCAAAACCGGCTCCCCGGTATACCTGGCAGTGATCCTCAGAGCATATACCAAAAGGGCCTGAGAGGTGGTGGGAGCCATAGGTCTTGAAAAGGGTTGAGCGCGCCGCAACCGCCTGGGCCTTTTGGGCCTCAGGCGGCGCGCCCGGCCCTATCTCTGATGCAACTACAGACGCTATGTAGTCCTCAACCGAAACGATGTTCACTGGCCTGACGAACCCCTTTTCCCAGGGTATGATCTCCGTCTCGCCGGAGAACCTGGCATCCTCGGCAAACTCCCAGGGAAAACCCCTGCCAACCGTCAGGCCGACAATGATCACCGGGCCGTGAAACCTGATCCCACCCAGCTCAAGCCGCCACTTCCGCATCTCAAGGATAACACCGCCTCCGCCCCGGTAAAATTGGCGAAACGCTTGGGAAACGGGTAGCCCCGGCTCTTTGTAGCCGGGGCCGTGTTCCCTTAGATAAAGCTTCCTAATAAAAGGCTCAATCCCCGCGACTGCCTCCTGGCCAGGCGGTTCATCGGAAATCTCAACGAGACAGAACACGGCCCCCTCGCCCGGATAGACCCTGCAGTCCTGGCCCGCGAGGAGCTTCCCGATCTGCAGTCCATCAAGGTCAGAGACGACCAGATCTTCCAACGCTACGATCTTTGCCTTCGTCAAAAAGGGCAGTCCAACCCTTATAAATTGCGCGGACAACACAGGCCAGATTATAATCTTGAGGTGAAAACAGGTTCAAAGACACGGCCTTGGTGGCGCAGGACATTATCCATTGTGAGAGCGGGCTCCGGCGCATGCCCCTGCATTCTCTTGCCAGGCCTGCTCCTGGCCCAGGAGGATACTTATAATCACATAACAATAAGCTTCCTGAGCCCGCAGTATTCCGCGTGGGTAACGGAGCCCCGGCTGGTAAGCCCCGCGTATGAGGCGAACCCGGCGGGGATATTCCAGGTCCCATTCATGAAGGGCGCTATATCATTCACTATGGCGGATTTTCGGGAGGGATACGCCATGCTTAAGGCGCCCGGAGACATGGGAGTGGTTCACGGATACAGCATTCCATCCGTGGTAGCGATCAGGCAGAAAGAGGGCATAGAAAATATCAGCGCTATCTTCAACTTCCAGAGCTTTGGCGCGTCGCTCAGCTACCTCGGCGAGGAGGCCTTTAGCGTGGACTACCTGCTGGCCGGAGAAAGGATAGACCTGGGCCACTTCACCGCGTCGGTTGATGACACGCTTACATCAGCGGATGTGGATAGCCTTACCAAATGGGTCCCCGTAACCTGGAACCTGGACGCCCAGGGCTACGCCGCGATAACCGGGGCCGGAGAGGGCGGAATAAAGACCATGCCGTTATCCACGGGAATAGGTGGGGATTTCGGCGCGATAAGGGCCGGGATAGGTTTCACAATAACCAGGTATTCCGGCGCCCTGGACTTCACGGTCAGGGTCACAGGAGATACATTCTCACAGAGGCCATCAGTTGTGGTTCCGGACACTGTCGCGTGGGATGCTGATCTTCAAGGCAGGATCAAGATGGACAGCATCCTGTTCTGGAGACAGGAAATGGCCATGGAGGATGTCTGGGTTCCGTCGTTCACTTTCGGCCTACAGAGGCCAGCCGGGCCATACAGGTTTGGCGCAATTTGCACCTACACCCCTGGATTCAGCGTAAGGGGTTCCGCGACGGACACTCGGCGTTTCGCGCTTTGGCTGGACAGTGTCATAACGAATGTTGACCTTGATGGCGACTACACCAGCCTATATTGCTACATGAGGCACGACACCCTCCGCATAGACGGCCAGGCGCTCCTGAACTTCATCCCTGACCACGATATGGGTTCCTGGGGCTACAACGACAGGAGATACGAGCTAAAGGTGCCTCAGAGGGCAATAGCGGCATTCGGCGCGGGGAGGGAGGGTGAGAACTGGCTCCTGGACGCGGCAGGGGCCTGGGAACTCCTGGGCATGGACGAGTTTTACACGGGCCTATCAGCGGGATACAGGTTTTCCAGGTGGCAATTGAGGGTTGGCGGGCTTTACAGGTTCCGGGAATACACGGTGGGAGAGGAAATATACGCTGTGAACTCTGGATTCGTTGGCATCACCGCGCAGGTCTTCTCCGGGCCAGTTAGCTACGGGCTCTCGGTCAAGACCGCGCTTCCGGAGCTCGCGTTTGCACTCATTGAGGGGGCCGAGGGCGTCCTGGCATCGGGCATAAAGAGAAAGAACTCCATTCTTCCCCTGACCATAGCGTTCTTCTTCGCCTGGGAAGCCGAGGAGGAATAGTCCAATTACCCGTCCGGGCGGGGCTTTCCAGGCCATTGACCCAAAAAGCCAGGCCCGGCCGACATTTTAATGGATAACCCTCTATTGGCCTGGTTTTTTCACCCCACCTGAATCCGACCCAGCCTCAAGGCTCTCTATCTCCGATATGACCGTATCCGGGATGAACTGCGGCAGGCCCGCTGATATTATCAGGGTTATCGTGTCCCCAACGGTAACCTCAGCGCCGGCCCTCGGCCTTGTCCCGATTATATAGCCTGCCTCCATATCAGTGGTTTCCACGGTTACAATCCTGACCCCGAGGCCGAGCTTCCTGAGCATCGCGCGGCCGTGCTCGCCCTCCTCGCCCTCAAGATCGGGAATGACAACCCGCTTTATGCCCGCGCTCAGGGTAACCGCGACCCTCCTCCCCCTTTTGACAACACTCCCAGGCAGAGGGTTCTGCGAGATCACAGTTCCTTCCTGGAATTCGCGAGATGGCAAAGAGGTATCCGTTCTCATGCGGAGTCCAAGGCGCCTGAGCTGTTCGCCGGCCTCATCCTGGTCCATGCCAACCAAGTCAGGGACCTCAACATTGCCCGTCCTGGTTACCCAGGGCATTACCGCGTTCAGACAGCAGAGCGATAGGCCAGAGAAAACCACCAGGCCCAGAATCAGATACAGGAAAAATCTGAGGGTTCTCACCACCAGACCTTGAAGGTGAATCCCGTGTTTATGTTCAGGAGATAATCGTCGCCCATTCGGTCGTAGCCGAGCTCTATCTTGCAAAGGGAATTGCGCGGCATGCGGAGATATATTCCGAGAAGACCGCCATACAGCGCCACCGGTTCAAGGGAATCCGAGGGTATCTCCTCCATATCGGAGTCCTCCTTAATCAGTCCATGGAACGGCCAGAGATAACCTCCATCAGCTCCTATGTATGGCATAAGGAGGGAATTCTCGTTGGCAAACCGAACCAACAAGGCACCCCAGGCGCCGTGGCCCATGTATGAATAGGTGAGATTGGAAGCCGCGTCCTTGCCGGAGCGAAAGTTGTAGTCCATGTAGCGAAACTGACCTCGTAGCCCGATGTTGTGCTGGACCCACCAGTAGAGGCCTGCTCCGCCATTCAGGCCCCAGCCCGAAAGCTGGGTTTCCTGCCTGGTGCCTCCGGTGAAGTTCAGGCCAAGCGAACCTTCTCCCCAGATGCCCCGAGAGCAACCAGCAGGCAGTGGTTCAGAAACAGCATGGGCAAGGGTAGCCGCCGTGGCCAGGAGAAAGATTGTCCTCATAGGCCCATAGTATAAACCAACTATGCCCCTCCTTTCACCCCTGGCCAGTGGAAGGCCCCTCAGTGCTTTTCGTATCATCCGGCAGAACCTTTGAGCAAGAGGGAAGGGTTCCAATAGTCAGGATAACCTTCAGTAGAGCGAGGACGAGCGCTATGAACCACGCGCCTATCCAGTTGACCGCGCTGAGACCTGGCAGTTTCGCGCCAACTACAGCCCCGGCCATGTAAAGACACAGAGCAGAGAGCACGAAAGCGACGGTGGAACCCGGAAGGCTCAGTCCTCCCCAGAAGAGAAGGCTGGAAAATACACCCCTGGTTGGCCCTTTCCCTCTTCCGGCCCTCCAGACAGCGGCCAGTATAACCAGGATCATCGTGATCAGGATGTAGAAGATGAAACCGGTCACTGTGGCGCGCCTGGCGAAAAGGGGGCTCCTCCCCCACTCCGTTGCCAGGTATATGCCAGCGATTGAAAATATGTAGAACCCGGTCCCCCATTGAAGCCCTGCCATCAGCCATTTACCTATCTCTTTCGCCTTCATGATGAACCTCCCTTTCGGGTAGCATGAGATTATAATGCAGGAAACCAAGCGCGAGAAAGCATTATAATATAAGCCTTGTCAAACAAGAGGCACGCTTGAGGTGGATTGACCTTCATTCCCATATCCTTCCGGGGATTGACGACGGCCCCAGGGAAATGGAGGATAGCCTCCGAATGGCCGAAGAGGCCGTGGAGGCGGGCTGTGAGATGGTTTTTGCCACTCCCCATGCCTTGAACGCCTCGGACATACCGGACAGGGAAAATCTAACCGAGTTGGCCGGCATCATAACCGCCAAAACAGGCCTCCGGATTGCTACTGGATACGAGGTTCACATACTGACAATCGTGGAGGGCGCTGACCCGTCAAGGTTATGTCTGGAAGGAACCAATTTTGTTCTGGTTGAGCTTCCCATGGTCAACGAGGCTCTCGCGGCAGGGGATTACCTGTCTGACCTGACAAAAAGGGGATTGAGGCCCCTGTTGGCTCACCCCGAGCGATATTACTACATGAAGCCGGACAAACTGCGCAAGCTGGTTGAAAGTGGGGTTCGCGCGCTGGTTAATTCCGGGAGCTTTGTGGGATTTCACGGCCGTGAAGCCAGAAAAAGGGCCGAGGATTTTCTCAGGGAAGGATTGGTAAGCGCCATGGCCTCAGATGCTCACAGTCCTGGCGATTACAGGAGACACGGCGAGACGATAAAAAAGATGATCAAAGAAGGAGTTTCTCCGGAGCTCTTCGCTCCGGAGATAAAAGGAGCAAAAAAACATGAGTTTGCGGGAAGAGATACTGAAAAAGGTTGAGGACAGGACAGCCATCGTAGGTGTGGTCGGCCTTGGATATGTTGGACTGCCCTTGGCCGTTGACTTCGCCGAGGAGGGCTATCGTGTCATAGGCGTTGATATTGATAAAGCCAAGGTAGATATGGTGAACAGGGGAGAGTCATACATCCCTGACACACCAACGGAAATCCTGAAGGTTTTTGTGGAAAAGGGCCTAATCAGGGCATCCGCGGATTACGGGGCCCTGACAGAGGCTGATTTTGTCTTCATAGCCGTCCCTACGCCACTGTCAAAGACACGCGACCCAGACATGGGATATGTGATGAGCGCGATAACATCCTTTGCCCCACACCTGAAAAGGGGACACATAGTTTCCCTTGAATCAACCGTTTATCCCGGCACAACGGACGAGGTAATAAAACCGGAGCTGGAGAAGACCGGCCTGGTGGCAGGGAAGGATTTTTTCCTTACCTTCAGCCCGGAACGGATAAATCCAGGGGACCCGGTCCACAGGCCGAAGAACACCCCGAAGGTTGTTGGAGGCATTGACCCCGTCTCAACTGAGCTGGTCTGCGCGATCTATGACAAGGTGGTCAAGAAGGCGATCCCGATGAGCTCGGCAAAAGCCGCGGAAATGGTAAAGCTTCTGGAAAACACCTTCAGAGCCGTGAACATAGCCCTCGTCAACGAGCTGGCGATCATGTGCGAGCTCCTGGGAATAGATGTCTGGGAGGTGATAGACGGCGCCGAGACAAAGGGCTTCGGTTTCATGAAGTTCTTCCCGGGGCCGGGCATAGGCGGACACTGCATCCCAATAGATCCACTGTATCTCTCCTGGAAAATGAAGAGCCTGAATTACAACGCGCGCATGATAGAGGTTGCCTCCGAGATAAACACCTCCATGCCCAGGCATGTTGTTGGGCTGGTAACGAACGCTCTCAACGACCACATGAAACCGCTCAAGGGCTCAAAGATTCTGATCGTCGGTGTGGCATACAAGCCTGACATCGGCGACACAAGGGAATCTCCCGCCCTGGATGTGATAAAACTCCTGAAGGAAAAGGGCGCGTTAGTCTCCTACCATGACCCGTTCGTTCCTGACCTACGGGAAGAGGGCATGGACATGGTATCGGTTGACCTGACGACAGAGGCAGTTTCCTCGGCTGACGCAGTCGTGATAACCACGGATCACGCGGGGACGGACTGGAAGTTTATCCTTGAGAAAGCGAAGCTGGTAATAGACACCAGGAACGCGACGAAGGGCATGAAAGGCAAGGCCAGGGTCATAAGGATATAGTTCCTTGCCTGTTTGTTGCTGGTTTCCGGTTAAAAATGAAACCGTGGGCGCGGAGGTTAGTTTTTAGGGTTTAGCAATAACTTGTTAACCTCAGAAAAATATACTGTTGCCAGCCCAATTGTCTGGTGACAAACGCGCTTGCGTGTCCGTCTCACCCGGTATTAAAATATCACAATGAACCTTTTGATTCTCGCGACGATGGGTATGGGCCCGACCAGGCAATATGTTGACATCCTGGTATACGCGGACGCCCAGTATGTGGGGAGTCCCTCTGATCTCATGGTGGTGAAAGCCCTGACTTACCTGACGGATTCAGCGGAAATCACCTGGAATCTCTACTTCAGGGACCCGGTCGGGTTCGGGAACGCGTTGAGGACAGGCGGATGGAACCTGGTAATAGTGGATCACGCGTCCATGCCGGGCATAGGCCAATACTGGGACAGCCTGGCGGCCTGGGTTCAGGCTGGCGGGGCCCTCATAGTTTCAACATATGACACTGACGGCTCTCATACCGGCCCCACATCCCTCTGGGCAATGATGGGCGCTATCCCGGCCGGCGACATAGCGGATCTTTCGCCCCTGGACATCTGGGATCGTTCACAAATTTTTAACGATCCGGAATATCCGCCGAACCAGGTCAACTTCTCCAACGATTACCTTGACGAGGGGGACAGCCTCTCGGTCTGGGCTGGATACCTCGCCGCGGCCGGATGGGGCTATCAGTATCTCTGGAACAACGCGGGGGTGGTAGGCGCTGAAAGCCGCCCCTTGTGCAGAACCATCCTCAACTCCTTCATAGTTCAGGAGGCCGCGGGCGACGACGACGGGGACGGCATACCGGATGGCGCGGAGATATACATAGATGAGATATGGCATGTGCTCTGGTGCGGCGGGCTTGCCACGGGCGAACAGGCTCCGGAACCGGGGCTTACTACAAGGGCATATCCCAACCCGTTCTCTGAACTCCTTCATATAACTGCCCCTCCCGGCGCGAAGGTCACCCTATGGGATACAGAGGGGAGAAAGGCCCTCTCCGGAATCTCCGATGGCAGTCTGATATTTGAGACCGGGAACCTGGCCACGGGAACATATGTGATAACAATCAAATCGGGCAATCGGATCACAAGCAGGGCCCTGGTAAAGAAATGACCTATTTTTCCCTGAGCCAGGGCTTCGTTGAGCTCCTTCTTGATGTCTACAGGGGGCGTCTTCCCCTGAAGGAGATTCGGGTTGAAATGGAGGAGGGTTTTCTCATGCTATCAGTCAGGGCACCATTCGTGCCCGGAGAACTGAGAACAAGGCTAATTCCGGACGGGGTTCACTGGGGAGATGTGAAAGAACTCTCGTTCCGGTTTGAAGAAGAGGGGTCGCTTTCGCTCGTTAAGACAGCGGTCCGGTTCATCAGAAAGGGTGTCCGGACCGAGGGAAACCTGTTCTGGGTTGACATAACCCAGTTCTGGGAGCGCTTGCCAGCGGAGATGCGCTGGAATACCAGGATAAGCCGCATAGAGGCCAGGAAAAATGAAGTGAGGGTTCACCTGGAGAGGTTCTGATGGGGAGTATAAACCCTGCCTCTACGGCAAATACATGGGCACATAGAAATGCGTTAGCGCCGAACCTTTTGCGAGCTGTTTCTTCACTGCTCATTGTTGACTGATCCGTAAAGTTTCATAATTCCCGATCACCGAAACGGGGGGTGATGTTTCATAATTCAGATCACCGAGGATCATCCTGATAAGCATAAACCTG